>Ga0105051_10005575_pt1 | contig 14000 bp, 10 predicted proteins | sample FRY02_FD_78383 | JGI IMG/M metagenome (GOLD analysis project Ga0105051, IMG submission 78383) | Freshwater microbial communities from Lake Fryxell liftoff mats and glacier meltwater in Antarctica - FRY-02 (megahit assembly) | ecosystem: Environmental > Aquatic > Freshwater > Ice > Glacier... | reverse complement strand
TAATGTGAGAACAGGGGCGTTTGCACCTGCATGTGAAAGCAGTGGCCATTCATATTTACGTGGCTGTGGCGGTGGGTGTCTCTGTTGTGACAATGGAGGACAAGGACGACAAGAAGTGGAATTTGGCGACGACAATTCCTTTGCCAATAGCGATGCTGACTGTGACTCCACTGTTCAACGAAGATAACTACATGTTAATGAAGGAGTATCTCGAAGTTTTCTCTGTTGTGCCAATGGAAGACAAGGACGACAAGAAGTGGAATTTGGCGACGACAATTCCTTTGCCCATAGCGATGCTGCTGACCGTGACTGCATTGTTCAACGAAGATAACTACATGTTAATGAAGCAGCATCTCGAAGTTTACTATGCTTGGTATAGGTTTCTTGAAGAACATCGTGACATAGTTGTAAACATAAATACAACCCCGCTGAACGCGAGTGAGGCCATTGAAAACCTGCTACAGTTTCCTTTGCATCGCAAGAAATTACTCTTGCAGCCTCGCAAGGACGCGCCTGGCCCATTTCTCCGAGTGCCATACAATGTTGTGCACTGGATGTGCTTCGTCTTGCTTGTGGAAATCTGCTGCAAGGGCCTGCGGATGTATCCTGATGACGTATGCGTTGTCAACGCGGCGTTCCAAGTGCTGCACGAGGCGACACAAGGCACAAACTTTCGAGTCTTGCCCAAAGGTCGGAAATTCACCCGGATGCAGTGGTACTACAAGCGCGGCATCAAAAAGCTGTCATTTCGAAAAATAGAGGTGATGCGTCTAATGCGGGTGAAGCACTTGGTCACTGCGGCAGCCAATCGACATGTCGACGACTTGGAGTATGCGCATTTCTAATAAATATGCGTGACAGACCCATCCCTTGTGTCGCAATATGTTTATTACATGCAATGAAATAATGTGTTAGCTTGTAACAAAAAATTTGCTCGTACCTGTTTTAGTGAGGTAATTGTGCGCCACGCCGCCGGGTATATAACGCTGCGGCTCGCCAGCGCGATGCTCCTCCTCGGCACGTGCAACCCCAGCGGGGAGCGCGCGCAGTACAACGGGCTGTACTACACAGCGGACGAACTGGCGGCGCTGGTGCAAAGCAACGCGCTGCACGGCGTGCCCGTGAAGACAGAGCACACAGGAAACGAAATCGGACGCGTCGTGAGCGGCTTTTTGGACGCGAGCGGCGCTCTGCAATGCGTGATGGAGGTGGACGAGGGCACGCTCGAGGGTGCCATAGCCAGTGGCTTTGTGCGCGACGGCGTGGCGGCCGACCTCTCGCTGGGGTACTCGGTCGACGTGCAGCACACCGACGACCGCCTCAAGGCCGGCGCCAAGAAGATGCTGGAAATTTCAATCGTGCGCAAGGGCGCGCGCAAGGGGTGCCACATACATGCATACCAGACGGATAATGCCGAGGTTGTGTTCAAGTCGAGCGGTGCAGACCGCACGTGGGACTGCTTTGAGCTTTAGGATTTTATTAAATAAAATACGGATTGCGCTCGTTCGAGAAGGACTGTGACAATGACACTTGCTGGGCGGGGACCGTGTCCATCGGCCAGATGTTCTGTTTCAATGTGATCGTCTCAAAGTAGTCATTAGGGTTTTTGATGTAAAAGACACTTAATTTGGTCTGGTCATCTGGAGTCAATATTTCAGTCGTCCAATTTTTTATGTTATTTGGGTGTTCATTCGAGAATAATACTCTACTAGTCGTGTCTGTGGGACATAATTTTATCGTCAATAATCCCTTCAGTAAACTCTGCATCTGAAAGTAAAATTTATTGCCACCTCGAGTGAGAATACCATAATAATTGTATTCACCACGATGCTGAAATCTGTGCACGTCATAGGTAAACTTTCGTGAAAAAGCGTAGTGCAAATTTTCCGGAACGCCATCTATCAATTTTTGGGTTGGTTTTGGTGATAGTGCAGATGAGTTCTTATTGTCAGCTCGACGCAAGAACTTAGGAATAAGCGAAAAGTCCGTGTGAACGACAGACATTATTGCGACTCAATTGCTTCCTTCCTTTATATTGCAACAACGCTCTGGGCGCACAGCCCGTCGTCGAGCGCCACCACAACCATGTTGAATATGCCACACAAAACTGTCACCCCAAAGCGCACCAGGCATATGTAGGCCGCGGACGCCTGGCCGAAGGCCGTGTAGTGGCCCATGACAAGGGCCAGGACACAAACGACGTGCACCGCGCATGCGGCAATGGACACGGAGCACGTCGTGGTCATGTTTTCCCAGAGCGGCAGCAGCGTGAGCAGCAGCACGCCAAACGCCACGGTGGCACCGTAGTGCTCGAGCTTTGTGTCGTTGGGGAAGCGCGATGCCGCCAGGAAAAACCAAATGATGAGCGCGAGCGCAAGCCCGACGTAGTACACATGCAATAGAGTCTGCTCGCGGCACACGAGCGCAAGCAGCATCCAGTTCATACACAGCACCTGTACGTAGTAGGAAACCTCGAAATTGAACCACGCTGTGGATTCGGACACGTCGCAGTCCCACGGCGTGCCGCCGTCCAGAGACTTGCTCCAGCTCGCGAAAAAGAGCACGTTAAAGGAATTGGTGAGGCCAAATACGACCGCTAGCAGCAGATAGTCAATCTCGACAATGCCGAGGCGCACCGTGCTCAAAGTCGAGTTTCCCACTGCACCTGCCACCCTCGGCGCGCTTGTGTCGAGCTGCAGCAGCCACACCTGAGGGTGGAATTGCATGTGCTCGCTCTGCGCAATCACACGCACCGCCCACAACAAGAGCGGTTGTCCAAAACAGAACAACAGCACGGTGCGCCGCAGCATCAGCGCGCACACGCTTGCATCCGCCACCCCACACGCCTCGCGCATGTCGCAGCAGGCTCCGTCGACACACCGGTCCACCCCCTGCATACACGTGCCGCACATTTCGACGAAGCAGCGGCAGCACGACAGCATCGCCAGAATCAACACGATGTATATGATGTAGTGGTCTTGGAAATCAATTACCATTGCCCTGAAAACTCGGCGTCGTTTATGTGCGCAGCGTGTGCAGAGAATCATCTGGACATTTGTCCACCTCAATTTTCCTCATTTTTTTTCTGCTGCTCTTTGCTCTGCTGCTTCTGCTGCTTCTGCTGCTCCTGCCTCTGCTTGTTCTTTCTTCAATATGTCTTCTTGTATTTGATCCATTGTTTGCTGAATATTGTCAATGATAATAGTTACGTCTTGGTCTTCCCCCGCGAATAGCTTTTTGTAATCTTGCGAGACCTTGTCCTTCAATTGTGACTTTAACATGCGTGAGCTCGTCGTTTGTAAGCGGGCCCACTCGCCCCGTGCGAGATTCAATCTGTCGTCGAATGACTTATACGTTTCGAAGTCCATTTCCTGACTCACTTGCAGGGAGCGGAATATTTGGTTGAATTCTGTCAGTGCACTAAAGCGCTCATTTTGCAAGTCTTCTAATTCTTGGTGATATTCCTCAAGCATGGATTTACGTGAGAATCCACCCAGTCCCAAACCCTCCGCTGTCTCACGTTCTCTGTCTCTGTGGCTGGCGGGCCTGCTTGCGGCAGGAGGGACATGCGGAGGTGTTTGGTGTGCAGGCGGATGACCCGGGTCACGTGCTTTACTATGTTTATTGCCACGAGTGTTTGTTCGTGCGGGTTGCTGCTTTCTGCCCTGGCTTTGAGCTGCGTGTTTGGCTTCTTTCGCTGCGTGCCGGGCAGCTTTCAATGCTTCCTCTTTTTTGTCATGAACAGGCAATTTGAACAATTCCGCCTTGGCCTGTCTGTCTTGTTCCCTTTTCTCCTCTGCCTCCTCCAACCGAAGTTTTTTTTCCGCATCGCTTTCTTGTCGCAGCATCGGACCGCGGACCCCCGGCAGGCGATCTCCTTCTGTCTCGTACAAGTCGATGCCCTCCTGGTCGGCGGCGCGATCGTAACGATGATTTTCTGGTGATTCGTCTTGACTGTAGATGTATTTCAAGTGTCCTCTTCGTCTCAATACCCGATTTTTCTCCCACCATGCTTTGCGGCTGCCCTCGGCGGCGTAAAAATCCATCATTTCCTCCGACTGTTCTATTGCGGCCTGTCTTTTTATTTCGCGTCGGGTCCCTGCGTGATTGTGGACTGTGGATGCTTTGTTGAATTTTTGGCAGTACGTGTCCATGTCTTTCCATTGTTCATCATTTGCTGTATAATGCGTGAGCACAATGTGTGTCCAGTACAGCAAATAGTTTTGTGTACAATAATACGTTTTCAAGGCGGATGTGGAGTTTCTGCGATAATCCACAAATAATGGCATTGCACGATGTTCTTGAGTTAGGAAATCGTCATAGAACGCTCCATCAGATAATCCCATCTCATGCAGCCAATAATCGAGAATGCTATTCCACGCAGTTTCCGCACCTCCTTTCAGCTGAAGCCACGATGCCCGCTCCTCGTCTGGATCAACGATGACGTTTTCGCCGTGCCTTGGCAGCACAGTCGTATGCAAATACTGAATGTTAGATTCCATACTCTTCACCAATTTCAAAAAATGCTTCATCGCCAATTCGAGGCTTTGAATCAAATCTTTGTGATCTTGTGGGATGCCAATCATATTCTGAAGTTCTTGACTTGCAAGAATCATCAATTGTCCGCTGCGGATAACTTCTCCTGCCAAAATTTTGCGAGCCTGCGATGCTGTAAATGCGGTGGGGAGGTCTCCGTCAAATTGATTGTACGTTCTTTGAGCATAACGAATATCCTGAATGGCAGTTTGTGTCCTTTCATACTTGATGTCAAACCCTGATTTGTTGTCACTCACCGGGTTTGCAGAGGCTGCAAATATGCTGTTGTGTGTTTGTTCATTTTTCCGGAAATCTATTGTTTGGTGGCGCATATCCTGCATACTAGCCGCCGCAATGTTTGCGAGAAGGCCATTTTTTGAGTAAAAATCCAAGAATTGTGTAAAAACACCCTGCAATGATGTTTTCAAAGCAGGGTCGTCTTGGAACGCTTGCATGAAGATCAATCGGATGTAATCCAAGATTGCATGCCCGAAAAAATCGAATGTTTCCTCCATGCTGACATCCATGTAGGATTGAAACGTCATTGCGCTAGTCGAGCAGAACGTTATATACACGCGCAAGCGTTTAATCACAGGACGGCTGCATTAAAGATCGTGCATGCTGGTGGCAATGGACATGACCCGATGGCACGGTCCGGATGGGAGGGTGGAGGGGCAGCTGCGGCGACACGGATACTGCCACATATTCCACGAAGATTCCTCGGAGGTCAGTCAGAATGACCTGCTGGGGCTGCCCGTCAGCTGGGTGGTGGACGGTGCGCGCTACAGCTGCGTGCAGCTGACGTGCGGGCATACGTTCCACGTGTCTGCATTGGCGTGGCAATGCCTGTATCGCGACATGCGGTGTCCGATGTGCCGGCGCGGTGACGTGGGGCGAATCTGCGTTGACACTCTGCCAGCGGAGATTCGCAGCGCTTTCCGGTGCCGACTCACAGACGCTGTTGCTGCAGACACCGAGGACGAGGCAGGCGACCTGGGCGACAGCGAGGGGTCACTCGAAGTTTCGGATGCTGAGTCTGATCCCGACACCATAGTGTATGAGGAGTATGCCAGGTGTGAGCGCTCCTTGCGAATGGTGGTGGAAGTGCGCTCCGGGTCGCACGACGTGTTTGTGTATGAGACTCCGTTGCACTACGACGACAGTGTGGAGACAGAGCGGGCTGCATGGAACTGGTCGCATGTCACGTCTCACAGCATGCGCTGCTTTCGTGTGCAGCAAAGTTTTACCCGTCACATGTGCAGCAAGGTCGCCACATGTGCGGTGCGTCTGACCCGGCCGTTGTCGCTCAAATTTTCCATCACCCATCCTCTTTTCCGGTGTGGCGTCGAAAGTCCGTGCATCGACATATCCTCGACCAGCGGCGGTGAAGTTGTGCTGGCCCGCTGTGGGGAATGCAGCACCGCTCCTGTCACGGTCGGCATGATGCACGTGGACCACGTCTCTTGTATCCTGCGTCTCGCGCTCGAGCCGAACATCCTGGTGGCGCTGTGGCGTGAGGGATGGTAATTTTGTGCTTCCGTTGCAGCGATGCGACCACGACAGCACGCAAGCGATTCTGGCTTTGGTCAGACTATTAAGCAAGCAAGAGGGCTTGGCAAATGGAAGAATCTTTGGCAGCTTTCAGTGCTTTGCGCATGAAAATCGCCGGTGCCACGCTGGTGGACATGAACAAAACTCTGATCTACGATGACGTGGGCATCGCGATTATGCAGTATGCCCTGGAACTCTGCGGCGCGCACTTCGAAATGGAGGTGCACAAGATCAATGCCAGCTCCTCTGTGAACTTCATCTCCACCTTGCTCGACACGCTGCCCATCCACGACATGCTGGACTGGAACGGCTCGGGCAAGGGCTTCGTGCAGAAGCCAGATGCAGTTTTCCAGATCTCCTTTGCAACGGGAGATGGCACGCGGCAATCGCTGCTCGTGTACTACGAGAGTGATGCTGGGAGCAAAGCAAACGACAAGGACCGCAAACAGGCCGCCCGCAAATTGTATCAGAGCACCTGCGGCTGCCGAGCCATCAACCATGTGCTCCCTGCCATATCCGTGCGCGCCAACGTGTTTGTAGGTCCCGAGCCAGACATACACCTTGCCGGCAGTGCTGCCGCCGAGCTCAACAAGGTGCAGCGCAGCGCTCAGAACGCGCTCGACTTTCTGCATGCCCTGACGGTGGCGCACTTATGGTTCTGCTGCCAGGTGTGTCTGTTGGTGCGACAAAAGGGCTCCTTCGCAAAGCTGGAATTTTCCGGCGATGTGCGCCCGCAAAAAAAATATGACATTCACTGTCTGATCGGCATGATTCAAGTGGTTGACTGCCCCTCCCTGACATTCTTTGAGGCGCCGCACGTCATGGCCAACGTGCACAGCGTGCTGTACAATGTCGCAGGTGCGGCAGGCATCAAGTGTCTGTTTGTCGAACGATTCGACCCGACCGTCATTTCAGATGCTGTGCGTACATGCATGACAACACACGCAGCACATCCACAGTCACTGCACGGCATGCCGACTGTGCAGGACATGTGGAGGATTTTGCAGAGCTGTGACGAGCAGGCTTTGTTGCAGCAGGCTGCTGCGCCGCCCGCGCCGGCTGCTGCGCCGGCTGCTGCCCCTGCTGTTGCAGCGGCTGGCGCAGCCATACCTCCCGCGACTCGATTGACATGGAGTACGTCGGGGATGTTGGTCGTAGGCTCACCAGGTCCCGGTCTCGCAAACCTCAGGGCCAATGCACGTCAAGTCGCCGTGACTGCGCAGTTTCAGCAGAGGTTGGAGGCACCCAATCCCATTGGCAGCCCGGGCGATGCAGACTGGAATCTGGGCAAGAATTTGGTGGCCGAATATTATGATGCCATGTGTGCGGTCTTGCACGATGCTTTTTTCCACGCAATGACCTGGATTCCCGTTCAAACGCCTCACCACAACTACCTTTTGGATCTCAAAAAGCTCAAGGCCGAAAGCAAGAGAGATGTCAGTGTGCTGCAGTCTAGAGCCCAATCGACCGGCTTGTTGGCGCTGGGAATGCAGAATTCCCTCGGATTCACACAGAAATCCTCGTCAGCCAATCTCAATAACATGTGCATGGAATCGTTGTTCGATTCACTTCCCCTCATTGATCCCGTTCTCGAGACGTACATTGCAACGTTTCACGCACCCAACATTGCTCTGTTCCTGCGCCTCATCCGATGCACAAATCTACTGGCATTTGAGCACCTGGCAAAAACCAACCGGGGCGTCGATCTCAAGGACGCGTTTCAGAAGCGTCTCCGACACTTTCCAGTCGGCACTTCTGCTGACTTGGACTACATCATGCAGTACACCATCAGCAATGCCAAAAATGTGCACAGTATTTACCTCAAGCCTTCGAAAACACCTGTGCTACAGTCAGCTAACGTGACACACTCCACAGAATATGCCTGGATGTATGATTTGTTGAATTCCATCAGCCAGGCACCTTCAAATGACCTCGACAGCATGCTGCCCAAGTCGCCCCTCTTGCGCAAGTTTTTGCTGTGTCACAAAACAGTGTACAAAATGTTTCATTCAATTGTCATTCTTGCGCCTGCGAACGATAACCCACATCCGGCAGTGATAACCGACGCGGACAAGCGCGCCGTTTTTCAGCGCATCATACGTGCACTCATGAGGAAGACAGTCATGTATTTTATCGACGTGGTAGATCGTCACGTTGAGATTGATTGTCTACTGCGAAGAGACGAACATCGCAATGATAATGTAGACTATGATGAAATTAGAAACCTGAGAGGCTTGCGAGCAGACGGCGTAACAGAGGAAAGCGACAGGGATCTCAGAAATCGACTGCTGCACAGTCAAATCAAATTTACACGCTTGACGTGGCCACTCCGAGACCTCAACTTGTTCACACGAATCTCGTTGCCCCAGGTTAAAGAAACCCCTTCAGGCAAGACGGTGACCTATCCTGGCAATCGTTCGTTTTGTCACACTGGAGACATGCACGAGGAAGAGAAACAATGTTTTGATTTCATGGAGGCGTTGCAAGAAAGAGATGCAAAAAATCGTGAGATGATGGAAATCGCCTTTGACACCGACACTGTTGCTCATCCTTGTCCGACAACTGCTGTGCCACAACACATGCAAACGCAATACAGTGCTCTGCTTGAGAAACAGCGTGCGGGCATCAGTGGGTTGCCTTCTACAGTGTATCAGAGACGCTTGTTGCGAAATTGTGCTGCTTCAAACAGTCACATGATATTGATGGCATGCCGGTGGAAGATTCTGCTCATGAAGACAACTCTGCTGTCGGCATTGAATGGGATTTGTCAGGAATTATCTGATATTGGCACAACACCTCATCAAATTGCGTCATACAGTCCATCGGGTCCGGAGTCGTCTCGCGCGAATGAGCTGATTTTGCATCTATTTAAATTTGATGACCCCCCACCAATCATGAATTGTCTTTACAAACCTCTTCCCCAATATGTTGTGTGTATCCGAGAATTCATACAGCAGACAAAGCCAACTCGACTCATCGCAGCTTCTGTGCTTCCAACAATTCCCTTCGGCGTCGGAGGGAATGCATTTGACACAAATGACGTGAATCTGCTCGAATGTATGTTTGGCATACGACACAGTGGCACTCCCAACATCTCCAAACTGGTATGGCGCAGTGGCTTACTGGTGGCATCGCGAAAGTACAATGTCGCGAAACGAAGGGTCGAGTTGCACCTCATTGACGCAACCAGGCAAAACCGTTGCATCACAGAGTCAGGTGCAGTGGCAGCTGCACCACGCAGGATTATTGTTGACCCCGGGTGGTATCATTTTTTGTGAGCCAAATGCATTTTGTTTTGTATAAAAGACACGTATGGCACCGATTGTTTCATTGTCACGAGATGAAACTGAAGCTGGACACGAAAGTGTCCCTCTTGGTGGTGCTGCTGGCTATCGCCATTTGCACTGCCTCCACCGCGGCGGATGGGCAAAAATCTGCTGGTTCAGAGCCCCCGACCACCGCTCCGCCTGCGACTGAGCAAGAGAGTGTCAATAAACAGTCTACTCAGTCTGCAGAAGATAAAGAAATCAGTGACGCAGTGGACATTGAAATTGAAAAGCGGGTGCGGGAAGGAGTATCGGCCGAACTGCAAAGACAAAAAGAAGAAAAGGAAATAAAAATCCAGATTGCACTGGCAGCACGCACCGAAGAATTGAAACAACGCATCCTGGCTGAAGTGCGTGCAAAGTTGGATGCGGAGGGGAAGAACCAGTCTTCGTCCGAGTCAGGCGATTCGCAGGGGACAACCAAGCCGATCGTTACATCTGCGAACAAGGGATCCATCAAGCCGGGTGATTATCACAAACAAAGGAAAGATACCTGGACATGGGCGCACATGTTTGGTTTCTCGGAGCGTCCAGCGGACAGCGCGACAGACACGTCGAGTGCAGACCCCAATACCGGAGAGACCAATACCCCAAAAGGATCAGGAAGTATTCCTATCGTGCCACCCACGCCTTCATACTTCGATCGCGTGCGTACAAACATTCCCAATTGGTTTGGAAATTTTTTTGAATCTTTGGACAAGACAGGAGACAAATTGTACAAGATGTTGGAGAAGGCAGCTGAAGTTATCAAACAACCACACACTGATCAACGGTCTGAAGCAGTGCTTTTTTTGGTCGGATGCCTGATTCTGTTCAATGTAGTAACATGGGCAACTAAAACATATCATGAACAATTCCAGCTGGCGAAAAAGGGTTACAATGATGTGTATGACATGACGGGGGCAAACACACATTTCGCATTAACAAGCGCATCGATGCGCTCATTGAGCGTGGTGAACTACACCTCGAATTTTCTTACATCTTTGGCATATGCCTTGTTGATATACTTGCACCCTTTGTTTTCTTTTCCAGTGTTATACCTGTACGTCAGTGTCTCACAGGAAAACTTCAAAAAGCAGACGTGGGTCGAAGCCTTGTACAATTTCTTGAACACAGAACACATTTTCGTGTGCTTGTGTGTCATGTTGAAGAACATGTTGACATTGTCTGTCAGTGAGCTGGTCACAGCATGTTTGGTAACAGCATGGAACGGGATACCGACCCTCTTCACGGTCCCACACGGACAGTTGCCAACGTTTCATACAATCCATGGCACCACAATGTCGACGGTTTTTGTCGAGCTCAGGACCGCTGAGAAATTGTCGACAGACAATCTCTTTTACCAATTTGAGAATGATGAGCCTCTGATCAAGTTACTTCTGTTGAACATAATGATTGACTGCCTCATGCTCGTGGACATCCAGCATTGGCATCAAAGACCTGCAATTCCTTCAGCGACAGGTTTTGTGTGCAAAATGAAATCGCTTTTTATGATGATGGTATTGGGCACCAAGATGCCCATGCAGATGATTCTCCGAATGACACCGTCTGCAGTGACGTTGCACAGTCTGAGTGTCATGTTCAACATATCCTGGCATTCGTTGGTGAATCCAATATGTGAAGTGGTTCTGGACATAATACAGGCTATGTCTCCATTCGAGTGGATTTCCTGGATTAATGCATCTAACATATTTCCGCAGCCGGTACACGTCAATCACGTTTTTGACGCGTTTCTGACCAAGCCGCCTGCTGATGCCATGCGCTCTGCTGCGGAGCAAAACACATACTTTTTGGCCGTGTTGATACTCGTCCTGCTGACTGTTGTGTTTTACAATACTTTGAGCGACAAGTTTCACCATCTACAAACAAGACTGTTTGTAAACGCGTATGCGACAGCAGTGTTCCCGCACCGGCCGCACGTTCACGCTGCGATGTTCCTGAATGTATGTCTCAAGGCGATGATAGTGTTCGGACGACCGCTAGAGGTGGTCTCAGTCCTGATTGCGCCTGACGTGGTGAAACAATGGCCGCAAGTCACCATCTTACTGCTTTGCGTGGATACAGTCTTCAATTTGGTGTGGTTGGCCCAGCTTGTGGTGTTTTCAGCCTTGCCCTGCTGGAACTTCATGTATCAATTCTCTTATTTTCACGTTTTGAGTGGACGCCCTTACAGAGACAAAAGACAACCAGTCGAACATTTTGTGATTGAGAGTACAGCTCGTGGGCCAATGTTCTCCTGCTTGCAACACTTTTGGTTTGACGTTGACAATAGCACTTATCTATACCACAAGGCAGAATTATGTGACAACGCAGAGCTGCGCTGGTGCCAAATTATGCTTGGAACATTCGACGCGGCCACCAGCAGAACTGGTGTGATCGGCGTGACCGAAGATGGGCAGCCGAAGATGTTGACACACTATGATGCCGAACTCCGGGCAAAAGAAGAAAGTTATAGGTGCCGCGGTGAACACCAAGCCAGTGCAATCAATATTGCAGATCGAAACACTCGCAACATGGTCGACACTGCTGGCATGCCGTCAGTTGCAGCGTCCGTTGTTACGTATTCCAAGCCAGTGCCCTTGTCGTCTGCCACGAGCAGGGCCGTTGGTGCACGTGTGATCGCCGCGCCTGCTGCTCCTGATAATGCTGCCGTGAATTGGGACTTTTTTTGGCAGTTTTTGATGAGTTTTCGCAACAAGCCAAAGCTCTCAGCGTATCAGAGAACTACAGCAAATTGGACACCAGGCAGCGTGCGATTCGAATGCCCTTCAGACACAGCCCTGCGGGCCAGCCGGCAGAGGGACAAATCGAATCGTGAGACCGAGAAGTTCAAGCAAAGTTTCTTCGAACACACAAAACGAGTGGCAGCCTTGTTCGCGTTAGTTGCGATTGTGGTGATTTGCTGGTATCCACGCACGCGCCTGCCTGGTGTCGTGTAATGGCTGTCATGTTTCAGCCACCCCGCTCGTTTTTGATAATAAAAGAGCGCACACTATTTCCGCACTGTTTCGTGATTGTCCAATGCCTGCAGTGCTGGTGCAAACGCGAGAGGTCAACACGAGCACGGCCCTGGTGCGAGAAATGGCATTGCGACACACTGTACAGGTCGGCACGCACAAGCGGCAAAAAGTACAGAGCGCTTTGTCGGCGCGCATACGCGCAGCCCAACTGCACACGGGAAAGCTCTCCAAGAAAAAAACACCCATGATGCGCATGCGCGAGTGCCGCAACGCCCTCGCGCTCTTGGATACCACGGGCTGGAACCGCAGTTTCCACCAGCGGCAGTTCCACGAGGATTTTCTCAAGGCATGCACGCGCACGTTTTGGAAGATGGAGCCGCCGGGCAGCTTTGCGCGCTGCCATCAGCAGGTGTTGCAGGAGAATTCGTGGGAACACCTCGCGCAGGAGGTGCTCATCAGCACGCCGCGACGCTTTGGAAAAACAATCAGCGTGTCCATGTTTGCCGCAGCCATGCTCTACAGTGCTCCGGCGGTCGAGCTCAGCATCTACAGCACGTGCAAGCGCATTTCACAGAAGCTGCTGCGCGGCGTGGTCAAATTCTTTTACGAAATCTGCGCGCAGGATCTCGGCAAGCACAACTTCCGCATCCGCCGGCAGAATATGGAGGAGATTGTCCTCGTCGGTCCCGAAGGCGAGCGCGACGTGCGCATCGTCAACTCGTACCCGAGCAAGGTGCGTGCCACCCCTTGCTTTGCCTGTGCATGCAGCGCGCTGCCCACAACACGCCTGTCCCTCCGGAGTGGTCCGCCGCCACCTACGGGTGAGCGTAGTGGGTTCGAGTCCCGCTGGGGACGCTTGAGAATCGAGCGAGACTTAAGGGTTTGACTTGCACTTGATTTATTTAAGATTGGGTTCACATTGGTAAATGATAAGTTGTCAGTGGTTGCTCGACAACTTCGAATTGACACAAGACACAGCACGGGCTCTGTCAAACTACATTACTTGGGACTTGACAGAAATGAAGGAAATGAGTGACGCGGACATAGCACATAAATTCCAAGCTGGAGTTCATGCAAACTTATTTTCCACAATCATTGTTCAGCAACTCATTGAAATGATGGATGTGATATACCCGGAACGACCACAAGGTGATGTGTTTCTCAATATGTACGATTATTTGAGAAAGGAGCTGTGTATGAACAAAGATAAGGCGCATTGTATGGCGATTTACTTGAATATGTCACCAAGTGGTTTGCGACATTTGACTGTACATGAAATAAACGACTTCCTACTTCCAGCAACTCTGGAAAATTGGCTGGACACTCCTGACATCACATTCTTGTTGCATGCACTGAAAACCAAGTATCCAAATCGGCTGAAAAAAATCGTCTTCTCAAGCGACAACCCGTACGTGGTTTGAAAGCGTAGCAGACACACACGTTTTACGCCTCTTTATTAGGTGTTGGGCAACAACATGTCTGCCACGGCGACATGCAGGGCAACCAACGGGGCCGCGCCCACAAGCCGCGGCCAGCGCACGGTAGACGGGTGCACGACAATCGGAGGCGGCCCAATCTCATTGTAAGAAAATACGGCCGCATGCAAGTCGTCCTCTGCGACAGCCTT
>Ga0105051_10005574_pt1 | contig 14002 bp, 12 predicted proteins | sample FRY02_FD_78383 | JGI IMG/M metagenome (GOLD analysis project Ga0105051, IMG submission 78383) | Freshwater microbial communities from Lake Fryxell liftoff mats and glacier meltwater in Antarctica - FRY-02 (megahit assembly) | ecosystem: Environmental > Aquatic > Freshwater > Ice > Glacier... | reverse complement strand
TTATATATTTTACCACAATCACATTTATATATTTTTGAGGTGGTGAAATTTGTTTCCATATCATTTCCATATTGATGTTTTTTATGTTTTCGTGTCGCAATGTGTCTCAACCATTCAGTTTTTCTGCTACATATAATATTACATTTTTTACACTCATAATTATTGGTGAAATCCGTGAAATTATTTGTTTCCATTTATTTACTATATGGAAATATTAAATTTCACCTAAATCATTTTAATTATTAATTTATAATTTCAATAAAAAAGTTATCATAACAACCTTTTTATTGAAATTATAAAAACGCACCATTATGGTCTCAACCACTTTTTTCACTTTTTTTAGGTTCAAACTATTCTATAAAAGTGAAAAATAGACATTTATAAATGTCCAAAACCGATTTTATAGAATAGTTTGGAAGAGAATTCATGACATTTTCTTTAAGTATGTAAATCATTATATATATATATATATATATGTGTAAAAAATAAAAAATAAAAAAATAGATAATATTATAATATTAAAATAATGTATAATGAAATTTATTAAAATAGATAATAATTATAATGAATTATCTTATGATGTGCTCATTCATAATGAACCTGCGTTTATTAAAATATATAGTCCCAGTTGTGGTCATTGTGTGCGAATGCAAGAAGCATGGGATAAATTAGAAAATAATGAAGGATTGAAGAATCATGATATTAATATTATCGAAATACTTGTAGATAAAACAGATAATATTAAATCTGCGAGTGGAAAGGCAGATTTAGGATTACCAACGATACGTTATGTAAATAAAAATGGTAAAACATGGAAAGAATATGAAGGAAACAGAGAAACGGAAGATATGATAAAATTTATTAAACAACATCATAAAAAAAAGAAAAATACAAATACAAATACAAATAGACAAAATGGTGGTAATAGAAAAAAGAAAACATTAAAAAGAAAATCAAGAAAATCAAGAAAAGCGAAGAAAAATAAGTCCAGAAAATAGTTAATTAAATTCATATTAGTTTTAATTTTAAAATTGAATTAAAGTTATTATGAATTATACATATAGCACAAATAGAAAAAATATAAAATGGACGATACATTCAAATTATTGACATTTAATCCGCATGATTCGGTTATTAATCAAAATGATACAGATTCATTAGAAAATGAAGATGATAAACATGATAATAGTGGGTTAGAGTTTATAAAAACAATAAAAAAGGAATTTTTAGTACAAATGTTCGCAATAAATGAAAAGGGACAAACCGCTTCTATCTATGTAGAAGGTTTTTCGCCCTTCTTTTATGCGAAGGTAGGTGATACATGGAAAGAGAAAGATAAAAATGGGTTTATTCTTCAAATTAAAAAGGATTTAGGTAAAATGTATGAAAATTGTATTACTGAATCAAAACTTATTAAACGAAAAAAGTTATATGGATTTGATAATAATAAACAACACTCTTTTGTATTGATTAAATTTAAAAACGAGGCAGCAATGAAAAAAGCAAAATCATTATGGTATTTAGTAGTAAGTTCAGGAAAGTGTGATTATAAAAGAATATTACATCCATCGGGATATTCTTATGAAAATACAGAGACAATATTATATGAGGCGCAAATTCCGCCATTATTAAGATTATTTCATATAAAAGAGATGAGTCCATCAGGTTGGATCGCGTTACCGAGGTCAAAAACATTAAAACATCAAAATCATACTACTTCGTGCACATATGAATTTACAATTAATTATAAAAATATAATTGCTCTTCCAAAAAAAGAAACAATTGTTCCTTATAAAATTTGTAGTTTTGATATTGAAGCAAGTAGTAGTCATGGTGATTTTCCGTTGGCTATTAAAAATTACAAAAAATTAGCAACGAATATTGTGGATTTATGGGGAGATAGTTGTAAAACCAACGATTATTTAAGAGCAATTATCATGTGTGCGTTCGGATTTCGAGATAATATTGATGGAGTTGATTTAGTATATCCAAAAATCAGTGTAAAAAAAGAATTAATTGAAAGTTTATTTACAAAATGGGTATCATTATCACCTGCAACATATAAAACACTGAATGATGATGATACTATGAATGATGATATTGGATTGCATAATATAGATGAAGAAAATGGAGATAATGGAGATAATGAAGATAATGGAGATAATGGAGATAATGGAGATGGAGACAAAAATGAACCATGTAGCGAAGAACCAAAAATGTGGCAGATGTTTAAACCGAAAATAAAATTATATAAAAAAAAAGGAACAATAATAGATTTGTTAATGGATAAAGAAGTAATGCGGGAAACACAAGTTCTTGAACTTACTAGAACATTAACAAATGTTTTTCCTGGATTAAAAGGTGATATTGTAACCTTTATTGGTTCTACATTTTTAAAGTATGGGGATAAGAGACCTTATTTAAATCATTGTATTGCTTTAGGTACGTGTAATGATGTTGAAAATGCGAAGATTGAAAGTTATACTAGTGAAAAAAAGGTCTTATTAGCTTGGACAAAATTAATTCAAGAAGAAGACCCAGATGTTATTATTGGGTATAATATTTTTGGATTTGATTATCAATTTATGTATCTCCGCGCGAAAGAATTAGGTTGTGAACGGAGTTTTTTAGAATTATCACGAAATAACCGTGAAGTCTGTTTAAATCGTAATTGGCGAACTGGAAAAGAAGGATTAGAAGAGAATACATTAGTTATTGCGAGTGGTCAACATGATCTAAAATTCGTTAAAATGACTGGACGATTACAAATAGATTTATATAATTATTTAAGACGGGACTATCAATTAACCCAATATAAATTAGATTATGTTTCTGGATATTTTATTGGCGATTATGTTACAAAAATAGAACATGATAATAATGATAATAATGATAATAAAAAAACCAAAATATATAGTAAAAATCTATCAGGATTAGAAAATGGAAATTTTATAAATTTTGAAGAAGAGGCGCATTCTGTTGATTCTTATAAAAATGGACAAAAATTTGAAGTGAGTGTTATTAATATCATCGAAGGGAGTTTTATGATTCAAGGTCATGAACAACCAGATATGAAAAAGAAAGTCAGATGGGGGTTAGCAAAAGATGATGTAACTCCGCAAGATATTTTTAGAATGACGAATGAAGGTCCTGCTGAAAGAGCGATTATTGCGAAATATTGTATTCAAGATTGTAATTTAGTTCATCATTTAATGAGGAAAATCGACGTTATGACTAGTTATGTAGAAATGTCTTCACTTTGTAGCGTGCCGATTGATTTCCTTGTTATGCGCGGTCAAAGTATTAAATTAACAAGTTATATTGCTCAAAAATGTCGGGATAAAGGGGTTCTTATGCCGGTGCTTGATAAAGGTGATGCGGATGAAGGTTATGAAGGCGCGTGTGTTTTAGAACCAAAATGTGATTTATATTTAGATGATCCAGTTGCTTGTTTAGATTATGGTTCGCTTTATCCTGCTTCTATGATAAGCGAGAATATTTCGCATGATAGCAAAGTACTAACAAAAGAGTTTGATATTGATGGAAAATTAATTAATGAGACGGGCGAAAAAGACGAAAAGGGGAATTATATATACGATAATTTAGAAGGGTATACATATGTAGATATTGAATATAACACTTATAAATGGCAAAGAAAAAATAATAATCCAAAGGCAGGAATGGAAAAAATAAAAATTGGGCATAAAATATGTAGGTATGCGCAATACCCCAATGATGATAAAGCAATCATGCCTGCGATTCTTAAAGAATTGTTAGCAGCACGAAAATCAACTCGGAAATTAATTCCATTGCAAAATGATGAATTTATGAAAAATATTTTAGATAAACGCCAATTAAGTATTAAAGTAACTGCAAATTCTTTGTATGGACAGACCGGTGCAAAAACAAGTTCATTTTATGAAAAAGATTGCGCGGCATCTACTACTGCGATTGGTCGTAAAATGTTGACATATGCAAAACGTGTAATCGAGGAAGCATATGATAATCAAATAATGGATACAACCAATTATGGAAAGGTAAGAACAAACGCAGAATATGTTTATGGTGATACTGATTCAGTATTCTTTAAGTTTAATTTAAAAGAATTAGATGGAGTATCAATTATAGGTCAAAAAGCATTAGAGATTACAATAGAATTGGCGCAAAAAATTGAAGAAACTGCTACAAAATTTTTAAAAGAACCTCATAAACTAGAATATGAAAAAACATTCTTACCATTTTGTTTATTATCAAAAAAACGGTATGTTGGTATGTTATACGAAACCGATCCACATAAATGTAAACGAAAATCTATGGGGATTGTATTAAAACGTCGTGATAATGCACCGATTGTAAAAGATATTTATGGTGGAATTATTGATATTTTAATGAAAGAAAAGAATGTTGAGAAAGCAGTAGAATTTTTAAAAAAATGTTTACAAAATATGGTAGATGAAACATATGGTATGGATAAATTGATTATTACAAAATCATTAAGGTCTGGATATAAGAATCCTGCACAAATTGCACATAAGGTATTAGCAGACCGTATCGGTGCGCGCGATTCAGGGAATAAACCCAGCATTGGTGATCGCATCGCATTTGTGTATATTGAAAATCCAGATAAAAAAGCATTACAAGGAGAAAGAATAGAAACACCGAATTACATTATTGAAAATAATATAAAAATCAATTATTCATTCTACATTACCAATCAAATAATGAAACCATTACAACAATTATTTTCATTGGTTTTAGAAAAAATAAATGATTTTAAGAAAAAAAAAGGACATACTTTGAGAACGTGGAAAAATGATTTAGAAAAATTACATAATGAATATACTGATTTAGAACAACGAAAGAAAAAAGAAGATGCTTTGAGAAATAAGGAAGTAAAAGCATTACTATTTGATAAATATTTGAGACAAACAGATAATATTAAAAGTGGAAATAAAAGCATTGATTCATTCTTTGGAAAAAAATAATGAAATAAGTATAATTATAGAATGGTTTAAATATTAAATACTAACTATAGTAATTAATATATTTTTAATCATTAAAAATCAGTAAAATCAGTGAAAGCATGAATAATAATATAAAATCCAAAATTGAAAAAAATATATTTATCAAAGAATATGAAGATAAAGGAATAACAGGATTAGTAAATGTTGGCAATAGTTGTTATTTAAATTCGTGTATGCAAATTATATCACATACATATGAATTAAATTTTTTTTTAAAAGATGGAGAATATAAAAAAAAATTAAATAAAATACCTGATTCAGTTATAGTATTGGAATGGGATAAATTAAGAGAAATTATGTGGAATAATAATTGTACGGTTGCTCCTCACGGATTTGTGAATGCGATAAGAAAAGTAGCAACAATAAAAAAACGGCATTTATTTACAGGTAATGAGCAAAATGATATACAAGAATTTTTGTTATTCATTATTGATTGTTTACATAATTCATTGGCAAGAGAAGTTGAGATGTCTATCAGTGGAGTGTCTAAAAATCAAACAGACGATTTGGCGAAAACATGTTATTCAATGATTAAAGATATGTATAAAAAAGAATATTCAGAATTATTAGGTATTTTTTATGGAATTCATGTTTCTGAGATTTATCATTTAGAGACGGGCGAATCATTGAGTTTAAGACCAGAACCATTTTCAGTATTAAGTCTTTCACTACCGCCTAATAAGGAAAATATTACAATTTATGATTGTTTTGATTTATATTGTGAAAAAGAATTATTAGAAGGGGATAATAAATGGTTTAATGATAAAACCAATTCCAAAGAAAGCGTGAAAAGAGGTATTATATTCTGGAGTTTGCCAGAAATTCTTATTATTGATTTGAAACGGTGGAACGGGTATACAAAAAAAAATAATAATATTGTTCAAACACCATTAGAAAATGTGGATTTTACAAAATATGTGAAAGGCTATAACAAAGAATCATATCTTTATGATTTATATGGTGTTTGTAATCATCATGGAGGCGTTCAGGGCGGACATTATACTGCTTTTGTTAAAAACGCAAATGGAAAATGGTATTTTTTTAATGATACACATGTAAAAGAAATGCCTAATAATAAAATAATTACACAGCAGAATTATTGCTTATTTTATAGGAAAAGAAGTTGAATAAGTATTTAATACGAGGTTCAATTTATAAAATTATAAAACAATTTATATTTTTATAAATTTATAAAAATATAAATAAAATTATATATATAATGGACGCTAATTATTATAACGATAATAATGTAAATTTTAATATGGGAATTCCTTACTCTCAAAATTATTTGAATAATATAGGAAGTAATCCATATGTTTTACTTGTAGTAATTATAGTTATAATTGTGTATTATGGAATATTTGCGTCTTTAGGAGAATCAGGAACATCCGCAGTTGGCGAAAGTTCAGGGACGGGCATTGCTTATTTAGAAATAATCTTATGGGGTATATTTATTGCTCTAATTTTATTAAATGGAATGTCTTATATTTTTACTACAAACATTAGTGCGACTTTAAAAAATTTGTTTTCAATGAGACCAGAGGTTGATATTGTTATTGACAACTCAACCGGAATAGGTTCATTCATGCCTATACCTATGCCAGTGCCTGAAATAACAAATAAAAAACAAGTATTTCATATTCCAAATAATAAATACAATTATGAAGATTCAAAAGCGATTTGCAATGCTTATGGTAGTCGTTTAGCAACTTATAAAGAAATTGATGAATCATATAATGAGGGTGCTGATTGGTGCGGGTTTGGATGGTCGGATGGACAAATGGCGCTTTATCCAACTCAATATGATAAATGGGAAAAATTACAATCGATTGAAGGTCATGAACATGATTGTGGAAGACCTGGAATAAATGGTGGATATATAGATAATCCTAATGTTCAATTTGGCGTAAATTGTTATGGTTATAAACCGAAAATAACGCAACAAGAAATGCAAACTATGGAAAACGCACCATTATATCCAAGAACGATGAAAGAAATTAATTTTGATAAAAAGGTTGATTATTGGCGCGGAAAATTAAATGAAATAGAAGTAGCACCATTTAATCATAATAATTGGAGTATTATTTAAGAATAATAAATAATGTTTTAACATTATAATGTAAATATATAAAAAAATCATCGATTTAATATGATTATAACCATCGATTTAATATGATTAAACCCATCATAATGCAAATTACCGTCATAATTATACGAACGCATTTTTTATAATGTTCATTATTTGTATTACCATGAGGAATAATATATGTATTTTCATTATATGGTATAATAATTGTTTCTTCGTCGGGTATAATAATCGTATCTTGTGACTTAATTGTTAAAATATTTGAAATAGGTTTCCTACAAATAGGACATATAGAATTAATTTTCATCCATTTTTCAATACATTTATAATGAACGTGATAATCGCAGACACACGATTTTGTTAAAAAAGGAACAGAATTAACCATAATTGTATTTTGATTAAGTATATTTTTGTCTTGAATTTCTATAATTGTTTCTTGAAGGCAAATTAAACAAATAATTTCATCATCTATATTATTCTGATTATATATTTTATTATAAGAAACGTCCATTGTATATGTATACTATATATAATTTATTTTTTAAATTCTTTGGTTTCATTTTCATTTAATAACATTAATGCCATTGCTGAATAATTATGAAGATCAATTAATGTATCTTTTAGTCCTTCATCTTTTATTAAATTTACTCCATTTTTTGTAATTGATAATGACCTTTGTATTTTATCTTCAATACGCATTAATACTCCAATTATACCAAACTTAGCAAATGCGTCACCATAATCTGTATTTTTCTTTGTGAATAATTCTAATGCTTCTTTCTGTATTTCTTTTAATTGTGCGACTCTATTCATATTATATTATTATTAAATAATTATTATTAAATAATATTTCTTATTAAATAAGATTTCTCTCATTTTTCTTTTTAGTCGGTTTAATATTTAGTGTAAAATATTTTTATGTATTATATTTTATGATAGTCTATTATATTTATTTAATACAATTTGTGGGATAATTTGATCTTGTAATTCTTCTAATTTTTTAAAACATTTATTAATGGTTACTTCACTTACATCGCTTACTTTATGAACACTGCGTTTAGTTACATTTAAATTACATTTTTGAGCCACAAAATATAAAATACCAGAAGCAATTGAATTCGGTGTATTTTCAGGAATCATATTATTTTTCTGGATTTTCTGTGAAATGAATTTACATAATTTTGTTAATTCTGCATTAATATTTAACTGACTACAATACCTATCAATAAATGTTAATGGTGTAGTTTTACATAAATTTATTTTCTCGGTATTATCCATTTCATGTTCAAGTTCATTTAAAATAGTCACTGCGTTGCGGCATCCTTTTGTTGCGCTTGTTGTATCTAATTTAAAAATTGTTGCGATTTCTTTGGCAGTTCGTGGATTCTTATTAATCATTGCAGAGACATAAATAGTTGCAGCAATAATACCATCACGATTTAAACCACGAAATGATTTTGCTTCAGATAATCGTTTGTGTAGTCGCATTGCTTCATCGATAATTATTTTAGGAATACCGCCCTGATCTGCTAAAATTGAAATTCTCTGTCCTTCGTCATATCGCATTTTCTCATTATAGGGCATTGATTGCCATTCAGTATATCTCCGAATTTTCCGCATTTCATAACTAGATTTAGAAGGACACATTACTTTACAACCATATGACGATTGTTCTAATAAAGGATTAATTGGCATGCCACAACGCGTTGGATCATCTGCTCCATTATCGTCAGCACCATAAAATCGCCATTCAGGACTTTGATCCACAACTTTGTAAATAACACCACAAGTCCTATTCGTGCACGTAAGAAACCCTTCATCGCTTAGAAATAAAGGATATTCACAACAATCACATGTATCTTTTTCTTCTCTTTTAGTAAAAACGCATTCAATATTGTTGTCGTTATTACAATTATCATTCATAAAATCATTATCAAACTTTTCCCATAATGATTTTTTATCTATATTCGTTTTTTTAATCTTTTTTGTTTTATTTAAATTATTATGAATAGTTGACGCCATTGTATTTTATATGGTATATAGTATTTATATTTATACGCTAAACTACAATAATTTATGGTTAAATCAATTTTATAAATTATTATGTTTATATTTTTATTTTAAAAAATCGAATAAGAATTTAATTTAAACAGCGAAAATTATTTAATTCTTTAATTTCACTTATTTTAATAAATTCATAATCAAAACAGTTATTAATTGATTTATTATTTTCAACAATTAATTCTGTATCATATAAAAAAGGTTTAGAATTTTCATAAATAATTCCACTATTTGCCATAAGAAGAAAACTATTATTAATTTTAATGATTTCCAATTTAGTTTCAATCAAGGGGTTTAATCTATAAAAATGTATGTTATTATTCAAAATAATAAAACCTGTTTTCCATAAATTACTTTGTTTCAAAGTAATGTTTACAATTTGATTTCGGAACATATCATATCCACATTTTATTAAATGAGAAGTATTCATTATAACGCCACCTATTGTGTATTATTCTAATAATAAAAAAATATTTATATTGTTTTATTATTATCATTTACGATATATAATTATTATATATCGTTATTCACATTAGTTCTAAATCACTTACCCGCCAATATTCGCATGAACCGTCAGGCAATGGTCGTTTTAAAATAAAAGGGATTTTTTTATTTTCCAATTCCATTTTAGCAATTAAATAACCGTCAATGACATTTTCTGGAACTTTTACGAACGGTTTTGCGCCTGAATTAATTTGTTTTGCCCGCTGCCCTAATACTCTTGTCATTTCATATTTAGTTAAAAATGGTAATGTTTTATGCAAATAGTCATTAGTTACAAGTCCATTCTCATTTTTAATAACTCTTGATAAACTACGAACCTCTTCATAATTATGAATTTTTTTTTCAGGATGAAAATGTTCAAGAAAATTATTACGAATATTATTATCGAATTTTTGTAAATAATTTGCATCATCGTCTTGGTCGCTTTCTTCGTCGTTTTCTTCTTCACTTTCTGGATTATTATAAACGGATTCTAATAGTTTTCGACCGGTTGATAATATAGGATTACTACCTTTGTTATTTTTATTTGCATTTACATTATCAGTTGTTTCAATAAGATTTCCATCATCGTCATACTCAATATCGATGACATCGTCATCGTCGCTAATATAGTCAACGTCACTAATGCCTTCAACCTCATTAGAATTATCCATATTTTTATCATCATCAACTTCTTCTACATCATCATCCACTTCTTCTATATCATCATCATCATCGTTTTCTTCATTATCTGCGCCACCGTAATGATTATTTGTAAAAGTAATTGAATTAACACTCATTTTACTTATCAATTCCGCATTTGATACTTCCTCTAAATCAGACATATTCATATTATTATATCTTATTATTTATATATTAATAAAAAACTTTATTTATTTCAATTTTATACTTTATTAATTTACTTTATTAATTTACTTTATTAATTTATACTCTTATACCTTATTATTTTGAATCATTTGTTTTCCACATTTTATCACATTGTGCACATACATATATGTATTTCATAGCTAAATCATCATATCGAATATAAATAACTTCTCGTTTATCTTCATTTCCTTCTTTATTACTAATGCATGCGACATTAGGACATTTAATAGTATTTGTTCTAGGTAAGGTATTATCGTATTTTGTATATTCATTAATGATATGTGTATATTTTTGTTCGCTTCTTTTGAGTTCAATTGAAGAAACACAAATATTCTTGGCAGTTAGTGTATCATCTTCATTGCCACAGTTACGGCAATAATAAATTAAACTATTGACATCATCTCCAGAAATTTTAAGATAATACATATTATGACATTGAGAACAAAAATGCATTTTAGGTATATATATAATATATTTATATTTATGTATTGTGATTTAATTAATTTCAATTTTTAATTATATCTTATCATCTAAATATAATTATTATTTAAAACCTTGAAGATTTAAAACCGCACCTTTTTATTTTTTCCTCAAAATAATATACAGGACTAAACATAATACAGAAGACTATAAAATTTCTCCCGTTAAATATTACTTTAATAATGATAAAGTAAATGGGTATAAGAAAAATTGTAAAATTTTTGATTGTAAGAAATACGCTTCTATCATATGCTCCTTTTATTAGATTTTTATAAATATGTATTGGTATTTCATCTAATACATCTTTTACATTCTTAACTAATTCATCATATGTTAATCCCTTTTTCTTTTGTATAATGTTGATATGGAACATCATTATAATATAATTTAAATCTATTTATAAAAAATTGATTTAAATTTATTTAAAATACTTAAATAAACCGAATATGTCTACTGAACAAGAAATTGATAAAACTGGAGTTATATTTCAACCTAAATCAAAAAAAAAATTAATATTAATATGTTGTCGCGCGAAGTTATGGAAAGGTGAAAAATGTAAATGTAAAAAAATAAAAACTATACAAAAATATATACGCAAATGGCAAGAAAATAAAAATAATTTAGAACCAATATCATATAGAGGTGATAAAATAAATATTAATGATATTAATGTATTTGCCTATAAAAATAGATCAAAAAATGATAGTTATAATAAAAAAAGAGAAAATATTATTGCGTGTATAATAAACAATATAATTTCAGAACAATATTATAAACTTTCACCAAGGTGGTATAATCTAAAAAATGAAATAAGAATATTTATAAAAGAATTATGTAAAAAAAAAGGAATTTGTATTGATAATATTGAGTGTATCCCTAAAGCAGGAAGATGTCATCATTATGACTTTAAAATAATTATAAATAATAGTGAAGAGATTATATTGGAATTTAAATGTAATGCGTCATGTGTAAATGATACTCCTCAATTTGTTTCACCAATGAAACCTTCACAATATCTAGAAAGTTCTTATGAAAAATATTATTATAATAATTATTTTAGTCATTTAGTTTATGAATACAATTTGCCTTTACCTACAGAAGAAGAATATTTGAAATATATACATTCAACTAATCCAACATGTTTAAAAAATCATCAAGAGAAATATTATAGGGGATGTAAGAAGAGCAGTAAATATTCTGGTGAAGAAAATGATATTAAATTTTATGAAAGTTCAAAAAAAACATCACGTGATAGTATTATGAATTTTATTTCAAAATATGATATTGATAAAGATAAACTAACAAAATATTTATTAGATACACAAAAAAATAAATTTTATATGTTATATAAAGATGGTAAATTATATCTAGAAACAATAAATTTAAATGACTATATCATTACAGAAATTACAAAAGATCCTGAAAAAAATAGATATATAGCAAAAACAAAATCTGATAGAAATCTAAATATATTATTGAGATGGAAAAATGGTAATGGGATTGCTTTTCCTAGTTTTCAAATATCATAAATAGGAAGAATTTTACATAATTCGGTAGTATTCATAGCATTATTACCAAAATATATTTTTATAAATTCAATAGTTTTTTTATTATTAAAAGATTTAATAATTTGTTTGTATTTTTTAATGATAATTTCGTTTGATAATAACTTAGAATATTTGATACAAATCAAATGATTTTCAACTAAATAATTTATATTATCATTTTCATTTATTATACAATAGTTAAAATTATAGGTTCCAACGCCATAACCTCTATTAACGATTAATAGTGGGAAATTATCTCCTTTTTTATTTATATAATTTTTTTTTTCTTTATTTGAATAATTTTTAATAGATAGTTTATTATTTGTAATATCTGAACTATATATTAAGTGTGTTTTATTATTATCATCGGTTAAGTCTTTTTTACATTGATTCCAAACTATGTTTCCTACATTAACATTGAAACCTAAATCAAATAGTGTTTTAGAATTATTGTATAATGTCTTCATAACTTTAATATTATCTTGAGTTCCAAATATAGTATATTCAGAAATTGTTATACTATACGATATATTATTTGTGGGTTTTTCATTTTGTATTATAAGTATTATGGTATTTTGTTGTGTTTCAATGTAGTTATCATCACATTCTATAATATTCAAAATATTATAGTTTTTAATTATGTGTTTTCTAGTTTTATCATAGTATAGACAATTTAGAAAGTTTTTTGGTAGTATAAAACTTATAATTCCTTTGTTATTTAATAGTTCCAGAGATTTAATAATAAATAATATAAATATATTTGGTCTTCCATCAAAATAATTATAATATGATTTTTCTACATCTATTTTTTTCATTACAAAATAAGGGGGATTTCCTATAATTAAATCAAATTTAGTATTAAATTCATGATTCAAGTAATTTTTATTAAGTAATGTAATATTATCTGAATCATAATGTTTTATTGATTCGAATATAGTTTTATTTAGTTCTATACCAGTAATACTAATATTAGGGTATATATTATTTAGTCTTAATATATATTCACAAGAACCACAAGATGGTTCTAAAACTTTTGTAATATTTTTCATAAATGGTTCTAATAATTTAATATTTTTATAAATTGTTTCTGGTGGCGTAAAGTAAATACCATTATTTTTCTTTTCTTTTTTATTAAGTTTTGTTGTTAATTTTTTTGATAATTCTGAATATTTAACTTCTGTTGGTTGATGTTCCATTGTATTTGTATTTACAATTACTTCATCATTTTTAACAATCAATTTTTTATTATTGAATTCTTTTAATTTTTCTTCAACTGCTTTATATACAAGTGCCTTAATGTTATCAGCATTATTTTCACAAGGTGTTTTGCGTCTATTATGAGAATCATAGAGAGATTTTTGAGAAAACCCTTTTCCACATCGTTCGCATGAATATTTAACCATTATCTGTGTCAGTTGTATGACTTTATAATA
>Ga0105051_10005566_pt1 | contig 14022 bp, 12 predicted proteins | sample FRY02_FD_78383 | JGI IMG/M metagenome (GOLD analysis project Ga0105051, IMG submission 78383) | Freshwater microbial communities from Lake Fryxell liftoff mats and glacier meltwater in Antarctica - FRY-02 (megahit assembly) | ecosystem: Environmental > Aquatic > Freshwater > Ice > Glacier... | reverse complement strand
TTTTTAGGAAAATAACTTTTATTTTCTTTCATAAAAACTTATAATTTTTATAAGTTTACCTATTTATTAATTAATCCTTATCGATAAAATAAAATATTTATCAATACAGTTGCTAAAAATTTAAAATCTACTTTATATACATTCTTATTTTGATCTTTCTTATAAAATACCTTTTATTGAATCAATATCGACACAAATAACGAATTATTTCTCAATATCGAATAGAAACTGTTCATAATTCGCAAAAAAATATATGATATTTTAAAATATTTAAAGTTATGAAAAAAGAATTTCAAAAATTGAGTCTTAAGCGGTCATATCAAAAATCTAAACAATTTTGTGATCATTCATCAGCTGTTTGATCAATTTTTTAGATTAAATGAGTAATTTAGATTTACTCTATTTTACTATTTACATACACCTTTATAATAGGGAATTATAATTGATTTACATTTAAGAATACAGGTAATAAGAATGGACAATCTGTTTAATTTCAATGGCAATAACTTTGAATCTTTCATGTTTGGCTAAAATTAAGAATAGGAACGAAAGGTTCATACCCCTTTTATTGAGCCTTAAGATTTTTTTTTAGATGAGTCAAAAATGAACTGCATCTCCTAAAAAATATAATTTAACGAAAAAGATATCGTATTAGTAAAAAAGGCAAAATCCCGAAAAACAAAAACTATTGAAGATGCTAACTCAAGCAAAAGATATGGACATTGGTCTTGTGATGAGAACAAACGATATCATTGGTTTCTTGAGTTTCACCATGAGCATTTTTTTAATAAGCAGTTGAGAAGGACTGACAGAATTTTCAAGTCAATGGCGAGCTTCGTTTAAACAAGAGAGGCTGAACAGTGTCGAAGCCACCATCAGAAGATGTAGAAAAAATACAAAGATTTTTCAAAGATTTTGATAAGTCTAAGGCTTCAGAACTACAGTTGTGATGATACATATGTAATATTGCAGGATATGCATGAACATGGGCATAATATGGACTGTGCATAATTATTGGCTTCTGAACAATTAAGAGTAATTTCATAGAATCGCAATTAATATTCAATAAAATTGGAAACAAATGAGGTAAAACCATCATCAAGAGAGTTGAAAAAAAGTCGGATGTCAGCAAGTACTCTACCATTGAGTTCAACACATTTAGTATATGAGACTGAAATGGAGGATCGATGTTAATCGGTCGATTAGTAAGGATTTTTCCATTAATACAATGCAAAACTGGTCAATTAGCGAGGATTTTTCAGCTAATTTGATGCAAACAAGTAATGTTAACCGTAAATACTCGGTCCTTTCTTGTAAAGTTCAGATGCTATTGATAATATTTTCGATGATACTTACGAGAAGAATATTGCATTAGGATCTTTCTTTTGAAAGGACTTCTACTTAAGACGGACTGTCTTTTTTGGGTGTGCCTTTACTTACTTTAAGCTCTTTATTTATAGACTAGACTAATGATTCTTAATAATTTTTTAAAATGGGTCTTTAATACTTGCTTCGAAAGAAATGGAGGAGGAAATTCACGAAGTATTTTTATTTATTTATTTGGAGTTAGCTTTCGATAAGTAAAATTCGACAAAGTATAAATATATCAATTAAGTCATAAGAATTATTTATAAATCGATAATTATGAAGAAATTTATCATTAATTTAATTACTAAAGCCAAATTGTGAGGTTCAGTATTTTATTAGCGTCTAGTCTGATTTCTAGCATTAGGTTTATTTCTATCATCTAAAAGGACAAATAAATAATGCAATCAATCGTTTATTTTTTTAAAATACTCATCAAGTTGTCCTCTCCTCTTTTGATTAATTAGTTTTTAATTTCCGGCATTTTGCCTTATATTTTTGATTGTTTAATCAAAAAGAAAAATAATCTTAATAAGTTCTTTGGAAGTATTTTTGTATTCGGTTAATAATTATTCAACAGAATTCAATATAAGAGGCTCTTCTAAAGTTTGCAATTAATTATAGCATATGTAAACATGACAGAATATTTGGTTCATCAACCCATCGGTCATTTTACTTATTTATTTTTACTTAATAAATTAATAACTCAAAATCAAAAAATAACAAACTGAATGTGAACTTTTCTTCAAATTTTTTACTCTTTTCTAATACATTAACGGGGAATATACATTAGGCTACTTTGAAGTAGTTTTTAAGATCAACTTTTGCAATACTTCAGCAAAGTTTATCCGAGGTATAAATCACCTCGATTTGATTGGTGTTAAATAATAAGTTGGCATTTTATGAGCCTTTGCAGTTGTTAACTCTTATAGTCGGGTCAAAAAGTGATTTTTCTTTAGAATTAAAGTTGTTATTTTGCAATTTTTTTTCCGCTGAACAAACCTATAATACTTAAGAAATCATTTAATTTCTATTACTATAATATTTAAATACATATGAAGGTAAAGCTAACCATACTTTTCTTCTGCTTACTTCTCCTGAGTTATGCTCAAAATGAGTGTGCAGAATCAAGACTTCAAAAATTACAAACCGGAGAAATCCTCTTAAACCCCAACGATCTGGGTAATGCAGGAACCAACAAAAATTTTTATGAGATGTTGGACAGAGGATCATTTGTCAAAGACGACTACTTGGCGTATGCATTTGCTCTTGCAGGCTTTGAAACTGCATGCAGCCAGACCTTTTATTCTCTTGTAGTAGATACTGTAAACATCGAAGCCGAAAACACCAAAATGAGAATCATTGTTTCATTTTTGAACAGAGCCGGAGACCAATTGACAACATGGACCAAGGTCAAGTTAACTTATTTGGTGATTTCTTCCCTAAGAAGAGTCACAGCTGCCAGTCCTGGATAAATCTGGGCTGTAAATCAAAACGTCATCTTAACTGCCGATATAAATGGAGCTACAGTGCTGAATGATGAAATTTTCATTGGAGCAGGAAGTTTTGCAAATTGTGGCCTATCCTATACTGCTGCAGACGGATTCAATTTCGGTATTGAGTGTCAAGATGTCACCGGATCAATCGCAGATATTGCTATTCACGCCTACATCATGGGTTTTCAATATGAACCAGACAGACTAGCGCAGCCTTAATACATCGCAGCAACGATTGGATTTGGAGATTTGTCAGCTGGCAATCTTAAGGAAACTGCAGTTTTCACTACTGCCGCAAATACTGGTGTTGCTCCAAGAGCTGTACCTGCAACTTATGGAGCAGGCGTTCAATTCGATTATACAAATGCTGGTGCGGGAACTCCTAATGCCGGTCCAAGACTTACCATCAGAAACTACGGAGGATAACTGAGATCCATTAAGATTGCAGTTGTGTTGACCAGAATTATGCCAATTAGTGGAGCAAACGCCAAAAGAAATGGATTTGATTCAACAAACACTTACAGTTACAGTGGAATTTATTATCCTTTGAGTTCAAGCGCCCAATACAATACTGCTCTCTTGATTGATAGCGTACCAACAGTAAACTACAACAACTTGCATTAAAACTTACCGGTGGCCCAATACAAAATTTACGGTTTCAGCTCATTCAAGTTCAATGATGGAAGCTCATGCACCTCAATGAGTTTGGACGTAACCATCAACACTCCAAACATTCTTACAGTGACTTTGAACAATAAGGACTTCTTTACTGGAATTATCATCCAAGGAGATATTTATTTCCCACCAACCAGATCCACTTGCACTCCAGGAGTTTAGTTCACACAAATGTTCTGGGACGTCACACTAGTCACAGATGCACCAAATGCTAATTTAGTTTCTGCAAGAGCTGGCACAATATCAAACCTGAGGTACATTAAGACAAGAATTTCATAAAAATTCGAGACTATTCCATCCGATATCACCCAACAATCAGTTTCCCAGAGCACTGACAACCCACTCAACCTTATTTTCTTGGTAAACGGTAAAATAGCCGACACTACAATCGTCAGACTGAATGCTGAAGTGGTCATGAGCGGGCTTACTGATGGTAAAGCATACGGAGTTCGAATAATCCTTTTTCCATTATCTTCGACTGGTGCTTTCATTGCCCCAGCAAACAGCTTGAAATACGAGTTCAGTGTGAGCGTCAATGGAAACAACTTGTTCAAGAAGTCTTACAGCGGTCCTGAACTGGACTCGATTCGTTCAGCAACCACAACCAGTGACAACACCCTCAAGAGTGAATTTCATTACGGCATTAACATCAAGGGAACCACTGCCAAATTCCACTACGCATTGTTAATCCCAAGACCAAATGTTGACAACGTGCTTTACACATTCAACGTCGTAGTCGACTTATTTTAGTTCAAATAAATCTACGATCCAGTCACTCAGTGTTGTGTCAGCAAGTGTCCCGTCAACACAGGACTCGACATTACTGTAACCCCAGCTGTCTGTGTCGTCTGCGACATTGCCAAAGGATTGACCTTCGATTCGGCCTCATCATCTTGCAAATGTGCAGAGGGATTTTATCTCAATGCAGCCCTTCAATTCCAGTGTTTCCCCTGTCAAGCCAAACTCTGCTCTGTCTGTGATGCCTTAAACACTGCCATTTGTACAACATGCTTAACCGGTGCTGCTCTGAACCCACTTGATAACACATGTGGCTGTACAGCTGGTTTCTTTGAAAACAATGGAGTATGTACTGCATGCCCATCGAAATGTGCCACATGTAAATCCAGTCTCGTCTGTGATACTTGTGCCGATACCAAAAGAGACATCGCCAACGGATGCGCCTGCGTTGCTGGAACTTTTGATTCTGGAATTGATAAATGCCAGGCTTGTAATTCCAACTGTGCCACATGTTCGAGTGCCTCAACTTGTTTAACTTGTGATGCAAGAAAATTCAGAATACCAAAAGGAGGAGCCTGTGTCTGTGATGAAGGATATTTTGAAATTATCTACCAGGATGGAACCAGATAATGCAAACCATGCTCGCCAGAATGTAAAACTTGCTCTCAGAGTGCTTCTGAATGCCTAACTTGTGATTCTTTGATTAACAGATTCGAAGGTTACGATAGTTTGGGTCATAAAACTTGTATCTGCAAAGCTGGATTCAGCTCAAAAACTGGAGGTTCATGCGTTCAAAGCAACTGTTAAGCTGATCAATTCTGTACTGAATGCGAAACAGATCTCAAATTGTGTCTCAAATGCGACTCCACTCTTAACAGAGTCATCAAACTACCAGAACACATTTGTAACTGTGTTGATGGATTTTATGAAGATCCAACCTCAAAAACCTGTAGAGCTTGCTCAAGTGGTTGTGCTAAATGCTCTTCACCCACTCAATGTAACACTTGTGTTGCCCAGGCCAATGGAAATCTTAACGGTCAATGTACTTGTGAAACTGGAACTTTCTTCACAATTTCTAACAACGGAGTGAGATTCTGCCAAAAATGTATCAGATATTGCGATAAATGCGCGAACGCTTTGAGTTGCTCGACTTGTCAATCAGGATTTGTATTGTCTGCTGATAACACCTGTGTATGTCCTCTTAGAAACTTTATCAACCCCGCAGGACAATGTGTCCCATGTAGGACTGGTTGTGAAATATGTCTGACTGATAGAACTTGCAACAAATGTGTAGCCCCATTGGTTGTCCAATAAAACTAATGTTTGGCTCAATGCAGTCCTGGAAACTTCCTCTCAGGAACAACTTGCATCAGCTGTCCCGCAAATTGTGCCGCTTGCACTGCTACCAATCAATGTTTCTACTGTAAAGACAATTTCTTTTTACATCAAGGAATTTGTTATGTTTCTTGCCCATCAGGAACAGTTGCTGAACGAAACACCATGAAGTGTACTCCTTGCAACAGACCCTGCAGAACATGTACCAATCACCCAAGCACATGCACCAGCTGTGAACCAGGAGAGGGATTCCTCCAAATTACCGGATCAACTCAACAATGTGTCAGATAATGCACTGATGGAACTTTTCCAAAAAACAACGTCTGTGAAGTTTGTGATTTCAGATGTGCAAGATGTTTGGGCGCTTCCAATAATTGTATTGCTTGTCCAGCCAGTCAATTCCTTTTCAATGGAGCTTGTTGGACTTCATGCCCTGGAGTTACCGTCAATGGAACTTGTGTCGGCCAATGTCCCGCTGGATTTTACAAACAAAACAACCAAGAATGTATAAAATGCAGCACTGAGTGTTTAACCTGTGACAACACCAATACCTGCTTGACTTGTGCCAATAATTCCCTCTCCAGAGATGGAAAATGCGTTGCTTCATGTGGAAATGGATTCTATGTTTTCAGGGGAATATGTGTCGCTTGTGACAGGTCATGTAAAAATTGCATTCAGAACCCTCTTAAATGTACTGAATGTGCTGATGGATTCGTTCTCTCAGGCACTGGAAGATGTGTTTCAAGTTGCAGTCAAGGATTCTTTTTAGACACCGTTTCAAAATCCTGTAGAGCTTGCTCATCTTCGTGTAATACTTGCTCAACTGAGAGAAATTGTTTGACTTGCCCTAACTAAAGGATCATTCCAATTGCAGGGCAATGCAGATAATGCAATTTTCCATGCAATACTTGTAGTGCTGATCTATCAGTCTGTAACACATGTTTAAATGGATTTTTCTTATCAAACGGACAATGCGTTGCAACATGCCCCAATGGATTAAGACCAGTGAATGGAGTCTGTAGCTGTGGAAATGGGGTTTTCTTGAACGGAGCTTGCATTGCTGCTTGTCCAAAAGGATTCACTAATGTCGGATCAAACTGTAGAAGATGCGAATCTCCCTGTATCGAATGTGCCGGATCGGCAACTTTCTGTACCGACTGTTCTGACACTTTCACTTTAAGGCCTAACCTCGGTACATGTTCATCAACATCAAACTGCAACTACGGTCAGTAAGAAGTCAATGGAAAGTGTTAACATATATGTGGTGATAACTTCTACTATATGAACAACGCCTGTATTTTTGGAGGATGTCCAAGTGGCTTCAAATAAAATGGATTTGGAGGATGCGTTACTGCTGATACCAATACAAACAGATGCGAAAGCCCAACTTTCAGATTGAATAATGCATGCGTTGCAAACTGTGGAGATAGATTTTACCCAAGTCTCAGCACCAGAACTTGTGTATCCTGCTCTGTAAACTGTCAAAGCTGTCTGGACAACAGTTTCTGCATTACCTGTGCTGCAGGATTCGCAGTCACTGATGGAAGATGTGTCGCACAATCAAATTGCTCAGCTACTCAAGTGAGCTTTAACAACCAGTGTTTAACCACTTGCCCGATTGGTACTTCATTGAACAACAGAGTATGCCTCAGAAGCTGCCAGGCAGGTACGTTCTTTTTCGGCTTATTTTGTTATAAAACCTGCCCAATAGAAGCTGACAATTTTACTGACAATGCTTGCGTTTCTACTTGCCCAACTGGAACTACTTTGATTGATAAGGTCTGTACAAACGTTCTTTGATCACATTCATACATTCAGAATTTCATTTAATCTTTAGATTTTGCTATTTTCATTTAAAATTATTTTATCCATATTTCTTGGAATTAATGATTTCATCTTTTAAGTGATTATAAAATATTGAAATAGAATATCAGATATTTTTAACATGCTAAATATTGTTTCAAACATTTGATAATATTTTACTTGTAATGTATGAATTAAAAGAAACATAAAATCAAACTTTCTTAAATAACTAAGGAAATATAGCGTCAACATTATTTACTCCGGATAAAAAGTGGTAAAAATTGATCGCGCAAGAATAATAACAATAGCAACTTTAAAAGAAGAAAAAACAGGTTATGAAAAAATATTAAAATTAAAGATGTTCCAAAGCCTAAGAAGAAAAAGGTGAATAAATCGAGTAATCTTAAAAGGCGCCTTTATTAATGCAGTAATAAAGTTTTGAAAAAGGAAATAAACTATAAGAATTTATACGTCAGAAGTAAATGATGTAGAGTGCAGCTAAAACAGGAAAGACCTTCTTAATCTAAAAATAGTACACGACCGCATCGAAATAATTGAGCAAGGCTCTCATGGCTTTCTAGTTCATTGCCAAAAACCACGTCCAGACTATTGGAAAGTAAGAAATAAAAAACATCTTGATATCAACAGTTTTACCAACATACAACAATCTTTCACTTTGCTATCTTAAACTCGGTAATTATGCTTTGGTCATATCTTTTACGAATCAGATTCTAGGGCAGGATCCCGATAATGTGAAGGCTAGATACCGAAGAGCAATGGCCAACAAGGAGCTCAAGAACATTTAAGAATCACTTATGGATCTTTAGATAGTTAAGAAAATGGACATTTAAATGTAAAATGACTGTAATCAGAAAATAAGGCTATGCAAAATAATATAACTTTAAGAAAGAAAAAACAGAAAGATATCTGCTCAGAAGTTTATATCCGGGTATAACAGATAAGATTAATCATAATAGTCTCAAAATTAGAAATTAAATAAACATAAATAATCTAAAACTAAAGCTTCTTACACGAAAGTTTAGTAAAAAATATCAATAATCTCGTGGGTCAGAAGAAAATGTTAAAAATTATCAAAAATAATATCTTATTGGGGATAAAAATCACATTAAAGCTCATAAAAAACCAAAAAACAGGAATGATCTTTAAATTTAATTTATTTTATACATTAAATCACAATAAGGATAAACTCTATAAAAGTTATATAAACTTCGATAAAATAAAAATAAACTAAAAAGAATTATAACATTGTAAAAAATTGTCTTAAGTTTACACATTAAGAAAGAAGAATTCAAGGAATATAAATAAGGAATTGCTCTGATTATGGAATAGAAAAATTAAAGAAAGCATGAAAAATAAAATTAAAAGAACTTTGATATAGAGTTATACCCTAAAAAATTAACTTATTTGTAAATTTTGTCAGATATTTTTATTCAAAACACTAATGACCATTAAATAAAAGAAAATATCAAGAAGAGAGTTTAAAAGATATAAACTCTATATTACACAGGTCTTCTGGAAAGCTAGGAAACATATTTATAAAGGTTTGGACTCCTATATCATTAGTAAGATACATTTATTTATATTGGGAAGTTAATAGGATAGAAAAGTTTAAATTTTGGAAATTTAATACAAAGCGGCCTATAAAAAGTAAAATCAAATCTAAAACCTCCTTCAGAGCCATAGCCGTAACCTCCAGCATAAATAGTTCAAGAAGTTTAGTATGTACTAAATAACATCGATTTACCATTGAGTCTTTTTAAAAGAAACGATAATTACTGGTCAATAGATAATCCAAAAACTATAAAAGCAAATCAATATCTAAAAATATTACGTAATAATGATCAAAAGTTTAAAAAATAAATCGATAAGAAAAAACAATAGATTTTCAAGGAAAAACTAGAACTTAGAAACAAGACTATCGATGTAATTAAGAAACAAGAAGAAATGAATAAAAAATAACTTCACTAAAAAATCAGCAGAAAAATCCAAGATTTAAAAAAAAATTAGGAATAAAGAAAATAATCAATTACCCAAAGTCTCGAATTCATTAAGTAAAGAGGAAAACCTCTGTTTAAGAAAATTGAAAGATAGTTTCTATAAAAAGTATAAATGCCATCATTGTAAGAGAAAAAGAGAAAACTAAACGAATTAAGACAGGTGATGCGATCGGTACCTTTATAATAAATTGAATTCCACAGATAAAAGTATGAAAAGCTTAAAATGGAGCATCAAAGTAGTCGAATATTAAATGATCCGATACAGGTAAGTTTTAAATCACACTTCTACGAATAAATAAAGTCCATGAGTGCATCTGGATACAAAGGACTAAATGAAAACCTGTCACTGCACCAGAAAAAAATCGAATACAGCAGAGTAGTAAAATAGAAGCATAAACCCCCGATCGATGAGACAAAAAAGGAAGAGGTGTAGAGCAGGATTAAACTTATGAACAAGAGAAGGGCCAGAATAAAAAGAGTCCAAAAACCTACAAAAAACTCCGACGACTAAGATTAAGAATAACAGCCGGAATAAGAAAGCGAATAAGAGTAGTAACCTGAACCCTAGTAGAACTCTTAAGACGATGACTCTGACAGGCCTAGGTCATAAAAAGACGACCAATATGAACCGACCAACAAATAAAGATACAAGATGGGTATTAACTACTTGAAGGTGGCAAGAAAGCTAGCTGCTAAGAAATAACCGTCTGACTCTAATTCCCAAAATAATTCAATCGCGAACAAGGTAAATTCATTGACTGAAAGAGCCAGTACCTCATTTCAAAATAAAACCGTCGATTTCAGTACTACCAATAACTATCAGTAAGGCTAGCAGACAGTAGACGCTCATCAAAAGAAGTAAAAGTTTGTATGGATAAGCAAGTACGACTAATAATTGAAAAAAGAAGAGAAGATAAAATACAAGGACTATCTAAGATAATTAAGCAAAAAGAACTAAAGTAAGGACTTTATGGATACAAGTCGACTGAATAAAGAAGTTTAAAGCCGACTGAATAAAGAAGTATAGGGTAGGCCAAAAAAATAAGAATAAGGTCACTCGAATAAACAAGCCTTATACGAGTCGAATAAACTAATGCAAAGATCACAAACTTCCTCTAGTAGAGTCCAATCTCAAAGTGTTTACTAAAATCATCAATTTTCAGATATTCAGGCTTAAATAATGTACCATACAAACTTGTCGAACAAAATCCGAAGTATCGAATAACGAGCTCGTAATTAAGAACAGCTTCTACGGTTTAAGAGAATCAACAAAACTTAAAAGATCAATAAACAGATGGCCATTGACAATGCAGTCGTTGATACCATCAAGGCCAGATTATCGTTGATGAATAAGACCTTAGAGAAATGAATAAACCTTAGAGAATGAATAAACCGTCGAAATGACTAAAATCCTCGACATCAATAAGAAAGACACATTAAAAAAAGATGTGAGAATCTCAAAGATTGGTATTTATATCTACTCTTATGGTTCTAACAGATGAATTTATTAGCATGAGTAAAGTAAAATATAATTAATCTTTTTATCATATAAGTAGAATCTAAAATTAGATAACCATATAATCAAATCAGTTGTATGAGTAAAGATAAACAAGTTTGTGAAAAATTAAATTAACGGGGCATTGCTGTCAGTAAGTGTAAAGAAATACTGTAATTCCGACAGCCAACAAAACCCCGACAGCAAAAACTCTTTTTAACATTTTCTTTCTGTTTTTCTTTCTTTTATCTTACTCGAAATCCAAATTCTCTCTTTAAATTAAATCCTAATCTAATTCATTTTAATATACCTGAGAAATGCCCTTCCCAAGAGTCTATCTTTTAATCGAATATTTTGTTTAAAGTTAAGTTGTGCCCCCAATTTGCGTTTATATTGTATCGTTTAACAAAAATCTATTTTCAATCAGGCACTTGTATTCATTGTTTTGCATCAATTACTTCTTCAGGCGCTGGTCGTGTATTTATATTCCTATTTTAGCCAAATCAAAGAGCTTACTTTTTATCTATTAACCAAATAGCTTGACAAATAATGTGTTTTACATATTCAACCCTAAACTTTACTTGGCCATTTTTTTTCTGCTTAAAGAATCCATGTGCAGACAGCCGTAACTCACCTCATTTTAATACATAAATGAAATGGTACCCTGAATTAAAGAACGTACATTCCATGCAGATGTCCAACTTTACTGATGGTAATTCGTAAAACTTGTGCAAATTGCTAAATTCACTTCATACCTTCCATTCGGCGTATAAAAAAATAACTTAGGAGCCGCAAAAGGATAATTTTGGTGCAGCTCCAATAAACCAAAGTAAAAACCATCTTTGAAGTCACCATCTAAATTGTAGATGCAGAAGTAAAAATTTAAATGTCCTTATCTCATCACAAAGGCCTGATCCATTGGTTACTTTTTGAATCCAATTTCTTATTTTTGCAGCCTTACTATTGTAATTTTTTAGCTAGACATTGAAATTCTGTTTTAGACTTTTATACTTTAATTTTGACTATTAATAACATAAGCTTAGTTATTAGTTAATTACATACATATATAATATTTTAATCGTTTATATCAATATAAAATCTGAAATTATATTATACATGTAAAAAATTATATAATCTATTTACAATATTTTGTCAAATTATGATGATTTCATATTATAAGACTTAAAAATTAAAGCGTTTTTAAGTTTGATTAAAAATTTATATAAATTCAAAAATGGAACCCAAAAAGGATTTCTCTACAGCTATTCTTGACCAAAAGAAAGCTCCTAATAAACTTATCGTAATTCTTTATTAAAAAATTTAGGTTTAAGAGGCAATTAATGATGAAAATTCTTCAATTCAGTTATCGCAAGCTAAAATGGCTTAACCTAAGATTTTTAAAGGGGATGCCATCCTTGTCAAGGGCAAAAAGAGAAAAAATAAACTTTAGTGGTCGCTTTAGTTGATAATAAGCTTGAATAAGGAAAGGTCATGATGGTCAAAACTGTAAGAAAGAATCTCAGGGTTTGAATTGGGGACATTATTAAAATAAGATCAGCCGGAGAAGTTTCAAACCTCACTAAAGTTCATGTACTTCCTTTATAAGACACTGTTTAAGGAATTACAGGGGATTTGACACAGACATACTTAATTCCTTATTTCAAGGATACTTATGGACCAGTAAAAAAAGGAGACTTATTTGTAGTAAGAGGAAACTTTAAACCAGTGTAATTCAAAATAGTTGCCACATAACCCAAATAATATGGTATTGTTGCTCCAAATACTATGCTTTTCACTGAAGGAGAACCAATTAATAGGGTAGATTAGGAAAAGCTCGACTAAATTGGATACGATGATATTGGAGGCTGCAGAAAACAAATGGCTCTTATCAGAGAAATGATTGAACTTCCTCTCAGACACCCTCAACTTTTTAAAACTTTAGGTGTGAAACCTCCATGAGGAGTCCTGCTCTATGGACCTCCCAGATCAGGAAAAACCTTATTTGCCAGAGCAGTAGCTAATTAAACTGGTGCTTTCTTTTTCTTAATTAACGGCCCATAGATTATGTCAAAGATGGCTAATTAAGCTGAAGGAAATCTACGAAAAGCTTTTGAATAAGCTAAAAAATAGAGTCCTGCCATTATCTTTATTGATTAAATTGACTCAATTGCTCCAAACAGATAAAAAGTAAGCGGTTAAGTTTACAGAAGAGTCATTTCTCAACTTTTAACTTTGATGGATGGATTAAAAGGAAGAGGCCATGTAATTGTCATTGCTGCCACAAACAGACCCAACGCCATTGATCCGGCTCTGAGAAGATTCGGAAGATTCGATCGATAAATTGAAATCGGTGATCCTGATTAAATCGGAAGACTTTAAATTCTTAGAATTCGCACAAAAAAAATGAAATTATCGGAAGATGTTGATTTGTAGGCAGTTGCGAAAGATATCCTTGGTTTTGTAGGCGCTGACGTTGCTGCTTTATACACTTAATCAGCTCTTCAATGCATCAGATAAAAATGGACATCATTGATATTGAAGCATAAACAATTGATGCTGCTATTTTAGAAGTTATGGCCGTAACTCAGTAACATTTAAATTCGCAATGGGTAATGTCGATCCATCTTCATTAAGAGAAACTCACGTTTAGGTTCCTGATGTTAAATGGGAAGATATCGGGGGGCTTGAATGAACAAAGAAACAATTACAAGAAATGATCTTATTTCCGATTGAAAATCCTTAAAAATTCTTGAAATTTGGTATGCAACCATCAATGGGTGTACTGTTTTATGGTCCACCAGGTTATGGTAAAACTCTTTTGGCCAAAGCAGTTGCAAATGAATGCAGTGCAAACTTCATTTCAATTAAAGGTCCAGAACTTCTGACAATGTGGTTCGGCGAGAGTTAAGCTAATGTTCGAGATGTTTTCGATAAAGCCTGAGCCGCCTCTTAATGTGTGCTATTCTTTGATGAATTAGACTCAATTGCAGTTTCCAGAGGTTCTTCTCAAGGAGGTGCTGGAGGTGCTGGAGGTGCTGGAGGTGCTGGAGGTGCTGGAGGTGCTGGAGGTGCTGGAGGTGCTGGAGGTGCTGGAGGT
>Ga0105051_10005561_pt1 | contig 14028 bp, 10 predicted proteins | sample FRY02_FD_78383 | JGI IMG/M metagenome (GOLD analysis project Ga0105051, IMG submission 78383) | Freshwater microbial communities from Lake Fryxell liftoff mats and glacier meltwater in Antarctica - FRY-02 (megahit assembly) | ecosystem: Environmental > Aquatic > Freshwater > Ice > Glacier... | reverse complement strand
TACCACCATTTTTGCGGCTTGGCCACAAAGCCCGCAGCCGCCTCCAGCACATAAGCGTGATTCAGCAAGCCTGCCTCATCCCAGGGTTTGCCGATAAGCTGCAACCCCAGAGGCAGGCCCTTGGCATCAAGCCCCACAGGCACCGCAATGCCGGGCAGACCAGCGAGGTTGACGGTGACGGTGAACACATCGTTCAGATACATCTGGATCGGGTCGGCATTCGCCATCTCCCCAAGACCAAAGGCCGCCGAAGGGGTGGCAGGCGTCAGAATCGCATCCACACCTGCGGCAAACACCTGATCGAAGTCTTGCTTGATCAGCGCCCGCACCTTGCGCGCGCGGTTGTAATAAGCGTCATAAAAGCCCGCCGACAGCACATATGTGCCAATCATGATGCGGCGCTGCACCTCTGGGCCAAACCCTTCGGCGCGGGTTTTCTCATACATCTCGGTGATGCCATCGCCGGGGGCCAATTTCGCACGGTGGCCGTAGCGCACCCCGTCATAGCGGGCGAGGTTGGACGAGGCTTCGGCAGGCGCAATCACATAATAGGCAGGCAGCGCGTATTTGGTATGTGGAAGGAATATATCAACAATCTCCGCACCTGCGTCTTTCAGCATGGCGGTGCCATTGGCCCAAAGCGCCTCGATCTCGGCAGGCATCCCGTCCATGCGGTATTCGCGCGGGATGCCAATTTTCTGGCCGCGAATATCGCCCGACAAAGCCGCCTCGAAATCCGGGACGGCAAGTTCGGCGCTGGTGCTGTCCTTTGGGTCAAACCCCGACATCGCCCCCAGCATGATCGCCGCGTCACGCACGGTTTTGGTCATCGGCCCCGCTTGATCAAGCGAGGAGGCAAACGCCACCACACCCCAGCGGCTGACGCGGCCATAAGTGGGCTTGATGCCGACAATGCCCGTAAACGCCGCAGGCTGGCGGATGGAGCCGCCGGTATCGGTGCCGGTCGCCGCCAAACACAGATCCCCCGCCACAGCCGAGGCAGACCCGCCCGATGATCCGCCGGGGGTCAGTGAACGGTCATCCACTTTCCAGGGGTTGATCGCGTTTCCGTAACAGGATGTTTCATTCGATGACCCCATCGCGAATTCATCCATATTCAACTTGCCCAGCATCACAGCGCCCGCGTTGAACAACTGGCTGGTGACGGTGGATTCGTATTCCGGCTTGAACCCTTTGAGGATATTGCTGGCCGCTTGGGACACGACACCTTTGGTGCAGAACAAATCCTTGATGCCCAAAGGAATGCCACACATATCGGGCGCATCCCCCGCCTTGATCCGGGCATCGGCGGCGCGCGCCATATCCAGCGCAATCTCAGGGGTTTTATGGACAAAGGCGTTCAGCCCGTCACCCGCATCCATCGCGGTCAGGCAGGCCATGGTAAGGTCAACAGCCGTGGCCTCCCCCTTGCGCAGGGCATCGCGGGCGGCAGCAACGGTCAATTCATTCAGATGCGTCATTCCACCACCTTCGGTACGGCAAAAAACCCTTCGCGGGCGTCTGGGGCGTTTTTCAGGATCTGGGCCTGGATATTGCCATCCGTCACCACATCGGCCCGCCTGCGCAAGCGCATCGGCGTGACGGAGGTCATCGGCTCCACGCCGTCCACATCCACCTCGTTGAGTTGCTCCATAAACCCAAGAATGCCGGACAGCTCCCCCGCCAAAGCAGGTAAATCCGCCTCCTCTACCCTGATCCGGGCCAATTTCGCGACCTTGCGCGCGGTATCGATATCAATGGACATGACGGCCCCTTTGCTTGCGTCGGTATCGGTTTACCCGGGGCAGTCGATGGGTGCAAGCGGGGGGCTGCGGACCGATCATCCCCGCGCGCGGACCACTTGCAACAGCGGCATCACATCGGCCATTTCCGGCCCGTGTTCCTGCCCGGTCAGCGCCTTGCGCAGCGGCATGAACAGCCCTTTGCCTTTGCGGCCCGTGGCCTCTTTCACCACTACGGTCCAGTCGCGCCATGTCTCGGGGCCAAAGGGGCCTTCGGGCAGCAGGGCCACGGCTTGGGCCACAAAGTCGCGGTCTTCATCGGCGATCAGGGGTTCCGCGCCATCACGGAACAGCGTCCACCAGCCGGTCAAGTCGTCCAGCACTGTGATGTTTTCCTTGGCCACTCGCCAGAAACCATCTGCCAAACCCGGAGGTACACCCAAAGCCGCAATCCGCGCGGCGACAGCATCGAAGGGAAGGCCCTGCACATAAGCGCGGGTCAGGGGAAACAGGTCTTCGGCGTCGAATTTGGTGGGGGCGGCGCCAAAGGTGCCAATCTCGAACCCGTCCATCAGCTCTTGGTGGCTGGCGGCCAGTTCCACCGGCTGGGACGATCCCAGCCGCGCCATAAGCGACAGGAGTGCAAGGGGTTCCACGCCCCGCGCGCGCAAATCCCGTAAGGACAGCGTGCCAAGGCGCTTTGACAGCGCCTCGCCCAGCGGGCCGGTCAAAAGCGAGTGGTGCGCGAAATCGGGCGGTGTGCCGCCCATGGCCTGCATGATCTGGATCTGAGTTGCGGTGTTGGTCACATGATCGGCCCCGCGCACGATGAACGACACCCCCATATCGATATCATCCACCGAGGAGGCGAAGGTATAAAGCACCTGCCCATCACCCCGGATCAGTACCGGGTCAGACACGCTTGCGGCATCAATCGACACCGGGCCGATGATGCCATCATTCCACTCAATCCGCTCCAGATCCAAGCGAAACCGCCAATAGCCGGGGGCATCGGCGCGCAGGCGGTCCTTGTCGGCGTCAGACAAGTGCAGCGAAGTGCGGTCATACACCGGGGGCTTGCCCATGTTCAAAAGCTTCTTGCGCTTCAGGTCCAGATCTGTGGGAGACTCGAAACATTCATAAAACCGCCCCGCCGCTTTCAACTCCTCGGCCGCCTCACGGTAGCGATTAAGGCGCAGCGATTGGCGTTCCACCCGGTCCCATGTCAGGCCCAGCCATTCCAGATCCTCCATCAAGGCATCTGCATATTCTTGTTTGGAGCGTTCGAGGTCCGTGTCATCCAGCCGCAAAATGAAGGTGCCGCCAGTTTTGCGGGCGATCATCCAGTTCATCAAAGCGGTGCGCAGATTGCCCACATGGATATATCCGGTGGGGGACGGGGCAAAGCGGGTCACGGTTGGGCGGGTTGTCATATCAGGCTCCTCTGGACGATTGTTGATCTGTCACACAGGGGGCGTATTGTCCATATCGCGGTCGTGGGGGTGTCAGCAAAACGCAGGGTGGTGTACGCTGAACCAGAGGGACTGTGCGGCAGAACACAAAGGCAGCTTGGGCAAAGGCTGGACCATGGCGGTGCTGGCCCTATCTTTGGGTTGCCCCATAACAACAGGAGAGACTTTGATGAAAACGCCCTTTCTGTCGCGCCGCCACGCTCTTATGGCCGCAGCCGCCCTGCCCTTTGCGCCCGGAATTGCCGGTATGGCCCATGCGGCGGCTGAAATGAAAGGCGCATCCGTGCCCCAGTTCAACCGCTTCAAACTGGGCGGGTTCGAGGTAACGGCCCTACTGGCCGGCACCCGCACCGTGGAAAACCCGACCGAGATTTTCGGGCTGAACGTGGACCCTGCGGAATTTGCGACCGTGTCCGAAGCAGCGTTTTTGCCCACCGACAAAGCGCAGTTTTTCTTTACGCCCACGGTCGTCAACACCGGGTCAGAATTGGTGCTGTTTGACACCGGGCTGAATGCAGGCGGCATCACCGCAGCCCTGGCCGCCGCAGGCTATACCCCCGATCAGATCGACACGGTGGTGCTGACCCATATGCACGGCGACCATATCGGCGGGTTGATGAATGAAACGGCGCCAACCTTTGCCAATGCGAAATATGTGACTGGCAGCGTGGAGCATAACCATTGGATGGGGGCCGCGAATGAAGGGTTTGACAAGAATGTGCGGCCCCTGAACGACAAAATCAGCTTTGTGGAAGATGGCGGCGCGGTTGCGGGCGGCATCACGGCGATGCTTGCGGCGGGCCACACACCCGGCCACATGGGCTATATGCTGGAAAGTGACGGGGCGCAGTTGATGCTGGTGGCCGATTTGGCCAATCATTACGTCTGGTCGCTGGCCTATCCCGATTGGGAAGTGCGCTTTGACATGGACAAGGCGCAGGCGGCAGCAACCCGGCGTCGCGTGCTTGGCATGTTGGCCACCGACCGCGTGCCAATGATCGGCTATCACATGCCCTTCCCCGCGATGGGATTTGTGGAAACCCGGGGCGATGGGTTCCATTATGTTCCGGCCAGCTATCAGATGATGATGGGCTGATGTCAAAGGCCCGCGCCCGGGGTAATCGGCGCGGGCCAGACTATCTGTCGCGCCACTGGTTGACGATGGGATACCGCCGATCCAGCCAGAAGGCACGCCGTGTCAACCGCGTGCCGGGGGCGGCTTGAAAGCGCTTGTATTCAGACAGATAAACCAAACGCTCCACCTTCTCTACCTGATCGCGCGCAAAGCCTGCGGCGACCAGATCATCGATGGAGCAATCATTATCCACCAAGCCTTCCAGCATCGCATCCAGCACCGGATAGGGCGGCAGGCTGTCGTCATCGCGCTGGTCGGCGCGCAGCTCGGCGGATGGTGGCTTGTCGATGATGCGGGGGGGGATCACTTCGCCTGCCCGGCCCATCATCCAATGAAGGTGATGGGTATTGCGCCAGCGGCAGGTTTCAAACACCCGGGTTTTATAGAGGTCCTTGATGGGGTTATACCCCCCCGCCATATCGCCGTAAATCGTGCAATAGCCCACCGCCACCTCGGATTTATTGCCCGTGGTCAGCAACATTTCGCCAAATTTGTTCGATAGGGCCATCAGCAGAATGCCGCGCAGACGGGACTGGATGTTTTCCTCGGTCAAATCCGGTTTGTGGCCTTCAAATAGGGGCGCAAGAGTGTTGGTGATGGCACGCTGCCCTTCGGCAATCGGCACAAAGTCGTAAGATACCCCCAGCCGTGTCGCACAATCCTTTGCATCTTCCAGACTGTGGGCGCTCGTGTATTCCGAAGGCAGCATCACGCAGCGGACGTTTTCCGGCCCGATCGCGTCGGCGGCAATGGTTGCCACCAGCGCCGAATCGATGCCACCGGACATGCCCAGCAGCACGCGCTTGAACCCGGTTTTTCCCAGATAATCGCGCAAGGACAAAACCATCGCGTGATAATCAGCCTCCCACGGGTCGGGTTGTGGGGCGAGATCACCGGGCACGGCGCGCCAGCCTTCGGGCGTTTCCTCAAAATCGACGTGGGTGATTGCGGGCAAGAACGCGGGCATCTGCACCACAAGTTTGCCGCCGGGGTTCAGCACGAAGGATGCGCCATCAAACACCTGATCGTCCTGGCCGCCCACCATGTTCAAGTAGACCAGCGGCAGCCCCGTTTCCACCACACGGGCTACCATGATGCTTTGCCGCACCGCCAGCTTCTCGCGGAAATAAGGCGAGCCGTTGGGGACCAGCAAAATCTCGGCCCCGGTTTCGGCCAGCGTTTCCGATACATCCGCGTACCAGCTATCCTCGCAAATCGGGGATCCGATGCGCAGCGGGCCCACCCGGTAGGGCCCCGCCACATCCGCTGAGGAATAGAGGCGTTTTTCATCGAAAACACTGACATTGGGCAGATGGTGCTTCAACACGCGTGCCGCGATCTTGCCGCCCTGCAAGATGAAATAGGCGTTATACAATCGCCCCGCTTCAAACCACGGACCGCCGATACCCAGCGCAGGGCCATCTGCTGCATCGACTGCAAGCCCTTCGATCACGGCTTGCGCATCCCCGATGAACTTGGGGCGCTGGACCAGATCCTGGATCTGATAGCCGGTGATAAACATTTCCGGCAGCGCCACCATATCGGCCCCTGCGTCGCGCCCTGCGCGCCACGCCTCAAGCGCCGCCCCCGCATTGGCGGCTAGCGCGCCGACGGTGGGGTTCAACTGGGCCAAAGTCAGCCGGAAACGGTTTGCCATGCGTGGGCGTCCTTATCATTTTGCGGCGCCAGCTTTAGCAGACTGGCGCGCAAGCGAAAGGGTAGGGCGCTTTGCAAACTTGTCACGGCGCGGAACGGGGGATAGTCTTTGGCAAAAGCACGCGCCTGCCGGGCGCGCATAGCGGACGAAGGAATATGGCAGTGATGAAGGTAATGTTGGGATGGGCGCTTGCAACGGCCTTGCTGGGTGCCGCCGCCTTTGCGCAAGAGGGCGTGATTGCCAAGCAATATGAAGACGGATCGGTCTATGAAGGCACTTTCAAGGATGGTCGCCAGCACGGCACCGGCACCTATACCTTGCCCAATGGCTATACCTATACCGGCGACTGGGTAGAGGGGGAGATCCGGGGCAATGGCACCGCCACCTTCCCCAACGGTTCTGTCTATGAGGGTGGTTTTCTGGAAGGTAAGCCCGAGGGGACAGGCAAGATCACCTATTCCGATGGTGGCAGCTATCAGGGCGATTGGGTTGCGGGCAAGATGACCGGGCAAGGGGTTGCCAGCTACGCGGATGGGTCGGTTTACACTGGCGCTTTCGTGGCCACTGTGCATCAGGGCCAAGGCGTTATCACGGCGCAGGACGGCTACCGCTATGAGGGCGATTGGGTCGGGGGGGAAAAGCAGGGACAGGGCCGCATCACCTATCCCGATGGCAGCGTCTATGAAGGCGATCTGGTCAAGGGAGAGCGTATCGGCACCGGCACGCTGACCATGCCGGACGGGTTGATCTATGTGGGGGCATGGGCAAATGGCCAGATTAACGGCACCGGCACGCTGACTCAATCCAATGGTGATGACTATGAAGGCCTGTTTGTGAACGGCAAACGCGAAGGCAAAGGCCGCGTGGTTTACGGCAATGGCGACAGCTATGAGGGCGATTTTGCCGACGACCGCCGCCACGGCAAGGGTCTGTTTCGCGGCCCTGAAAGCTATGTCTATGAAGGCGATTGGGTCGAAGGCCGGATTGAGGGGATTGGTCGCGTCACCTATCCGGGTGGTGCTGTGTATGAAGGCGCTTTCAAATCGGACCAACCCGATGGCGTGGGCAAGATCACCTATCTTGATGGCTCCACCTATAATGGCGCTTGGGTGGCAGGGGTGATTGAGGGGAATGGCCGCGCGACCTATGCCAATGGCCAAGTTTATGAGGGCGACTTCACCAATGCGCAATATAACGGGCAAGGTGTGATGACCTATCCCACTGGCTACCGTTACGCAGGCACTTGGGTGATGGGGCAGCGGCAGGGCCAAGGCGTTGCCACCTATGCCGATGGCAGCACCTATACCGGCACTTTCACGGACGGAGAGCGGGACGGCGTGGGCGAGGCGGTGATGGCCGATGGTTTCCGCTATACCGGCGATTGGAAAGCCGGCGTGATCGAAGGCACCGGCCTTGCAACCTATGCCAATGGCGATGTGTATGAGGGCCAGTTTGTTGCGGGCAAGCGGCAGGGACAGGGCATTTTGCGCTATAAAACCGGCGAGGAAACGGCGGGCGAATGGACGAACGGGATTTTGACGGGACCAGCGGTTGGGGGGCCTGCAGTTGTGGGGCCTGAAACGGTTGAGGGGGCAGGACAGGCCCCGGCTGCCGACAATTAAACCGCCTCCCCCGCATCCAGCCTTGCCAGAAACCCCTTCGCTTCCTCCAGCACTTGCGCTTGATGGGCAGGTTTCATCTTGTCCCATGTGCGCACCATCTGCCCCATCCTTGGATTCTTGGCCAAAAGGCCTGTGTGGCGTTGCACGAAATCCCAAAACAGCAAATTAAAGGGGCAAGCGTTCGGCCCCACCTTGTCGCCCACCTTATAAGCGCAACTGCCGCAGTAATCCGACATCCGGTTGATATAGGCCCCCGAGGCCGCATAGGGTTTGGACGCGAGCAATCCACCATCGGCAAACTGACTCATCCCCAGGACATTGGGGGCCTCCACCCACTCAAACGCGTCGATATAGACGGCCAAGTACCATTCATGCAGATGCGCCGGATCCACCCCCGCCAGCAGGCCAAAGGTGCCCGTCACCATCAGGCGCTGGATGTGATGTGCGTAGGCCAGATCGCGGGTCTGGCCCACGGCTTGCGAAAGGCAGTTCATCTGGGTTTTTGCACCCCAATACAGCGGCGGCAAGGCGCGCGTATGGCCGAGCGCGTTGCGGGCCGTATAACCCGGGCCTTCACGGAAATAAATGCCGCGCACAAATTCGCGCCAGCCGATAATCTGGCGAATGAACCCTTCGACCGCGTTAAGGGGCGCGTTGCCTTCAGTATGCGCCGCCTCTGCCGCGTGGCACACTTCCAGCGGGGAAAGCAGTCCGATGTTGAGGTAGGGCGACAGCAAAGAATGGGATAAAAACGGCGTGTCCATCAGCATAGCGTCTTGCTCATCGCCAAAACGCGGCAGGCTGTGGGTGATGAAATGATCCAGCGCTTGCAGCGCGCCCGCCCGGTCGGTGGCCCAGTGAAACGGGCGCAAGCGGCCGAAGTGATTGGGAAATTCCGCCTCCACCAGTGCCAGCACCTCTAGCGTCACTGCATCGGGTTCAAATCGCAGGGCCTTTGGGCGCAACATATCCGCGCTGGCGGCTTTGCGGTTGTCATGGTCAAAATTCCACTGGCCACCTGTGGGTTGGTCGCCCTCCATCAGCAACCCGGTTTTGCGGCGCATGTCGCGGTAAAACCATTCCATCCGAAACTGCTTGCGCTCCTCCGCCCAAGCGTCAAATTCGGCGTGGGAGGCGATGAAACGGTCATCCTCCCTTATTTCCACATCCAGCGGCAGGTCCTCCAAGGCCTGAATAAGACGCCATTCACCGGGGCGGGTGGCGAGGATTTTGGTGGTGCCAAACTGATCCGCGCGGCGCAGCAATTCGCCGCTGATGGACTGGCTGTTTTCAGGGTCATCCAGCCGGGAATAGGCAACGCGCCAGCCCTGCCCTTCCAATTGGGAGGCAAATTTGCGCATCGCAGACAGGATCAGCGCAATCTTTTGCGGGTGGTGCGGGGCATAGGTCCCCTCGGCTCGCACTTCGGCCATCACCACCACATCGCAGGCGGGATCAGCGGCCTTCAGCGCCGCTGCATCGGTGGAAAGCTGGTCACCCAGAACCAGAACAAGGCGGGTTACCATGGCACAGGCTCGCCCGCCCAATCGTAAAAGCCGCCCGAATGCGCGGGCGTCAACCCGTTCAAAACGCGGATCAAATTGCCTGCTGCCTCGGTTGTTGGCACGGTCGGGTGGTTGCCTGCATATTTGGCCGTGAAATCGGTGGCGACTGTGCCGGGATGCAGCAGGGCCAACACCGCCTGCTTGTGGCTGCGCGCAAGTTCAATCGCGGCTGTATGCACCAGTTGGTTCAGCGCCGCCTTCGCCGCCCGGTAGGAATACCACCCCCCCATGCCATTATCACCAATCGACCCCACCCGCGCCGACAGAATGCCGATGCGGGAAGGAGCGTCGCGTGACAGATGCGGGATCAGGTGTTTCAGCACCAAGATCGGGCCCAAAGCGTTGGTATCGAACTGCGCACGCAGGCCTTCCGGGGAGACGGCGCGCAGGGCCTTTTCGGGGGTATGGGGGCCAATTTCCAAAGCCCCTGTGGCGATGAATACCGTGTCATAAGGGCCATTCAGCCCCGCCATGACCGACCGAACACTGCCCTCATCCGTCACGTCCAGCCCGTCAAAGCTGCGCGATACGCCTACCGCCCCAAGGGTCGCGCACAGCGCCCCGCCAATCCCGCCAGATGCCCCGATAACCAATGATTTCGCCATAAACATATCTCCTTTCAACCGCGCAAACTAGCCCGGCCCCTGCCCCAAACAACCCCGCCAGCCGAGCCATTTTTAGGGTTTTCATTCGCAATTCCTTGGCTATAGTCACGTCATGGCACAGAGTTCGATCATATCCAATGATGCAGGCGCAAACCGCGCTTGCCGTTCGCGTGCCCTTCTCCTCCTTAGCCGCTTCTGAGCGTCCCTTCGGGTGCGACCGCTCAGATGTGAACAGCGCCCGACACGCGGCTAACGGAACCCCCATTCAGGAAATTTACAGATGACCGACAAAAGCACGCAACCCCGTGTCTTGATCTTCGATACCACCCTGCGCGACGGCGAACAAAGCCCGGGCGCTACGATGACCCACGCCGAAAAGCTGGAAATTGCTGCCAGTCTGGACGAAATGGGCGTCGATATTATCGAGGCGGGTTTTCCCATTGCATCGGAAGGCGATTTTGCCGCCGTGTCCGAGATTGCGAAACTGTCCAAAACCGCGCAAATCTGCGGGCTGGCGCGGGCCAATTTCAAGGATATTGATAGGTGTTGGGAGGCGGTAAAGCACGCGAAAGCCCCACGCATCCACACCTTTATCGGCACCTCACCCTTGCACCGCGCAATTCCCAATCTGGATATGGACCAGATGGCCGAACGCATTCATGAAACCGTGACCCATGCCCGCAACCTGTGCGACAATGTGCAATGGTCGCCGATGGATGCTACACGGACGGAGCATGATTATCTGTGCCGCGTCGTGGAAATCGCGATCAAGGCGGGGGCGACCACGATCAACATCCCCGATACGGTCGGCTATACCGCACCCCGCGAAAGTGCCGCCCTGATCCGTATGTTGTTGGAGCGGGTGCCGGGCGCAGATAGCATCATCTTTGCCACACATTGCCACAACGATCTGGGCATGGCGACCGCGAATTCACTGGCAGCAGTCGAGGCAGGCGCGAGGCAGGTGGAATGCACGATCAACGGGCTTGGTGAACGCGCCGGCAATACCGCGTTGGAAGAAGTGGTTATGGCCTTGAAAGTGCGCAATGACATCATGCCTTACCAGACCCGCGTGGACAGCACCAAGATCATGGCGATCAGCCGGCGGGTGGCCACGGTTTCGGGCTTTGCCGTGCAGTTCAACAAGGCGATTGTCGGCAAGAATGCCTTCGCGCACGAATCCGGTATTCATCAGGACGGCATGCTGAAAAACCGTGAGACGTTCGAAGTGATGCGCCCCGAGGATGTCGGCCTGTCCGGCACTTCGCTGCCTTTGGGCAAGCATTCGGGGCGGGCAGCCTTGCGGGCCAAAATGAAGGACCTGGGATTTGAGCTGGCAGATAATCAGTTGAACGATGCCTTTGTGCGGTTCAAAGCGCTGGCTGACCGCAAGAAGGAGGTGTTTGACGACGACCTGATTGCCCTTGTGCATGACAGCGCCACCAACACCGCGCATGATACACTTCAGGTCAAGCGTCTGCGGGTGGTTTGCGGCACCGATGGCCCGCAAGAGGCAGAGCTGACCCTGAGCATCGAGGGAGTCGATCATTCGATTGATGCCACGGGTGACGGCCCGGTGGATGCGGCTTTCAACGCGGTCAAGATGATCTATCCGCACAAGGCGCGGCTGCAACTGTATCAGGTGCAGGCGGTGACTGAAGGCACCGATGCGCAAGCCACTGTTTCGGTGCGGCTGGAGGAAGGTGGCGCCATTGCAACCGGGCAATCCGCCGATACCGATACCATTGTCGCATCCGTGCGGGCTTATGTGAATGCGCTGAACCGATTGATCGTGCGGCGTGAAAAGGCTGAAATGGGCTATGACACCAAGGGTGTGAGCTATAAGGACCAAGGCTGATCACAGTTTTTTCAACTGTGCGAAAAAGCAAACAAATCAAACATTGAAGGCGGGAAACTGCCTTCAAACTCGTCCAAAAATTATACTATTCGAACCTATTTAGAGGATGGCACGGACGCCGCGGTGCAGCTGCGGGCGGGAAGGCGCGCATCCGCTGCGCCATGGCCCTTTCCCTTATTCCCCCCACTCCCTATAATGAAGCGCTTGCATCACCTCCCTGAGTCGCAGGCACTTTGCGTTTTACCAATAAGGATGGCTTCAGCATGTGGTTTTTTTCGGGTCTGTTTTCGTCCGATATGGCGATTGACCTTGGCACAGCAAACACGCTTGTCTACATCCGCGGCAAGGGCATTGTGCTGAACGAGCCGTCTGTGGTGGCCTATCACACCAAGGACGGCAAGAAGGTGGTGCTGGCGGTGGGCGAGGATGCCAAGCTGATGCTGGGCCGCACGCCCGGCAGCATCGAGGCGATCCGCCCGATGCGCGACGGGGTGATTGCCGATTTTGAAGCGGCGGAAGAAATGATTAAGCATTTCATCCGCAAGGTTCACAAGCGCACGACATTTTCCAAACCGAAAATCATCGTTTGCGTGCCTTATGGCGCAACGCCGGTGGAAAAGCGCGCGATCCGCCAGTCGGTTCTGTCGGCAGGTGCGCGCCGCGCGGGGTTGATTGCCGAACCGATTGCAGCGGCGATTGGTGCAGGCATGCCGATCACCGACCCCACCGGGAATATGGTGGTTGATATTGGTGGCGGCACGACCGAAGTGGCCGTTCTGTCCTTGGGCGACATCGTATATGCGCGGTCCGTTCGCGTGGGCGGCGACCGGATGGATGAGGCGATCATCAACTACTTGCGCCGTCACCAGAACCTGTTGATCGGCGAGTCCACTGCCGAGCGTATCAAGACCAGCATCGGCACCGCGCGGATGCCCGATGATGGGCGCGGGTCGTCGATGACCATCCGGGGCCGTGATTTGCTGAACGGTGTCCCGAAAGAAACCGAGATCAATCAGGCCCAGGTGGCCGAGGCGCTGGCCGAACCCGTACAGCAAATCTGCGATGCGGTGATGCAGGCGTTGGAGGCGACCCCCCCGGATCTGGCCGCCGATATCGTGGATAGGGGCGTGATGCTGACAGGCGGCGGCGCTTTGCTGGGCGATCTGGACCTTGCGTTGCGCGAACAAACCGGGCTGTCGGTTTCGGTTGCTAACGAATCCTTGAACTGCGTGGCCCTTGGCACCGGCAAGGCTTTGGAATATGAAAAACAACTGCGGCATGTGATTGATTACGAAAGCTAGGCTCAGCCTGTAACGCGAGGCTTTGGTGGCAAAGAACCGCACATCACCCGATGAATATACCCGCCCGCTGCGCCGGATTTTGGTAGGGCTGCTTGTGGTTGCGCTGGTGGGGCTGTTCTTGATCTGGCGGATCGACAGTCCCCGGGTGGAGCGGTTTCGCACCGCGCTGGTGGACCGGATGGTGCCCAGCTTTGAATGGGCTTTGGTGCCTGTGACCAAGAGCGCCGATATGGTGGACAGCTTTCAATCCTACGCCAATCTCTATGACCAGAATCAGGAGTTGCGCCGCGAATTGCAGCAGATGAAGGCTTGGAAAGAGGCGGCCTTGCAACTGGAGCAAAAGAACGCACGGCTGATGGACCTGAACCAAGTGCGGTTGGACCCGAAGCTGACCCATGTGACGGGCGTGGTGATGGCCGACAGCGGCAGCCCCTTTCGCCAATCGGTCTTGCTGAACGTGGGGGCGCGTGACGGGTTGCGCGATGGCTGGGCCACGATGGACGGAATCGGCCTTGTGGGCCGCATCTCGGGCGTGGGGGAACGCACGGCGCGGGTGATCTTGCTGACCGACAGCAACAGCCGCATTCCGGTGACGGCGCAGCCTTCGGGGCAAAAGGGGCTTTTGTCGGGTGACAACACGCTGCGCCCACCGTTGGAATTTCTGGAGAAGCCGGATTTGGTGCGCCCCGGTGATCAGGTCATCACCTCGGGCGATGGGGGGGTGTTTCCCGCAGGCTTGCTGGTGGGCACAATTGTGCAGGGTGCGGACCGCCGCCTGCGGGTTGCCCTTTCCGCTGATTATGAGAGGTTGGAGTTTTTGCGCGTACTGCGCAGCCATGCGCTGGAGCCGATCACCGATGCCGGCAACCTGATTGCGGTGCCTGCAACCGAGGCCCCCGCGGCACAGACCGAAGTGCCCTCAGCGGTGGGCCAATAGATGTTTGGCGGCGTGACAGACAGCGTTTGGGTGTACCGCGCGGGATTTATCGTGATCGCCCTAGGGCTTTTGTTTCTGCGGATGCTGCCGCTTGGGTCCATGGCGGGCGATTGGCCGGGGCCGGACCTGATGCT
>Ga0105051_10005559_pt1 | contig 14028 bp, 8 predicted proteins | sample FRY02_FD_78383 | JGI IMG/M metagenome (GOLD analysis project Ga0105051, IMG submission 78383) | Freshwater microbial communities from Lake Fryxell liftoff mats and glacier meltwater in Antarctica - FRY-02 (megahit assembly) | ecosystem: Environmental > Aquatic > Freshwater > Ice > Glacier... | reverse complement strand
GGGTGGGGGTGGGGGTTGGGGTTGGCCCCAACCCCAACCCCAACCCCAACCCCAACCCCAACCCCAACCCCAACCCCAACCCCAATAATATGTCTTAAAAATATGATAAATTTATAAATAGCAATAATTAAAAATAAATAAAAATTATTTAAAAATACTTTTTATATTATAAAATTTTCAGTTATTGTTGTTGTATGTTTTTAAAAGATAATTTTTATTTGAATCTTCTTATTCCCCATTTTTATCATCTAAATGAAGATTAAGTGTGTCATAAGGCAAAATATACATAGAAATTGCCCCTATTAATCCAAATAAAGCAATCATAAGAAAAGGCAAATTTGTTTATAAAAAGAAAATTCTAAAAAATTAAAAATCATTTTTACTCAATTAAAAAAAAAGGAAGTAATATTGTTGATATTCTTCCAAAAGCTGAAGCAAGACCAGTTCCTATTGTTCTTAAATCAGTTGGGTAAATTTCTGCAGTTAAAGGATATATTGTAGAAAAGCACATTTTGCTGAAAAAACAAGATATCATTAATAATCTAATAAGTTAAGAATATTTACTTAAAATATTAATGTCATTTAATAAAATAAAGTAAAGTTAAATAATTAATTAACTATGAAATACATTGTTAATAAAACTTGCTAATCTTATTTGATTAAAAAAGCTAGAAAAGCAGTAATCATGGCAGCAGAAAAACCTAGAAAAGTAGAAAATTTTCTTCCAATTTTGTCAATAATAAAATAAGCTAATACACCTGAGAAACCTTATCCAAAAGCTACAAATAAAAGTTTATCAAGTCCATTTGTTTTTTGAGACTCTTTATCGATTTACCCAAAATAAAAAGGTAAAATAAAAGTATTACCATAATAGCAAAAACAAGTTGAAAACCAGCATATCCATAAACATATAGTTATCTTTTTATAGTTAGGTTCGAATAAACGATTTATTCTATTTAATTCAAATTTAAAATTATTCTTTTATCTTTTCAATTAATATTATCATTAATTATTACTTGTAATTTTCTAACCAAAATTTAAATTAATTGGTTTCTTTTTTATCAAAGTTTAAGAAATTTGAGTCATTTATTTTTCCAATAATTTACAATTAATTCATTCCAGTTTAAAAATCTAAATGAACCATAATAAATCTTGGAGATTCAATAAAATAATAATAAGCAGTTCCAAATACAATGATCAAAGGAAAACTAGTCAAAAATAATAAAAGTCTCCAATTTCCATTATTGATATTTTCAAAACAGAACATGGCTATGAAATATCCAAAAAACTATCCAATTGAGAATATTCCATTTACAAAAACAATGGCTCTTCCTCTAAACTCTGTTTAAACTTATTCAGCCAAAACTGTAGGTATAATAGGAACGATAAATCCCAGCATGAACCCTACAATTCCTAAAAATTAAAATAAGCCGAAAAGAATAATTGCTAAAATCAATTAGATAATATTTACCTCTAGTTACTAAGAACATATTCATATCATGTAGACTACACGAATAAATGCTAGCTATGAACTACAGCAAAGTGGCCGTAAGAATAGAGTTCTTCCTGCCGATCTGGTCGATATAGAATGCTCCGAATAGCGATCCCAGAAATAACCCCACGAATAAAACAGAACCAAGTATTCCTGATTAAGTGTTGCTGATTTCGAATTCGATTTTTAACAGCGGCAACATTAGAGATAGTGCAGCCATTTCTAGACCTTCGATGAAAAATATTAGACCCAGTATCATTATCAACCGTTTTTCGTATCTTCCAAATTTTATTTTATTTTCGGTCAAATTCTCAAATGTCACTTTTTCTAACATTATAATCAACTAATAAACTATCTTATAACTTAATAAAATATTTTCAATTAATTTAATTATAATTAAAAACCTAAATTTAAACTTAACATTTATTATTTTATTAAAGGTTAGTGTGTTATATAAAAAGTATTGACATTTATTAGTTTTGAACATATTTAATACTTTATTTATAGTAAATAAATTCGAAACTGACTAAAGCAATTACCTTTTTCTAAATATATAGCCCACTTTATAAAATGCCCATAATAAACAGTTACCAATTTTGCAGGTTCGACTGTTTAATTACTTAAAATCTTATATAAATTTAAAATAATAATAAAATTTTGCATTATAATTAATTTGATTGACTATAAATTAAAAAAGAAAACTGATCAAAGATAAATAAATAATTAAGATATGTTCAAAATATTCGCAATACTATTCTTAACCTACTTCGCTAAAAGCTAAGCTGAATTTTAGAGCTTCTAAGTCTAAGATTTCTTACCAATTTAACAAGAATACGTGGTTTTATTAAGTTAACAATAACCTACTGACGACATTTAAGCCATTTTGGATTTCTTTAATGGTCTGTCCATTAACGGAAAAATCGAATACTTCTAAATGAAAAACTGCGTGGACTCTCAAATTTCCCTGATACCCGACTTCAAATCCGCCATTGCCAAACTCAAAAATAAATAAATAATCTCAGGACTGACAACCCTCTACAATATTTTTAACACCATATACGCTGAACCCAAATGCTAATTCATCGGAGACCAAATCTCCTAAGTCTCAAACCAATTGGCCTAAATCGTTACTAGTCCCATCGATGTTGCCAAAAATATTTTCAAAAACTCAGCTCTCAGTAAACAATAAATTATTAATAGTTGGAAAGGATATAGATTTATTCACTGATAATATCACCAATTTCCATTTCGTTGATGCTGGAAAAGCAATTTTTGATATCCTGAAACTCTGCTCCTCTAAGTAATCACTCTTCTAAATGAACTAACAAGTCACCCCTTCATCAGTTCTAATTATTGAAGGAATCCTCTATGGATTCGGTAGTGCCTCTTCCGCAAGTTTCTATGGATGTCTCTCCGACGACTAAAACATAATGACCAATGTTTACCAAGTAAAATAAAATAAATTTAGGCTGTTTTAGACTTCCAAAAAGGAGACAGCGAATCCTCTCTCGCAGGACTCATACTCTTAGCCTAAATTGCCAAAGAAATCCCGGCCGCCGTCAGCCAATGTAAATTAGTCATCACTGACCTGTAGGAACTCGAAAGAGCCATCGCCACCCTCTCCAGCCCCATGGAATTCTTTTACCACGTCGGAAAAGATATCATCGTCAACGGAGTGCAACTCTACTCTGATGTCTAGAACTGTGTCACCGATTATGAAAAGAGCCTCTGGTTCGACTTCGGATCTAATTTAGGAAATGCCCTCGATAAGTTACTCGTCGGAGCTTAAATTACAGTCTGATAATTTATAATCAATTAATATATTATTATTATTATTAAATGTAAGAAAACCATTACAGAAGTTCCATCAAAAGCACTGCCAAGTCCATACTCTCAGAAAGAAAAAATATTCCTTTAACAACCAAAAGTAACACCAATAATGAAAAAATTGGTTTTGGATAAAAATCAGAATAACTTGTTACTTTTTTTATATTTTAGAGCTCACGTTTTACAATTTAAGAAAATAATGATTATTAATAAGAAAAAAATTATTTTCAACATAATACTGTTAAAAAATTTATTTAAGATAATAGTACCAAAGAGGTTCCTCTGACTTATGTTCTGAAATAAAGAATTGTAAGTTACAAATTTATTAACATTATTATAAAAACTATTTTAGAATTGGGGAGAAAATTAAGAGGTTCATGAAAAACTTTTGGAATTAAAAAAAAATTGTGATGATGTTTAAAAAATAGTTATATAATAAGAAAATGAAGTAGAAAATTTAAAGGTTAATTTATGAATATAAAAGAAAGAAATATAATATTCTGTATAATAAGAACTAATGTACAATTAGAACAGAAATAGTACACAATATAGTCGAAAATAATTAATATAAAATTGCTAAAATAAAATTTAATAATATGAAGAAGTAAAAATAAAAAAATTAGGTGAACTAAATAAAGAAACAATATGAGCACATATTACTACGAACAAAAAAGGAAGTGCAAGTGAACCGATGCTCAAATATATATTACCAAAAAATTCTAGAATTCCAGAAAGAGAAACTGCGAATTTGCTAAGACGAGTACAACAAAAAAGCAGAAATTCTCAAACAATCCAATCTAGCTCAGCAGAAAATATTAAGAGTAACGAGTATGTATTTAGGATTTGAAAAATGTTAATGATGAAAGGTAGAGACATATTTGTAGTATTATGGATGATCTCGAACATAAAGAAGGAGTAGATGAAGATAAGTATATATAGGGTTTAAATAGGGTTTATTAGAATGAATAACATGAATTGATTTAGTAGGAGGCTGCCAAATAGTCAGATGAAAAAGGGATTGATTGGAAAAATCTGTTCAAAATTAATAGGTTTTTCTAACATTTCTTAAAAAAAAAAATAGAACGGGAAAATATGAATTACACTCAGATAGAAGAAATTTATGAAAGAATAAAAAGATAAACAGGTTATTAATAATTAATTTAGGTATTTATGATATGGAAACCATTCTTCAAAAATTCAACATTAACACTAAAAATTATGAATCTCAATTATTAAAGATAAATAATTATGAAAAATAATTAGAATATCTAAAATAAGAGAATAGATAATTAAAAGAAGAAAAAATCAATATTCCTTAATTACCTAACATGACATAAAAATCATAAATTAATACTTAAATACAGCAATAGAAAGATCTCTATAATCTATAGAAATAATAAATGTTGACAAATCAAAGGTACAAGAAATCATTGATAATAAAGAATAAATTCCACATATTTGTATAAAACGTGTTAAAGAAAGTATTCCAGGTAAAAAATAAAAATTGAAGGTAGAAAACGAAAGTGGATACATTCCTGAAGACCACGTATAAAATTTCGAATAAATAAACTTCTTCGTGTTATTCAACTTGGGCTAAATGGAGAGCTACCAATCCGACGCCTCTGAAAACGAGAGCTCCAGCAAATAACTATCCGACTCCCAATTAGTGGCCTCTGAATCTCAGGAGAAATCGCAGGTCGATTAAAAAATGGAGGAAGAGGTCCAGAACAGCAGCAAGGATATCGAGTAATAGCAGACTGCTGATATGATGAAGAGTTAGGTTAAAAATAAGATTAATTTGGAAAAAAAATATAAAATAACAGAGATCAGTTTTGTCCAGAAATAAACTCAGAAAGATTTGAATAATAGTATCTTAGGTATAAATATCGTGTTATTAGCTAATTAAAATTTTGATGAATAAGAGGAAAGTTTTATTGAATTATAAAGAAATCAAATCAAACAAAAAAAAAATTTAAACGTATTATAAATAACTTTAATTTACTTATAAAAGGCAAAATAACAAAAGAACATATAAAATATATGATTTTTATCATAATAAAAATTATTATAAATATTCATTTAGCATTTTTATCAATTTTGGTGTTTTGGAATATTTTTCCATTCAAATCGACAATTTTATTCAAATCAAATTTAACAACATCGCCAAATATAGCCTTCTCAACAGCATCCATCTAGTCATCTAAATTGAAAAAGCATTACTAGTAAACATAAAATTGGGACTGACAGCCCTCAACTCCTAGTAAGTCACATCGACTTTATTGCTCTTGACCTTGTTAACCGTACTCTGCAGCAATTGGCAGTTGTCGACCAGCGTGTCGCCTCCCTTGGAATGGGGTACTATGTGGTCGAATTGGTAACAGAGGGGACCGTCGCAGCTGCGCAGGGCTTTTAAAACAGGGTTGCCCAGTGCGTCCAGCCGCCATCTGTCGGGGTTACGACCGATTAGTACTGCTCCCTATCTTAAATTTAGCCTACACGTTGCCAGCAGATTTCTTTTTCGGAGTGCGAGAATATACGTTTGGTAGGAGAACGTTGTGCTTCGTTTTATTCCATTTAATTTATGTTACTATTTACTATATTTTTATAATGAAACAAAAAATTAACTACTTTCAATTAAATATTCTATTTTATATTATTGTAATAACTTCTTAATTTAAATATATTTCTCTAAAAATACAAAATACTATATATTTATAATGTGATTATATCATTTAAATGAATTTATTATAAAAAATAATTTAAAATATTATAAACTTATAAAAATGTCGTCTTCGCCCTTTATAAATCAATAACTAAAAGAATACATCCTATCAAACTAAATAGAATCGAAAATAAACTCAATGATAAATGAAATCCTGCGACAGAAACCGGACGACCCTTACGCGCTCCTTGCCCTCATTGTCCAGAAACAATCATCACCGGAAGTGACGATAAAGGGCATTAGGGCCTCTGAAACTCTGAATTCGGAAGGAGCTGTTAATCTGCAGATTGAATTTTAAGTCGAGTATCTAGCACAGGTCTATTGGGTCGGCAGTGCACAAGGATTTTTGAGGCAGGCCGATAATTAGCCCGGTGTTTTGTATGATGAGGAATAGAGTAGATTTGCGGGTAAAGGGATGACTAAGGCTTGTTAAATTATCAATTAAGAAGTTCAAGCTCTTATTGTTAACTAGTTTTTAAGTAACTAGAAAAAGATAGATGATATTCTTAATAATTTCTATGCCAATAACAGCTATTTCAATCTCGTATAACCCATTTCACTTGCTATTCCTAGAATAATATCAATCGTTAAAAATGAGCCTCTATATTAAATACTGAGATAAAATTACCAAATTCAATCTCCATTACAAAAATGCCAAATATAAATTCCGATATTGATAACAAATGGAAAATGTAAAGTGCAACGATTTTACTTTGTATTCACCCAACCCTCTTCGGACTTACTAAAAGACATATCGAACTTAACCCAATCCGTGAAACGACGTAATGCGTAATTTAAGCTTAGTAATCTGCCTGGGTAAGGGAGGAGAAGCGAGTTTGAAATACAGCCAAGAAGGTAGTTTCAACTGCACGGCGGACATGATTCTGGAGAACGTGAAGTTGTTGGAGGATGCGATTTTGCAGAGTGGGTTGAAAGAGACTTGCAAGATAGGCTTGGCTTTCCAGGGCGACAGTTTGTGGTTGGCGGACAAAATGAAGTATGAGGTCGAGGGACCTAAGCAGTTGTTTGACCCTGATTAGATGGTACATTTACTTTATTTAGATTGAATATTATTTCAAACTTTGTTAGGATAAACCCATTATTGCATATATTGAAGACCCTCTTTTGACGACTGATTCTGCCCTCTATAACAAAATGGTTACCAAATTTTAAACAACTTAAGTTAAAATTTCAAGTAGAAAGGCTTTTGAATAATCTACTAATTCCAATATTCATCAAATTTTATATAGATTCTAAGACTTTAAATTATTCTCAAATTTATATGAATCTTGGAAATCCATCAGTTTTAAAGTAGTTATTATTATAAAAGGAAAACCCAGGACAATTTATTTTAGAAGGTAATTACAACGAAAGTTAAGATTATAGCTTCGTGGATGTGGCAGTAAATAATTTATTAATTAGTTTGCTTTCGGCTGTATCGTAAGTTTATTCCCTCCTACCAAGTTCGAACGCATATAAGCCATAAATAGATATATATAAATTTGTAAATAGATAGAATTAAATTGATTTAATATAATATTAAAATATTTAAATATAATTTTATTTGCAAAAATATGTTATATAAATCATGATTAGAATGCAGGAGTAACAAGTACTCCTTCTACATTGTTATGAAAGGAAAAACTAGACTAACTTTCAAGTAAATCTAATAAATCACTTTTATCGCTAAACTTTTGATGACAGACAAAACAGCTACTATAAAAATAATCTACGATTTATCTTTCAGACAAATATAATAGACACACTTCTTGCAATAAGTGTGACCACATTTCTTAATCATCGTAACTTTTTGAAATTTCAGTTCCTTTTTGCAACAGAAACAAGTCACTTCGTCTCGATCTTGAAAATCTAGCTCCACTGGATTCAATTACGAATATTTTATTATATGGTCATTTGAAGCTGGGCATATTATTTATGAAATTTATTTTACTTACATCTCATTATTTCCTTCTTTTTTTAATATTTTTATACATTTGTGATTATTTTCTGGAATCCAGAAACTACTTGATACTTTTTATTATACTGATTGATCGTTGAATATTTTCTTATCATGGATTATTTGATTCCTTTATTGGAGGTTCTAAAACTCTTTTTCACTCATTTTCTTATTTCCCTGATTTATCAAATAAAGTTCATCTTTCATAATTTTTTTAAAAACCTTTATTTTATTTTTAGTTTATGGCTGATTTATGATAATATTCATTCTATTCAAAATTGATTTATTTTTGTACAAGATCTTTTTCTTAATCAGTATGTTTCCTATTCTATTAATACTTTTCAATATCCATATTTAACTTTTTTTCTTTTTATTACTTGATTTTTTATTCATATAAATTTTCAACAATACAAGATTTGCAGAATAAATGTCCTTTGTTACAAGCAAGGGGTACATTTACTTTTTGGAGACACAAATGGCATTATGAGAATTTTATTTGACTGTCCATTCCCAGTCGTTGCGTTATTGTTCCGTACTGGTTTTTTAGCATCTTCTTCTCTTGATATGTGAAGGTAGGCGCTGCTGTGTTATTTTTACTATGTCTTGACATTATACTTTTATTTTAATTTTATATTTAATATTTATTAAAATATAATGTCTATTTTATTGTAAGATATGTAATTTTATTAAATTGTTTTAGTTAACTTGAGCTAACCTTAAAAAAAATTAAATAGTTCAATAAAGGATATTTAACTGTCCTAGAGTCAAAATAATTTAATTTCTCTTAAATAGAATCCTTTTTAAAAGAGAATATTTTTACAGACACTTAATTTTGTTGTGAAAAATAATTGAATAATAAAATATATTTGCAAGAAGCATAATGGGTTAAATTCGAAGAAATTGCAGATATTAAAGATTATATATGTTTTAAATATAACTAAGAAATGATTGAAAATTAATTGATATTGGGTCAATAATAAAATTACAATATAATAAAGTACAAATATATAATAAAGTGCAATAGGACTAGTTTTTTCTAACAAGAATTTAATAGATAACTTAGTAGACCTTTAATTGAAAGATGAAAACTGCTATATTTTTAGATTTCATAAAAACAGAACACAAAAATATTAGGTTCTAGTTGATAATCAAGTTCCTTGTATTGAATTGAATAACGGAAAATATGTTTAGAATTATATCAGACATATTCATGATTGGGAGATGTTTCCGTCGCTTATTGAAAAGGCTTATGCTAAGTTGCATTATGGATATGAAAATCTGCAACATCTTACATTAAAAGTTATTTCTAATTTTAAATCATTATTCTTAGGATATTGTGAGAGATTTTACAGGGTTAGAATTAGAGATTTATCAGATTTCTGAGAAATAAAATACCGATAATTTCATTAAATTCATTAAAGTATTGCATGAAAATAATAGTATCGTTTCATTTATGAATATTTAAGTAACAATTTAACAATTTTAGTAAGAAAGTGACATTATAAATGATAAAATTTTCATACTAAAGAACATAACATTATAAAACTAATTAGTTTTAACAACACCTTGGTACGGAGTTGATTTCGATAAAAAAGCTTTAGACTTTTCTCAAATTCTAACACATTTCAATAGTATAATGATCCTTAAGGATGTTCCTTCTGACTGGAGAGGATATAGAATTGAAATAGAATTATAACCAAGTTTGGGATTTCCTAATTCTATTAATTAAGATTGTCTTAAAAATCCTCAATATATCTTTTAAATTAAAATCCCTTAAAAAATAAATATATGCTTGAAATAAATAGATTCATCAATTCTCATTCAAAACCAATAAATAGGTTTTATTCTATTAAATTAGGTTTCATGGTTTTCATAATGATAGAAAATTAGTTAAGTATCACATCTATGAATTTTAAGAAACTAGTTTGTCTTACTAAATCTAATCTTTAGAATTAATGTTCAAAGTTGTTAGATTTATCAGTAGGAAAATACTGCATTATAGCTTTTTCTAATTTGGTGAATGAAAATTCATATTTGCAAATGGAGATAATGGTTTAAAATATAGTCTTCTTTCATTTTCACACAGAGATATATTTAGAAAAGTGTTAAGACGAAATAATCGGTCTATAACCAGTAAATAATAATTAAAGAAGAGAATATTGGCTGATTAAATTCCTTATTCCGAGCAATTACGAGACTAAAAAATATAGAAGTATTTATTCTCTGGTACCTGGGAATCCCTATTCGATTTAGTCGAACCTCAGTACAAAGGAATATTTACGCACATATTCGACCATTTTTTGGACAGCCACCACAAGTTCTCTAATAATTATGATTAGCAAATGGGTTTATGATCAGTTAATGGGAACAGAGGAAACAGTCGACAAGAATGACACATAGATCAATCTGTCCTACTATAATCTGGGCGATATCGGATTGAATTAGATTACATCCATTTTGGTCCAATAATTCAAAATATTAATTTGTAATCTAAAAAGCAATCTTCTTAATGATATTACTTATTTTGTAGATTCACTATATTCTTCACATCATTTCGAAATTGTCGATGTAGATCTTAGTGATAATAATCTCAATGAGGATCAGAATCAAGTTCTCGTTGACTTTAGCAAAAAATTTATTAATCTTAAATAATTAGACATGACTAATAATATGTAAAATATTTTTATATAGAAATATAAGTACGAAGACATTATTATAAATATAATAAATATTAGATGCTAGAAAACAAAGAATCATATAATAGATTTGATAATATTTTATAACTATAATTATAACAATAAAGTAAATAGTGAAAAATGTAACGTTTTTTCAAACGTATATAAATAGCGTTCGTATAAATCTTAGTAATAAAATAAAATGAGAGAAGTAATTTCAATTCACGTTGGTCAAGCTGGTATTCAAGTCGGAAACGCCTGTTGGGAATTGTTCTGTTTAGAGCACGGAATCCAACCGGACGGTCAAATGCCATCCGATAAGACTATCGGAGGAGGTGATGATTCTTTCAACACTTTCTTCTCCGAAACCGGAGCTGGTAAACACGTCCCTAGATCAGTCTTCCTTGATTTGGAACCCACTGTCATCGACGAGGTCAGAACCGGAACCTACAGACAACTATTCCACCCTGAACAATTGATCTCAGGAAAAGAAGATGCTGCTAACAATTTCGCCAGAGGACATTACACCATCGGAAAGGAAATCGTCGACCTCTGCTTAGACAGAATTAGAAAATTAGCCGACAACTGTACAGGACTCTAGGGATTCATGGTTTTCAACTCAGTCGGAGGAGGAACTGGGTCCGGACTCGGATCACTCCTTTTGGAAAGACTCTCTGTTGATTACGGAAAGAAATCCAAACTCGGATTCACAGTTTACCCATCCCCCCAAGTCTCAACCGCCGTCGTTGAACCTTACAACTCCATCTTGTCCACCCACTCTCTCTTAGAGCACACCGATGTCGCCGTCATTCTAGACAACGAAGCCATCTACGATATCTGCAGAAGACAATTGGACATCGAGAGACCCACTTACACTAACCTCAACAGACTCATAGCCCAAGTCATCTCATCCCTGACTGCCAGTTTGAGATTCGATGGAGCCCTGAACGTTGATATCACCGAATTCTAAACCAATTTGGTTCCTTATCCCCGTATCCACTTCATGTTGTCCTCATACTCCCCAATTATCTCCGCTGAAAAGGCTTATCACGAACAATTGTCCGTTGCCGAGATCACAAATTCCGCCTTCGAACCGGCCTCCATGATGGCCAAATGTGACCCAAGACACGGAAAATATATGGCTTGCTCGATGCTTTACAGAGGAGATGTTGTTCCCAAAGACGTGAACGCCTCAATCGCCACCATTAAAACCAAAAGAACAATTTAATTCGTTGACTGGTGCCCCACCGGATTCAAAGTGGGAATCAACTACCAACCTCCTACCGTCGTTCCCGGAGGAGATCTCGCCAAGGTCATGAGAGCCGTCTGCATGATCTCCAACTCCACCGCCATCGCCGAGGTCTTTTCTAGACTGGATCATAAGTTCGATCTTATGTACGCTAAGAGAGCTTTCGTCCACTGGTACGTCGGAGAAGGTATGGAAGAAGGAGAATTCTCTGAAGCCAGAGAAGATCTTGCTGCCCTCGAGAAGGATTATGAAGAGGTTGGAGTCGAGACTGCGGATGGAGAAGGTGAAGAAGAAGAAGCTTGATCTGACTTATGATTTTATTTAAGCTGTCTATTCGGCTAACTCAATCTTTCATATTTACAATATATATATATCATTTTATCAATACTTTATTCTTAATAAGAATATTCTTTGTTTGCTCCAACGTATATCTCTTGTATAAACCATCTTATTGTTTATGCATCAACTCGTTTAAATATATTTCTACTATCTATTTCTCGCTTAAAATTTATTATAAATACTTAAATCTTTTTTAATCCATTGTATTCTGCTCTTTTATTGATTCCTACTTCTAAGGAACTAATTTAATTTTTAACTAGGACTACTCATACTTATTGAAAAATCTCTTTAAAGAATTATGAGTATTTTATTCGATAAAATCTTTACTTTTTTATATTTTTAATTTGCATTAAATTTATTTTTTTTAGTAATACAGCTATTATAAATCAGCATTGATATTTTTTCTATTTTTTATTTCGTCATGAATATTAATTTCATTTTAAATTTGCTCTAATGTTTAAAAATCATAATCGGAAAAAATCTTATTAATTTTTACTGATGTTTTCTTGATTTCTTATTTATTTATAAAAATATTATTTTGTAAAATAGTGGATTCTTTTAAAAATTTCTTTATGTGCAAACATTAAGCCTAAAATTATATATTTTACATTTTGTAATTTTTTAAATAGATTTTACTCATCAATAGTTTTTTAATTGTTTTAGTTGATTTAAAGAACCTTTTGACTGATTGTAAATGATTTAGATGGCCTCTTTATTCTTTATATATGCTTGTTGTAGTAAACTTCATTTTGTGAGTATATCTCGTTTAAATTCACAGATGACTTTCTTAAAGCGATTTACTTTAGATAAATAATGGTACAATTAATTTAAGTTTTTGAGAAATTTGAGTATTTTAGTGAATATTATAATTGAAATTTATGGAATCTCTATTCATATTATAAAAGTTGTTATAAAAATATAATTTATAAAATAAGTTTAATTAGAAAATATAAATTAAGATAATAATAAATTAAGATATCAATGTTCGGTTATCAACCATAGAGCTACCCATATTCTTCTTATTACCCATCATATGGGTACCCTTAAACTATGCAATATCCGAGCTACTACCCTTAGTCTTATCAATACTAGGGCGTGTATCCTCAAACAGTCGCTCCTTCACTCTACAGCAGTGTCATTCAACCAAGGGTAATATTTTTTTATTTAGGCTTATTATCCTTCCTCCTATGCTCAACCATTGAATTCCAGCTATGTCTTTCCCAATACCTATGGATCCGTTTACCCATCTCAATATTATTGATTCTAAATTTAATTCATTTTATTATTCTTCAATATTATATTTATTTATGCATTATATTCCAACATTTTTAATCATTATTTATGTATTTAAAAAAATTAACTTTAAAATCGAGAAGAATTAGTTATCATGACTTTTCTCATTACACTTTAAACAATAATATAATATTAATTTAGAGGACCAAGAATAATTGTAAATTTACCGTTATATTTTTTTATTTTCAGTTATCTTTTATAATATCATATCATATTAAATCAAAATTTATTTATAATATTTTATATTATAAAAAATATTTATTATAATTAATTATTAATTCTCATTATAAAGAAATTTAAGAATATTTATTTAAAAAATTATAAATTTCTAAATGATTTTGGGGTTGGGGTTGGGGTTGGGGTTGGGGTTGGGCCCAACCCCAACCCCCACCCCCCACCCCCACCCCCTTTACTACTATATATCTTTTTTTTTCCCCCAAAAACAATTAAAAAATTATAAATTTTTTAATAAAT
>Ga0105051_10005549_pt1 | contig 14060 bp, 24 predicted proteins | sample FRY02_FD_78383 | JGI IMG/M metagenome (GOLD analysis project Ga0105051, IMG submission 78383) | Freshwater microbial communities from Lake Fryxell liftoff mats and glacier meltwater in Antarctica - FRY-02 (megahit assembly) | ecosystem: Environmental > Aquatic > Freshwater > Ice > Glacier... | reverse complement strand
TTTATTAAATCCATGTGTCCCGTTCCATACATTCTCAATATACCGTAATCACTTCCGGTTCCGTTTGCTCCGTTTGGGTCTATAACTATAGTAGAAAATCTAATACTTGGATCACTAGAACTTAGACTGTTTAAAATTATCCCTGCATCATTTACGTCTGTGCCTGAATAAGTCCTCATTCTAGCACCACCATTGACCTCTAATTTGTAAAAATTGGAAGATGTTCCGACACCCATAGTTCCCGAATTAGAGGCAAATATTGCACTGTTTGTACTTCTTATCGTTCCATTAACGTCTAATTTATGTCCTGCATCTACGGAAGTACCTATTAATACATTTCCATTCTGTTTTATTCTCATAAATTCAGGAAAGTAATCCGGGCGATTAAATATAATGTCTCCGGCTAAACTCCCTATACGAAGATGTACATCTTTCGTCCCTGAAAAATTGCCGGATTGATTATATAGAAAAAAATCATAGTTCCCATTTACCCCTATCGAACTGCTATAATCCCCCGGCCCACGGGCAAAAAATATACTGCTTGAGTTTCCGTTCCCGTCATCTCCTTTGCCAAAAGTAACCCAATCTTGGAAATCTTTACGCCCTGATATGCTTTGTGCAGTGGTACGGTTTACGTAATTAGAGAAATCAATATTCCCGGCTGTTTGGTTGGTATAATCTAGGATAGTTTTGAACGTGCTTTTTAGTGCTTTTTCGTCTATACGGCGGCTTCGATTGTCGGGTAGTTTCGCATTAATAGTATCCAATACATTTTGGTTTGTGAGTTGCCCAAATGAGGCAAAACCACAAACCAACATCAGAAATAATAGTATTTTTTTCATTACGCAAAAGGTGAGTTTTCTAACGACTTCATTCTCGAATCTAAGTTTTTGATTGCATCTAGTAAGCTACGATCAGCGCCGGCGGCGGCTGTACCTGGTACCGGCTTTTGATTGATACTAAGCCAGTAGAAAAAGCCTGAGATCAGGAAAGAAAGAAAGAGGGTTTGTTTGTTCATAGCTTAAAAATTTTACTGATCTTCTTTTTAAATTGCCCGGCTTCACTACTGAGTATTATTCCTGATACTGCCAAAATTCCCACCATGCCTATATTTTGACCTGTGGCGGCTGAGTAATATTCCGCTATGTTTCCAAACATCAAGTAAACACTATAATACACTAGCTTTTTGAGTACATCAGGCAATAACGCAAAAGAGAAACTATCAGATAGTTTGGCGTCTAAAATAGTGGTGCCAAAGTCCAAAATAACAACCGACCAAACAATAAGAAAGATATTGAAGTGGGCAAACAGAAAAATTAAATCTTTCATCGTATTGTATTTAAAATTTGATTCCTAAAAATAAAAATAGTGGCGCCTATTGTGGCGGCGAACCATCGGTGCTTCTTTATCTTTTGCCGGTTGAGATCAGATTTTAAAACTGAGTTTCGGGCGGCCTCCTCTGTTAATCTTTGCTCCGAGGTTATTAGTAGTTTTTTGTTGAGGTTTAGGGCGGTTTCTAGGTAGCCTACTCTTTGCCTCAAATAATCACATTCCTTTAAATCCTTGTCAATTTTGGGTATCCATTCAACCAACTGTTTTTTTTGATCAGGGCTGAGTGTATCTTTTTTGTAAGGCTCTGAATGAACTATCAACGCTGAGAGGATCAGAACGCAAAACGCTATCAATTTTAAAGCTGTTTTCATAAAGTAAAGAATCTATCAGGATGATTTTTTTTTGTAGTTCGTGCCTTTGTTCTATCAGGCTTTTAGGTTTGTTGTCTTTGCTGTTTTGTATTCCAATATAAACCGCAATACATAAGGATAGAAGAACCAAAAAAGCCGATATAAAAAAGGTAATTTTATTATCTTGCCTCATTTTAAAAGTTGTTGTAGTTGTTTGTGTAGTTGCCTGTTTTCTTCCTCCAATTCTTTTATTTTGGCCTCTGCTTCGTTCAAACGGCGCTCAAAATCTTGTTTCAACTGATTTACTTCTTTGATCAATTCTAGGGCGGTTTTCACTAGGATAGATTCTGATTCTGCATTTACTTTTTTTCTTCTTAGTAAGTGTATCAATGTTGTACCCAAAAAACCTGACAAAGCCCCAATTAAGGCCGGCCAAATATTGATCATACTTTCACAAATTTTAAATACAGAAATAAACCAATTGCCAGGACTACAAACCAAAGTGTATTGTCATCCTTTTTTATTGCTCCCTGAGCGTACAAATACGCCTCCTCTTGTCTCCTTTTTACTAGGCCGTTAATAACTACCTTTTTACCGTTTACAGTGCTGTAAATCCACCGTTTAAACTGTACCTCTATTTCTACGAGGTTGAGAGGGTTTTGATTGATAACTTTGAGTAGTGTAGATCCTGAAAAATTGCCTTCACCGACGTTGTAAACGAAACTTACCAGCGCATCAAATTGCCCTTGTAATAGCTTTGTCGTAATATACCGGTTTACCACGGCGGCGGCTTTGACTACATGAAAATTTATAAGTTGTTCGGCTCTTGCCGCCGTGATGGTATCTCCCTGCTTTACGGCCCTTCCATCCTCATAGGTTTGCACACCGTAGCCAATCGAAAATTTGCCATCTCCGTCAGGATAGGCGTTCAGCCTCAATTGCTCCTGTTGCTTTATGAAAAAAATAATATCACTACTTACGTTCATAATCTGAGTATTTATATATCTTAATTTCGTGGTGCCGGCGGTTTTTTAATCCTTTTGATACAGTAGCCTTTCCGTTCTTTCTTACAAAGATCCAACGTTTAAACTGAGCCTCTACCGCTTGATTATTATCAGGATCAGCCCTCAAAACTTTCAATAGGGTACTTTTTGAAAAAGCATTTGCACCCACATTGTACACAAAGGCGGCCACGGCGTCAAATTGATTTTGAGAAAGGTTCAAACCTTTTTCATTAATAACCCTTTCAAAATTTCTGAGATCAGCCACAAAGTAAAATTCAGCCTCTTTTTCCGTGATGGTTTCTCCCTGTTTTACTTGGCGTACGTTGGGGTATCTGATAGTTCCGTATCCAATTGTCCAAACGCCGCCTTGATCTTGGTAGGAGGTTAGTTCCAAAACTTCAAATTCTTTTATAAATTTTCTGCCTTTTTCGCTTGTAGTCATTGCTGCCGGGTTTGTGTTGCCAGTACAAATCCTTTGTACTCTTTGTAGCCTAACAGGGTAGTCCACCGTACTAGATAATACAACCTCCGTACTCCCTGAGAGGTAATATAATAGGCGCCTATTTTTTGTCCTATCAATTGCCCCACGGGTACCGTTTTCGCAATTTGGGCGCTATCCTCAAACTTGAAAACTGTGGCAGTACCTACTGCAAACAAACTTTCTATTTTTCCGCTTGTTGGGTTTGTGCCGGGCGTTGTTCCTGGTACAGTAGTGCTATTTTTAGGCGCTTTGGCGGCGGCTATAAACTGTTGAAACCCTTGAACTGATAATTCCTTTTGTAGTCTATCTACGAGGTTTTCAGCGTATAGCCTACTATAGGAAGCCGCAACGGCTTCAAAATCTGTAATCTGTTTTGCAACGTCCATCAATTCGCCCTCTGAGGTGCCATCAAATTCAATTGCCCAATCAACTCCCCACGGGTTTACGGCTTGCCTGATAGCAATTGCCAGGCTTGTATTTGCATCAGTACCGGCCTTGTTGTACTCCGAGCTTTTCAGTATTTTAAGTATTCCTGATCTCAGTAAAAAATATCCGGTAAGGCCGATAATAAACCATTGGAAAATCTCAATATTCCTAGCATTGAAAGGTAATTTTTCCATCATTTTTTATTTATAAATTGCAAGTATTCGAGGTAAAACGGCCATTCCTGATATAAAATCCATTTTCTTTTTTTTGGATATTTCCTCAATAATACCCATAAGTTTCTCTATTCTTTGAGGGTCGAAAAACTTCTGATACATATCAGGGTTTTTTGAGATCAGATCTACCATGAAAACCAACGTGTTGTTTGTGTTTTCAATCCCTACGAGGGCGTTAGAAACTGCAGCAAAGTTTTTTAGGTTGTCTATTAATACTTCCTCCTGTGTCTTTTCGGTAGCCATGTTGTAATTTTGATTGTAGGTTTAGAGGGATTTGAAAGTATTAAAAGCAGAAGCTAAATCAGGTGCCATGCTTGCCATTTTTCCCAATTTAGAAAGGGCGTCCCCATCATTTTCTGAGTCGTTATCTGTTAATTTGGCGTGAACTTCTTTTAGTTCGTCTCTGAAATTATTTACCAAATCTTCTAGTTTTTCTACTCTGTGTTCGAGGCGTAGATAGTTGATTGCATCCTGATACCCTTTTTCGTAGGTTTCCCGGTTTGTATCGAGGTTCATAGTTTTAGAGGTTGATTCTTTTTCTTTGGCAAACATAAACTCACTTTGGGCGGCGTTTCGGTTTTTTCCTTGCCAACCTTTCAAGGTATATTTACCAGGTGCCATCAGCCTAAAAGCCTTTTTCAGCTTATCAATTGCCTCCTGTGCGTTTTCGGTTGTGGCAGGGTCATAGTCTTGAACTTTGCCGTTTGAAGAATTAAAAAGCCTCCACCTGTAAAATTCGTTTTCTTCTAACCATTCTATTGCATTGTCAGTAGTCATAGGAGTAGGAGTAGGATTTTAAAAACAAAGGCCGGCCAAATAATAACCGGCCTTTTATATATTTTTTAATGGTAATTACTACCGGCTTTTCATCTTTTTGACCTTTGAAATTACGGTTTTTTTGGCCGCCTTGTCTTTGTCGATTTGAGTATTAAACTTGTCTACTTCTTTTACCTTTTCTTCGTGACGTTTCCAACTATCGAGGCTTGATGATGCTTTGGGCGTCTTCGGGTATTTCTTATACTTTGCCATGTTTTGACGGTATGTTTTGAAATGATTGAATCTAAATAATACTAGGAGATAAGATCAGGTCGGGCGTCTATTCCCGGCCTTAATTACTACCGGCGGCGGACTGTTTTCTTCTTACCAAAAATGCCGGTTACGTTGGTAATGCCTAAGGCTTCCATTGCTAAAAATGCAATACCTAAACTCAAAAGGAGATTGGTTTCAACCCAGGTAACAATATCATCAACGGAAAAAGAAAAAGCCGAGGCGCTTGGGGCCTTACTTGCCACATACTGAATTTGTGCGCCTGCTGATATATTGGCCTGAGTGATCAGGCTGAAATCAGTCGGGCGGTTTTCCTGAGAAAGCACCGAATAAAAAGCCTGATTTTCGTGAATACGTGGATAGTTATCCAGGGCGGTTGCTCCGAAGTCAATATCCCCACCGGCGGACAAAAGTCCATCGGGTGCAACATCAGGCATAGTAGCAACGGAAACTGTTGTTACTATGACCGCGTCACCTGATCCAATAGCCCCCAAAACGTTTGATTTTGGCATAAACTTGAATGTTCCTAATACAGTAGGATCAACACTTGCGGCCATTCTTACCGTTAGAAATTCAACGCCGCCGGACGTCTTACCGAGATAAATAATTCCTTTGCCGTTTTGTCCCTGAATCCAACCTACATTGTTAATAATTGTTGCTGCCATTATTGAAAAAAATTGAGTTATGAAATTTGATTTTGATTAAGTTAAATAGTATCTAAAAAAGGTAATTATTGTTTCCAAAGTAGATACAATATCCCCACAATTAAAACGATAATAGGTAAACTGAGAGGTGCCGCCGGCGGTGCCGGATTTTGCGGCGGTATGTATATTGGTGGAGTAGTGCCGGATCCACCAATACCGTTTGGGAAAAGCGAATCGGCCAAACCTCCCAAAAAAGCTAGTATTGCATCGAGTGTAGGTTTTTTGCCCGTGTTAGGCGTACCGGTGCCGGTATTGCCTCCTGGTACGGTGCCAGGAGGCAATATTATTGGAACTATGAAACCGTTTGTTTGAGGCAAAACCGTTGTATTCGTTAAAAGTGCCATATTGTGCTATTTAAAAATTTTGGGTATTGGTACTATTACTTCCCTTTGTAGTGGTATCGTGAAACCTTCGGCCCGGATTATACCCCTGAAAGTAAATTTTATTTCTTTGGTAGTTCTGAGTAATTCAGGTATCAATATCAGTATTGAATCTAGTGGGATTACTACCGTGATTTGTATTGTACTTTCTCCTGGTACTATTACTTTCCTTTGCGTAAAAAAACTATTGCCCACATAGTACCCACCTATAAAGGTTTGAAAATCAATAGCATTGAGATTAATACTAGTAGGAGATGGATTCAAGAACGTAACCGGTAAATTGAACTTTACGGCGGCGGTATCTATCCTGATAGAGTTAGGTAGCCCAAACCGAAACGTCAAACGATCTGAGGCCCGGTAAACATTATAGTAATAGATACCAAGTAAGAATAAGCCTATGATTAGTACTGGATTCATCGAGTGTAAAAGTATAGGATCAGGGCGGCGGCCAACATCCAAGGTAAAAAATTTGTTTTGTCATCAACTCCGGGCGGCGTTTGGATAGGTACCGGTTTCGGTATGTTGCTGCCTGGTACCGGTGCCGGGTTAATCTGTGGGTCGTTTTGCGGACCCGTGCCTCCTGCTTTGATGTACACTACTTGCGCCCTTGCTGAGAATGCGTTTTTATACAATAGCACAAAAGATAAAAATCTTTTCAAGTCATCCAAACTAAACCGGCCCGTTCTTAGCCAATCATAACATGTAACATGTATAATGCGTATATCATAGGCCGTTACCGATTGAAACTCTGAAATAGTACTGAGCGCCCTACCTTGCGCCTCTGTATCCATATTGTTATTTATGGCAATTGCCCGTAGCTCTACATCTACACTTGTTACCGGGTAAGTATCGAGGGCGTCTATTACTCTTTGTGCCTCCTGGTCGGTAGTGTTTGCCGCCGGCGTGTTGGTGCCTGGTACCGGGTTTGGCGGTATGTAAGGGTTATAGGGTAAAAAGTTGTTATAAGGGTTTAGCAAGGTGCCGCCGGTGTAAATCCTACCTTCACTGGAATAGTTGAAAAAAGTATTAATTGGTATAGCCATTAGTTTTTCTTTCTAAATAATACTGCCACGATTAGCCCCAAAATTGCCGTGTATCCTATCATATTTTTACTTTCCGTAATTGGAGGGTTTACAATGGGTGCAATAGCCTTGTACATCGTTTCTAGTTCTTTTCCTATTTCTATATAGGTGATAGCTGTACGGGCGTGATCCCATTGTAAACCCTTCGTTGAAAGCGTCTTATCTGTAAGGCCGGGCGGCTCCTCTGAAAATCTATGCAACGAGGCAAGATCCACATTAAGCCCGGCGGCCAAATCTTTTAATACATTGGTACCAAAAGAGGTTGCACTAATAAGAATTTTATTTGAAGTACCTGCGCTTATTGCAGTGGTACCAATGCTAAAAATTGACCAGGCTACACTTTCAAACTTTGCCAGGCTTTCAATTTTTCGGGTTTGTGCCTGTATCCCATTTTGTAGAATCTTTTCTCCTATTGAAAAGAGTTCGATAACTGCCGCCGGTTCTTTTGTCATCAGGCTGTTAATTATGCCTTTTACTAGTTCGGCCCGTGTTGCCTGGTACCGGGCGTTGTATTGATTCCTGGCGGCGGTAACTTCTTGCCGGATACGCTCCCTGTATTCGCATGTTTGAGGCCACCAAAAAGCCGAACCGCATCTTTGAAAATAACTTATTGGTGTTACGGGCGGCGCTCCTATTTGACCAATAATAATGTTGTTAATCTTTACATCAGTGACAATAGGGTTTTTGACATACTCTAGTGATAAATCCTGTATTGCGGCAGTAATAATATTTGCAGGGCTTAAAAGAGTCATTGTTTTGCGTTTTAATGAAACAAATATTATACATATTGGATACAAAAAAAATAGGTTGTAAATTGACACTATCAAAACCTAACAGTAACAATATGAGCCAATTAGAACCAATCAACACAAAAAAAGAACTACCTAGAAATATCCGTTTTGTTACTCATTATTACTCAAAACGTGATGTAATGAGTATTTGGGGAATTACAGATTACTTTCAATTTGAAGATATGTTGGATGAGCGAGGTAAACAAATACTAAATTGGAAGCCAGGAAAACAACGTTTTAGCCCCAATACTGTACGAGAATTGATTGAATTTGTGGGAGCGCCTCTTACCATCAGTATTGATTAGTATAGTTTATTACCGCTAAAAGAAAAGTACAACCTTTTGAACCCCGTTTTTTCGGGTAAAATGCCAGGGCAATTGCCAGGGCTTTTTTTTTTTGATTTGAATCTAGTTTTAAGTTGCTACTTACTACACTTTGAAAAAAAATTGTACTGCGTGTAGTAATATGTAGTAGTTTGTAGTAAGATCTTTTTTTTAAGTTACTACACTAAAAACCGCCTTGAAAGTATCTTAAAGTCTGTTTTTAGTTATTATTTATAGTGTAGTAGTTTATAATAATACTAAATACTATAAAAAACCTAACTAACTCAATACCAGCGTTTTCCTTTTCTTTTAGCGGTAAAAACCCATTTGATTCAATTGTACTTTTCTATGTAGCAACTTTGTAGTTAGTTGTATCCAAAATGTAGTATTTTGAGCAAACGGCAGTGCTTTATGGCTGAAAAACAGTACTTTTAAGCATTCACTAAACAAACTACAACATGAAACGAATAAGCCTTTTGACATCCCTTTTTTCTGTGATTTGTAGCATATCTGCTGCCCAAACGCCGGGCGTGTATGTAGGATCTGAGAGAATTGATTATATAGCAGGTATCACAAAAGAACTACCGGCCAATAATAGTAAAGAGTTGATAAGTATTACCAGTATATCAGATAGTACGTTTAATTTGCTCCTGATACGAGATTTCATAGTAAGAGGTAGGAAGTTTCACGAAACCAAAGTAATACCGGTACGGCTAAAAAAAGGAGGCGTATTTGAAGAAATAGCGCCGGGCGCTGATTCCGGCGTAGATGGAAAATTTACTGAGGCCGGCTTGATCCTGACTGGATACGGAAAGAAGAAAAAGACTTTGTACCAAACCACATTTGTAAAGCAGTAGCTACTGAGGCACAAAAAAAGCCCGGCCAATTTTGGCCGGGCTTTTTTTTAATCTTCTTACTGATTTGGTATGCAAGCTACCAAATTTCTTAAAGATAGCCAGGCATCAAAAATGTCGGGATTGTCTTTGTTGCCGCAGATTTGATCCTCCGGCGAGCTGAGATAACATCTAAAAAGTACGTCCAGGGCAAATAGTACATTTTCTGAACCGTGTACCTCTTCAATGTCTGATAAGTGAGGGTTAATTTTTTTGAGATAGGCTTTCTCAAAGTCGTTTTCTTGGTTTTGGTGTTGTTGCATAACACTTGTATTTGACTTGTAAAATAAGTCCCCCCGGTGGCGCAACAACACCAAAACAAACCCTGAAAGGGTAGCTGAGAGTAGTACCGACTTTCACCGTATCTCCGAGGGGAAATTTTTAATTCTAAGCATGATTTGAAATGTATTGGTATTGTTGCACTTCAAACCTATGCAAAGAAAATGATATATAAAAATTTTTAACAAAAATGATACTAATTGTACATAGTGGATACATTTTGTACCTGGTATTAGTCTTTCTTTGGCTCTAAAAATTCTAGTGAACTTACAAAGATGGTTGCATCTACGTAGGTTTTACCATCCTGAGCAACATATGTTTTAAACTCCGGGCGGCCTTCAATATAGATCTTGTTTCCTTTCTTTAAAAAAGGCGCTACGGCTTGCCGTTTGTAAATACAGTTGTACCAGGTTGTTTTTTCTACGTTGGTGCCTTCGGCGTTTTTATATGCCTCATTGCAAGCAACTGAAAAACTAACAAAAGATTCTCCGCCGTTTTTTGATGATACTATCTTTGAATCATTACCGAGGTTTCCAATAATTACTAATTTTTGCATTTTTGATTGTAGTTTACAATTGTTAATTGATTGAATTGAATGTTTAAAAGTTTACAGTTTCTTTCATTGGGTTTGCAATACTATTTATTGGGGGTAGATCCAACCTATTAAGGGCGTATTTGGTGAGTACCTGTTTGCCGGATCTTATTTTTACTTGTATTGCTCCTAGGCTTTTTAATGCTTCGCCTATCTTTTTTGACGAGGTAACTAGGCCAACACTAGATTTGAAATACGCTACTATTTCAGTTGCATTCATAGTGCAATTTGCTTTTGATCTATAATCAACTATCTCAAAATGTGTCGTTATCATTTCAAGTTCATCAGTAGCATAAGCGAAAGAGTTCATGTCAGGAAATGCCGTTTCTAGTTCGTCACTATCCCACCAATATTTATACCCACCTTGCCAAAGGGATAAAGCATCTAACCAAACTAGATTCATGTCCATACTTTGAGCCTCTGCAATGTTTATTGCCTTTATTCTAAAAGGAAGGAAACGGCGGTTTTCGTTTTCCGCTAAAAATTCTTCGCCGTTTATCGAGGCTAAAAAATTTCCTATTCTAGGAATAGTTTCGTGAAATTTTGAAAAAGGGCGGCGAATAGAAATCTCAGGATGAGTTATCAGCGTTTTCATTGTTTCACTATCTTTTTTCATCAGGTTGCGCAATTGATCATCTAGGTTTATAATAAACTTAATACCTAACAGGGTAAAAGTGTCTTTATTCCCTAGGCTTAAATCTATCTTTCCAGTATAGATCATCTCAGGGTTTAGGGGAGGCGGACACAGATTCGATAGCCAGGTAGTTTTAAACAGTCCCATACCGCCCGTAAAAACAAGACAAGTATGATTTTGTGATCCTTTGTCAGAAAGTGCGTTTGCCACACTTGCCACTAACCAACGTTTTAAAGAAATGTGAAATTCAAAAGGGTTTGGTACCGTTACGGTTTTAGCTAGTTTCTCTATACTTCCCTCTGAACTTTTTCCGGCGTATTGCTTTGGCAGGTAGTTGTAAAAATAGTCCTTCAAAGGATGATATTGAGGCGTAAAATCTGATTTTACGATTGAGATATACAAAGATTCTGAAACTTGTAAATCTAGTTCGGCGTCTATTTTTCTAATTATACTATTCATGTCGTAATCAATATGAGGTTTAAAATTTTCTTCCTCTTTGGCTTTGTAGTAGATTGTAGAAGTAAGGATGTTAAATCTAAAATCGTAATTTTCGGCCAAAAATAATTCTGCTTTTTGCCGTTTACTCATTTGCCTATACGTTTTGATATTATGTAATCATTGTAATCTTGATAATCAGGAAAGTATATCTTTGAGGCGTTTTCACATTTGCCCCAATACCGTTTTGATATTAGATCAGCGTTTTTTTGTCCGTCCTCATCATTATCAAAAAATATAGATATTGCCTGAAAACGGCTCAAATCAGGTAAACGGTTTAACATCCGTAATGAATTGAGTACTATTACAAAATTCCTTTTCAATCTATCCTCTGTGGGCATCCATGATAGAAAATCAAAAAAACCCTCAAACAATACTACTTTGGTTGCATCAGGATTGCCCAAACTTCGAATATCCTTATTACCTATACAACCCTTATACTTTGAGGATCTTAATTCAAAGCCTCCTGTATCGTTCTTGAATCCCAGGGCGTAAAAATCGCCGGCCTCATTGTAATAGTGTATTTCTGATAGGTACCTCAATGCAATGTTAAAAGGTATTGCCCTTTCATTGAGGTAGTTTTTTAGAGGGTACGAATAAAGAGAAGTAATCCTTTTGATATAAGTATAATTCTCTTTTTTAGTAGAGGCCGCCCGGCTCTGTGATATTCTAGTTTGTTGGTTGCCTCCTGGTAGATTTTGCGCAATGTTCATAGCCTTGATAAAACTACATCGCTCCATGATTTGAATCAGCCGGATTAAATCTCCCTTGTTTTCGTTGTTTTCAGGATCAGCGCCGCCGGAAAAATCACAAAAGACATTGTTTTGACAATCTACAAAAAAAGACGGCGTTCCCGTTTCTCCTGTGATAGGAGACATATAGACATATTGGCGGCCTATTTGGTTTTCAGGCTCAAAGCCTTTTGAGGATAAATAATCCAAAATGGATACACTATCTTTTGTATTGTTAATTTGTGTTTTTGTGAACATAGTAGATAATAATTTAACAAAATGGATACACTAGGTTTATAAAATATGATTACTTGCAGTTTCTATCATTGACCTAAGATCTGATTTACTTACCCTTTTGTAATCATCTAGGTAAACGTTTAAAGATTCAATCAAATAAATGAGATCAAATTTGATTAATTCCAATTCCCTTACCTTTGATTTTTCATCTTCCAAAAGTTTTACTAATTGTCTTTTCTCCTGGTACAGTGTACAGTTATTAGATTGACACATAGGTATTTACTTAGCTTAGTCCGTAAAGATTGATTGATTTTGATTCCTGCTTAATTTCCTTTTCTGCTTTGTGTCGGTAGTCCACAAAAAAACCTTTTTCCAGGCTGTAGGCAATAGATAACATATCATTAATATCCTTCAAATCTGACATAAGAAACTTAAATGATGATGCTTTGAGCCTTAGTATTGTAGGGTTTTTGGTTAGTTGCCATTTCTTCATAAAGTGGTTAACTATCAATGGTTTGTCTTTATTTGGTATTTCTTCTTTCCACACTTCCCAAAATGTTTTCATTTTATTAAACGGTTTGTTTTAAATAGTTAAAATTTTGTTATTTGATATTACAATACTACTGTACGGTTTTGTGTAATCAAAACATTATGTCATATAAATTTTAACATTATGGATACGAATTATCACATAGGTCTGAAAATCAAGACGTTAATTGAAAAATCAGGCGGCGACATGGAAACTGAGGCAAAACAACTTGGATACACTAGAACGGGACTTTACAAGATATTCAAAAAGAAAGACGTCAATACATCTTTACTTGTACACTTTTGCAGCCGTTTTAGGGTAGGTGTAGATTATTTTTTTGAGGATCTAAAAAGTTTCGTAAATGAAGAAATACCAAGTTACCAAGTATCTAAGGTTCAATCAGATATAAAGGATTTGCAACACCAATTAGAGATCAAGGAAAACAAAATTTCTTATCTTTCTGAGCAAAACGAACTATTGAGAGATACTATTATTATATTAAAGTCACAAAAAAATGAATAGTACCACCGGGTTCGGGCTTGGTGAAGGTGGGCAAGTAGGATGCTTAAATTTAGCAGGGATTGTCTGCCCACTTTTGCCAAACCCGTGTTATAAGAAGTGCCTACTTTTCAGCACTAAAGTTGAATTTAAACACTAAACAGAAAAACAAAAAGAAAAAAAGCGATGGCAGAAATTAATTTTTATAATATAGATTGTATTGAATTTATGAAAACTAAGCCGGATAATTACTACGATTTGGCTATTGTTGACCCGCCTTACATGGATGGCGATAATAAAGCATTGCAAACACTTGGACAAAATAGGACTAAGTATAATATAAAAACATTCAATGCTCCAAAAAAAAACTACTTTGATGAATTATTTAGAGTTAGTAAAAATCAAATTGTTTGGGGTGGTAATTATTTTACCGAATATTTATATATGAATAGATGCTGGTTAGCTTGGGATAAAATTCAAGACTTAGCCCAATTTTCAGATTTTGAACTTGCATGGACATCCTTCGATAAGGTTTGCAAAAAGTTTACAAGGGTTTCAAAAGGTGGTTTTTTAACAAATAATACGATAGACCACAAAATACATCCGACTCAAAAACCAGTAGATTTGTATAGGTGGCAGCTTCAAAATTATGCAAAACATGGAATGAAAATACTAGACACACATGGAGGAAGTATGAGTATTGCCAAGGCTTGTGATAAAGAAGGTTTTGATTTAGATATTTGCGAAATAGATACGGAATACTTTAATAACGGAATAAAGAAATACAATGAATATAAACAACAAACTACAATGTTTTAAAAGTGCGGTGGGTTTTTTCTTTTTGTTTTTCCTTCACGGAATTTCAATCGAAGAACGGAACTAAGCCATATTGCTTGTAACGTTTGAGTATTTGCGATGGCAGGGCATTTATTAACTAAAAGTTCAAATTAAGATATGCAGCATAATTTATTTACCGAAGCCGAAATAACAACTTCAAGCCCTGTTATTGCAAAACCGAT
>Ga0105051_10005548_pt1 | contig 14062 bp, 9 predicted proteins | sample FRY02_FD_78383 | JGI IMG/M metagenome (GOLD analysis project Ga0105051, IMG submission 78383) | Freshwater microbial communities from Lake Fryxell liftoff mats and glacier meltwater in Antarctica - FRY-02 (megahit assembly) | ecosystem: Environmental > Aquatic > Freshwater > Ice > Glacier... | reverse complement strand
TAGTAAAACATGAATCTGTTTATCATTGAGTAGTGCAGAAATTAACTTTGCTTCTGTATTATTCACTTAGCCACTCCTTTGCCATTTGTCTTCTCTCAAGTCTTTCTTGATCATCTCTTTTTTTATCTTTAATAGCTTGTAATATTTTTTCTGCATTATAAGCAAAGTAGTTCCAACTTGGATTTTCAGCAACAGAAAAATAGTATTCTAATAAATCATAGCACATAGGTATTCCATAGGACTCTACCAAGGCATCAGAAGACCACTGCTCCACATTTAAATTAAGAGATGGCTTAGCCTCATACTTTGCTGTATGGTGCTTGCTGTACCTTGAAAGCAAAGCCATTCGGTCTTTGCGTTCAGCCACTATTCGTTAATTTCTGCTTTTGCTTCATTAATCTTTTCAGTTAGTTTATCTTCAACAAACCTATAGACACGTTCAAATGCTTGATTAATATCTTCACCATTTCTTCGAGAATCTACAATTCCAAGATCAAGTCTTAGTGATTGAAAGTTTCCAAGATTAAGTGTGTACCCTAATGTTACGGACATCTTAGTATCTTCATTTTCCATTTTTATACCCCTCGTTAAATCGATTCTGCCCAAATTGGGATAAATCGTCCATCTTCTGTCTTCGTATATGTAATTATACCGTCTCCCATACGCCGTGTCAACTCTGGCTTGCTAGGAGTAATATCATTTGTTATTAACTTGTCTTTTCTTGGTCTACCAATATGGTGTGTAGCAAGTGTATCACGAATCTCTCTAACTTGCGATTCAGAGTAGTAAGATCTTCTTTGAAATCCAGTAGCCCCACCTTTTTGAGATCCAGTAGGATGAGGGATTATGCCTCTTTTCATTAAAGATGGCATATATTTTTTATGACGATTAACTAAATCAGCAGTCTGCCCAACAGTATAGGCTCTTTCTCTTTTACTTTTAAAATCACTAATTAAACAACTTTCAATTTGATCTTTTATAATATTATAAACAGACATAATTCCATTAGACTTATTTAGATGATATACTCTTACAAGGTCTCCATTAAGAAACCATACCTTTTTATTCCCTGGAATTACAGGGAGGACATTGTAGCCTTCGCTCTCAATAGTTCCTTTTTTAGTAGCCATCTACCCTCCAAAGACTGTCCTGGTGGATGAAAGAAACTTCTAGATCCACAGATTATACAGTAAACTTCTAAATGACCAAAAGTACTATACTGTCTGTCAAGAAACATTCTGCTCTTGCACCTATAGCACTTTAACATTAGTTTGGAATTCCAATAATAATAAGATTAACATCTACAGAAACATCTCCAGAAGCGTTAAACCTAACAAGACCATCAAGACTTGATGTCGTAATGCTTTTTAAAACAACTGTAACATTTTTACCAGCAGCAGTATTCCCTGTATTTATTGGAGTTGCTGTTGCAATAGGAGCATATTTAAATTCTCCTGGGAATGAATATGTAAATGGTTTTTCTTCTCCAGCAGTAATTGTTCCGCTGCTCACAACACGAATGCTGCCACCGATAACTCTTGCTTCTGTTGCTTTTACATTTTGCCTTCCAGCATTTGGAGTATCAATAGAGGTATACTTAAAGGTAGCTGGAGATACGGCTGCAGATATTTCATTAACAGCTTGAGCTAATTGGGAAATATAGGTAACATCTAGTGGTTGTCCACGCTCAGGTAGGGGTATTCTTGCCATATATATAATTATACCACTAAACTTCTATGGATGCAGAAGTAAAAATTGCAGCACTAGGAAAATATTGTTTAGGGTATGTTGGTAACTGAATAGCTACACGAATAGAAGTTGTTGATTCATTAACAAGAGCAGAAAACTGAGTAGAAGGTACGCTTGACATATACTTCCAGTCTTCAGAATTTATTTTAAAATATATGTCAAACTGTTTAATTACATAAAGAGCAGGTTGTTGCCAAACTAGACTAACTACATCATTTAAAATAGATACGGAGCAATTTACTGCAGGGATGTTATTTGCAGGAACAGTGTAATAGGGAGACCAATGAGAGGACCTATTCTTATCTTTAGACAATATTCTGTACCTAATAACATAAGACTTTAAGTTTCCATCAAAAGCTGGAAGATCTTCTTTTTTTACAATAGCTTTTTTTACATTTTGAACTGTCACTAGTTAACTCCCATTCCAAACCTAAACTCTATATGATTTGTTGTATTTGCAATCTTAACTATAGTATTTGAGTTAGAATTCTTGATTATAGAGTATCCCGATAATCCATAAACGGGGTTAGAAGATGTTGTATTCTCTAATCTTAAAGCATCAACTGCCACATAGTAATCCGCAGAAGGTAAACTGTTCTCAATAACTGAAACATAAAATTTTACAATACTAACAACATTCCAATTAAACCCAGAGCTCTTATAAAGTTCTTCAAACTTTTTAGTAGATACAAAATATCTATTTTGTGAAAAATCAACGCCTGGATCAGTGCTTTTAATTACAGTCTCAAACCTAGCCCATTCTCCAGATCCATGCACATCAGACTCGGCAAACTCTACTAAAACCCTGACCTCATCTGGTTGCACACTAGAAACTCCATCTTTATTAACTAAAGCAAAGGCAAGTCTAAGGTCATCTGTTGGTGCATTTTTATTAAAGTCTAAAGATGCCCCTAATAAATGAACATGTTCAGAACCAGAAAGGACAGAGAAATGATTATCAAATACAGAAAGGTTTGATAAGTTTCCCCTAAGCATAAGTACATTATTTAAAAACCTACACCTTTCATACCTATCTAGTCTAGATTGATTTGTAAATATTCGATTATCCGCATTAGTATAAAATACGGCATCCGTAGTGCTTATTACGTTGTCATTATTTGAGTCAAGTGGGGCATAATAATTTTGTATAGATACTGCGCTTGATGTATTATGATACTCCCAATTTTCAGCCGAATTAAATGAATAAATTGTTTTGCTGTCATTTGTTCCTGCTGTTGGATTAGAACCAGCAGACCAAATTCCAACCTCTGTTATTTCATAACGCTCTTCTGTTGGAAGTTCAGCAGTTAAAACTATCTTTGAGTTTCCATCTTCATCTGTAACATATCCTCTTGATTTAATTGGAACACGAAACATTTCAAAATCTAAAGATTCTTTTAAAGAGTAGTCGCCAAAGGGTGCGTCAATAGCTAGCGGGGTTGGCCCACAACCAATTGCTATGTATGAAGCATATGCTGGGGCTTGACCAATTAGGTATTTAGCTAAAATATTTTTGCCAGTATTTGTTATCATTTTATTCTCCTCCGTATATTGTATCACTATAGGTTGATCCACTAGTGATAATTTCAATATCTACTTGCTCATCAGCATCCATATTTGCAACATTAATAATTAAGTCTCCTGTTATGTTGTCTATATATACTGTTTTTCCATTAGGTCCCGTGCCTTTATTGGCAAGTTTTTCCTCAATTTTTATGGAAAAGTTCTTAAAATATGTATCTGAAACATCTGCAATTCTAATTATATTATTAGAATTATAGTGTAGACGTAAATCTTTTAAATTTTTAATTGGTGTGTAAAGAACATCCTGCCCATTGATTAAATCATTCCTAGATATGTTGATCATCTCTTGACCACCAATAACTTCAAAAATTAAATCTGTCATACTGTCTGAATCTAAAGGGGGGTTACTAAGTGCAATAAGAGATGGGGTTGCAACTAAAACTGCTGGATTTGTATTAGATAAAGCTGATGGATTTGGTTGATTGGCTGAAGATTCTACGGTCATTACACCACCTCACTTAAAAATATCTTCATGTCTGGCCCACTATCATCTCTAGAGTATTCTATATTATAAACTACAAACCTAGACTCAGAGGATTCAGATTTATTTATTCCATTTTCAATATAATCAATCTTTACAATGTCTCCTAATTGAATCATTGGGTTTGCAAATATTTTTATACCAATAGCTTTTCTTGGTTTCATTATTTTTTTAATAATCCAAGACATAAGGCTAGAGGCATCGTCTTGCGATTGCACATAAGGAACCTCTAGAGTAAAGTCTTTTTTTCCATATGAAATTCTACTAAGGATAATGTCATCATACTCTTTTTTAATTTTCTTTGGGTTTGATATAAGGGTTGTTCCTGTAAACTGAGGGTCTGCCAAATTGCTATTTTCTGCAAAATATTCATCTACTGTTAAATTATTTTTAGATTCCTGTGTAAAAGCAATTCCTTGAATTCTTAAATAGTTTCCAGAAGATGAGTCTAAGCTTAGAACTGTGTCTGTTGCATTAAAGACCATGAACTCTGCACCATAAGCTCCAGCTTTAAAACCAGAAACAACATATCCTTTTAGTCTATTAAATGTGGGGGAAAGTTTTGCGTATAGTGCTGGATAAGCTTTATCGTATTTAAAATTAAATAGCGCAGCCTCTCTCATGATTGTTCCAAACTCTTCAAAGTATATATTAAACTTGGGTGGCTCAGACGAACTAATTCCTGATAAGTAACTTGATTGAACCACTCCACTCATTGCATACTTTCTAAATGAGTCATTTGCATTAATTTCTGAATCACCAAAAACTGAGGCAATGGGGGCGTTTAATTGAAACTCTGTATTTTGAGAATAGTTATTGCCAAGAGCGTACAAGTTTTCAAACATAACTCTTGAAGATCCCCGCACAAAAAGTGCCATGTTGTTATAAATAGGAAGGGGGTCTATATCATCTACTGTTGCAACAAGATTATTATTTAAATAAAGAAAGAACCTTCTTCTAGACCCTACATCCTGATACTCAACAGCTAAATCATATACGGTAGGATTTTCCTCTGCATTCATTCTAGACTGCCCCGTAAAGTTGCCATCATCTACAATTATATTTGTTAAACCTTCATATAATTTTATAGGAATTGCTGCAGATCCAGACTGTTTTATTTTATAAAAAATAACATTGTGCACATTTTCTTTTTCTGTCTTGTTTAAATCATTTGCACCAAGAGCAACAATCTCAAAGTAATATCCATTATTTGTTAGGGGATTTACCATAACGGCTAACCCACCAGATCCACCAGTTATATTAATATTTTTATCTGGAGTTGTTCCTGGAACTGTATAATAGACTGAGTTGCCAATTGCTGTCTGTCCACGATTAGAATCACTTTCTATTTTACCAATAATTCTTAGTCGAGTTCCAAAATATTTGTACTTATCCCCTAATGGTTTATTTACGTATGATACAAAATCAAGGGGTGATTCAGTTGTAGTAAATGCTGGACCATTCATAATTAACGCAGAAGATTGTGTAGTTCCAGACTGTGTAGAAAGCATTGCGTTAACATCAGACTCTGATATATATTTAGATGCTAAAAAATTTTTTATAATTCCATTTCTAGTAGTTTTTTGTGCAAGTAAGTTGTTGACTCCAGCTGGTCCAATTGTTGTTACAGGTAAAACCTGATCTGTTTTAAATAGATACTTTGACTCCATACTACATCCACGAACATTTGCATTGTCTGACCAATAGGAACTAAGTCCAGATTGATGAAATGCAACATTTGTAGCAAATTGACCACGACCATGTTTGATAACTTTACCATTTTTTAGCCTAGATATTCCTTCGTAATCCTCATATTCAGGTTCTGCATGAATTCTTACTAAGCCAGTAGGGTATAGTTTTCCGTTAAAGGGTATTAAAGAAAAATACTTATTATACTCTTGAACATTGTTTATCCAAACATCTCCCACCCCTGATACATTATATTGGACTGCATCAAATTTAATTACTTCTCCATTAGAATAAAAATAACCATTATACCTAGTAATCCAGTAAATAGCCTCACCTAAATCCATAACATTATTGATTAAGATATGATTAGCAACAGAAGGAATGCTTGCCCCTAAGCTAGAGTTTAAGGGTATTGCACTAAGCATATACGTAGATTGATCCCCAACTTCACCATTAATTGACTTTGTGTTTTCATCTCCACCAACTTCCCACAACAACACAGGTTTATATATCCAAATCTTTTCATTGTCAATTAAGCTTGCTTGCTTAAGTTTTCCAACAGACCTTTGAATATGCCTTGTAGTATAAACAATCTTGCCATCGTTGTAGACTTCATTATTTTGCAAAGTAAACTCCATAATATTAGCAAGCTTACTATTGCTATGCTTATTTTTTACCACTCCATCTTTTTCAAAATCTTGTGAGCCTCTTAGCGTAAGGTCGGTAGATCTTTGACTTAATGAAGGCATAATGTAGTCTTTGCTCATCATTACAAAGTTATTGAATTCATCAAAAAACATTGCTGTCTGTGTTGAAACAGCTATATCTTGTAAGATTTGCGCAACACTTCTTTCTGGTGGAATGAAGAAATAAGGGATTACAACCTCAGACTCATCAGCTACTCTTTTAAATATATAGTTAGAAAAACCAATAGAGTCTAATAGTAAAGATACAGCGGCACTTACAGATGTATTAGTTGAAAGCATTTGCGGAGCAAGCTGAGATTCAAAATAAGAATATAAATCTCTTAGCTGTAAGGATACTTCTTTTGAAGCATTATCAATATTAGGAAATCCATCTGAGTACATTGTTTTAATAGGAACGTAGTAGTGGGTCTGGTTTTTTGTTGTTAATATTTCATAAATTTTTAATTGAATATTTTTTGAGATGTATTTATTAATAATACTTTTTTTGTTATTAGAATTAAAGGAATCATCAAAATCAAAAAAAGATATAGATCCAGTCGAAGCCAATAGCTGGCCTACTGGTAAACCGCTTGAACCTAAATCAGATGCACTTTTATTAATAGAAAAACTTAAAGTCTTATCTGAAAGATCTACTGTAAGTCTTGGAGATATTTCTATTAAGTCAAAGGTAGACTCAAACTTATTCATGGTATCTATAACAACTCTTACACCAGAAATATACTCAAACTCTTTATATTTAACAGATCCGCTTACTGTATAAAAATCTGGGGTTGTTAAGTTAGTCACAAAGTTTGTAAACGCATCTACCTGTGACTCTTCTAATTTCCAACCATAGTTAGGAACAAAATTTTTCCACTCTGTACCATTCCAAATGTAATAAGATCCTAAAGAGTTGCTATTTTGTATTATTAAATAAGAGTCTCCAACTATTGGTCTTTCTGGTAGCAAGGTTAAAGAATAAATTTCTTTACGAAAAACAAATATGTCTTGATAAATTTTTGGAACTAAGAGTCCGTAAGATAATTCCACATATCCGTCTGAACCAATTACAGATGAACCATTTTTTCTTTTTGTTACATCTGAAAATGCAATAGCATCAACCCAGCTATTATTTTTTAAAACTTGAACCTTCCAAGAACTTGGCGTTGATCTATTTTTTTCTCCATAGTATGGGTCACTAAAGTTTCCTGATGAGTTTGAAAAGATGCCATAGTCAAGATCTCCTGTATGAGTTTGCATTTTGACAATTAGCCTATTTGCTGGAACTTTATCTTTATAAACAACAAATGGAACTGCATCCTCAATGCCATTTCTATTATTACTTTTTTTATTAGCAATACCATATTCATTTCCTGATTCAGTCCTGAAAGATGTCCAGTATTTAAAATTATCATATCTATCTGGCATATAGTACCTAGGCCTTTTTGCCATGTTTATGTTTTGGTTGTGTAAAAACTTTCCGTTAAGATACGTTGCTTTATTTATTCCAGATCTTGGCCTAAATGTTTTAAAACAATCCTCTAAAGAGTATAACATTTTTAGCTTGTCTTTATTTGATACCAAGACTGTGGGTATATCATTATCATCAAATCCACCATCAATAGTTACATCTGCGTCTGTTGCTCCCGTGTAATATTTTATGGCCTCAGCCGATGCTCCTGAGTCAGAGGGGTCAAAAGTATTAGGGAGCGTACGATATAAAGACTCTGGTTGTAAAGGTCTATACCTATAATTTCCAATGGTTAAAATATTGGTTGGAATATTCATGTTCCACTCTGCAATAACTGCAGACTCTAGACTAACAGATGGACTAGTCTCAATATAATTTAAAAGGTCCGTATCTTGAAACATTATGCCTCATCCAAAGTAAGGGATACAGTCCAAAAATCAAAGTTTAATCCACTTCTTTTTTTTACAGTATAAGAAAAGTCTGAGAAAAAGACTTCAACTATTTCATTATACTTGTTTGTATTATTAAACCTACTATCAACATCTGTTTCATCCTGGTCTATAAAGTTAGTATATTTATCATAAGCAAGATATACCCAAAATGATCCCTTGTGGGTTTCATACCATTTTAAAAGCTCTACCCCACCAGCTCCACCATCGGATGTAAACTCATATGGGGATGGCCTGCCTTCTCTAGGTTCAAGATCTGCTTTGCCATTAATATCAAATGCTGCATAAGTATCGTAAGATCTAGATGGAAGCATATCCCAAGAAACACTAATTTGAGACTTATCTGCAATGTGATAAGACCTCATCCTGCCATTAATCATTCTTTCCCGTTTTTCAATTCTAACGGGTTTAAAATCTATGGATGACCTATTATCATCTGAAAGGATTAAAAACTCCTCATACTCGTCTTCTAGGCCTGTATTGGCCCCTACTTCGTTACCGTTTGGAATATAAAATCCATTTACCTTTGTTCCAGGGTTGTCTGCAAATAGCATTGCCTGTGGTCTAAAATATTTTTTTCTACCAGACATATAGCTATTAGTTGCCATTAGAATCTAGCCCCCCTAATTCTTTGAGCATCTATGCTCTTTATTTGTACCATAACTGCTCTTGCAATATCGTCTGGCTTGGCATCAGATTTTACATTTAGGTTAAGGTTATAATTATACACTGAATCTCCAACTGACGATCCAGAATTTATAGACTTCATGTTTTCAACACCATATTTTTCTACAGCATACTTGCTCATAACAAATTCTCCAGGAGTAAGCATTGCAGGGACTGTATCAGAGCCTTTGGCATAGCCACCATTAGCAAAATATTTAGGAACAACTCCTCCATCGCTTAAATAGCCAAGAGCTCTTTTTCTTGCTGAGACAATCTGTTCACTTGTTAGTGGTGCTATAGCTGATAAGTCTTTCATCATTTTAACTGTTGATGATTCTGCTAAATTTGTATATCCAGACTTTACTAGTTCTTGAATTTTTGCAGAAGAGGAGCCTAAGAGTTTTGCTTGTTTCTCTGCGTTGGCTGCATCATATCTTCCATCTCCCCCCCTCCCAAGATTAGTATCTGGTTTTGCTATGACTCTATCAATTTGGTTTGCTGTGACAGTTGTAATAGTTATGGTTTTATCTGTAAGGCCGTTCCAAAGATCTGTTATTGATTTTAATATTATTTGTCCAGCAGTTAATTTAGTATTAAAGTCTTCTGTTTTAGTCAACGCAAGTTCATACGCAACAGAAGCTTCTTTCCACGCTAATCTTTTTGCATCTAGATCAGTAGTCTGCTTTTTAAGTAGATCTTCTGCTACTTGAATTTCATTTTTATTAATTGTATAATTATCAAGTTCATATTTAAAAATCTCTGCGATAATAGGTTTTCTTAGTAACTCAATCTGATAAAGTTTCTCTCTAAGTACTTCAATTTCTTTTTCAATTAATAGCTTGCTTTGATTTAAAGCAAATGCTTCTCTGTCAATTGCATATTGACGATCAGTTATTTGTTTTTGATTCATACCGTTTGAAGCCGTTACCCCATTAATTGCATTTTGTCTTGCTTGAGATAATGCTTCTAGTGTATTTTTTGATCCTGATGCAGACTGAGAGGATCTCATATCTTGTGCTGCTGCTGCTGCAGCAGAAATATCTCCACGAGATAAGGCATCTGCTAGGCCAAGTTGTTGCCTTTGCTGGTTTGCAATTTCTGCATTTATGTCAGATATTTTGTTAAGTGATTTTTCTTGTTCATCATACTTGTCATTAATTAATCCAACCTGATGATTCATTGCTATTTGATATTCACTAAGCTTATCGGACTCTTCACCTAGTCTTGCCAAAGACTCACCTATTCCAGGAAGCCCTCCTGCTCCATCTGCGCCAACTGCCACAAGCCTTTCTTTTGCTGCTACTTCATCGTCAATAGAAGATATTAATTCATCTCCGTATTCTTTGCTAGTCTTTAATAGGTGCCCTCTACTATCAATTTCTTTTTGGTTAGCATCAATTTTTATTTGTGCAGACTTTATTGCTTTATCTGCAACTAATTGATATCCTGCTTCTTCTGCTGTAAATCTTCTTTCTGCATTATTCATTGCATCTTGAAAAGCTTTTTCTGGATCAATAGCAAGGTCAGTTTTGTTTTGTTCTTTTTTAAGTTTTTTAAAGTCCTCAATTAGAATCTTTAACTCTTTTGAAGTTTTTGCTGAACTAAGGCCTACTGCAAAATTTGCATCTGAAACTAATTCTAAAGCTTCTGCAGAGGATGCCCCAGCAACCTTTAATCTGTCAAAGGATACTCTTTGTTTTTGTAGTTGCATTATGGCTGTTGCAGTAGAGCTTGAAAATGCCCCTATAACTGCTTCTTGATATCCTTTTAAAGCAAGCTTTCCAGTGCTTGTTAGTTCAACAATACCTTTCTTTAATTTCTTTGCATTTACGTATCCCTTTTCAGTTGCATTATCCATACCGCCAATAAAATCTATAAACCCAGTATCTGCTCCAAGTTTAAGCAGTGCTTGATTTAATCCAGTAAATACTTTTATATCTCCTCCAGCTTTTTTAAATACTCTTGAAAGTTCTTTGACTCCAAGCTGAGCATTAATGCTCGCATCTCTAGTAAGTTTTAACTTTTTAAGCAAGTCATCCAGCGTGGTGTTTCTTGATTTAATTTCACCAGATTTTTTTGGGTCTGAATTTGTATTTGCAAGAGCTTCTGCTTTTGTTACTTGCTCAGCTCCTGCTGCTGCATAGTCTGCAATAGTATTACGGTCTGGAGGTGCTGTTTTTTGCCAATTTAGGAAAGCTTCAGTATTGTTTCCTACTACATCTACAAAAGTTCTCAATACCTGAAGGTATGTTTTTTGTTGTTCTGGTGGTAAAGAGGCAAAATATTCCTGACCTGTTTTAAGTGCTGCCATTTCTTTTTCACCTAAGACCCTTGCTGCAACCTCAAGAGATATTTTACCTTTTAAAGCATTAATCTTGTCTATTGTTTCTTGAAATGCTGCTGCTTCTGTAGGGTTGTTATTATAAAAATTTAAAACAAGATCTATAGGAAGAACTTGCCCAACTTGAGAAGCTAATGCAAACATCTTTAAATATTTATCTGCATCTGCTGTAGTCATTGTTGAAATATTTGCTATAAATTTAATTTTTTGAGTTTTGTTTTTAAATAGCTCAGCAATTTGTAAAATTTGATCTGCTTGTGCTCCACCAAATTTAGTAATTAAAGTCATAATTTTACTTAGTGTTTTTTTATCTTTGCCAAATGTATCTATAAAATCCATTACTCGAAGTGGGCTAATGTTTCCAGAAACCATTTGAGTTTTAATTGTATATTGTTGTTCTTTATTTAAGGCACTACCCTTTATCTGATCGTTTACCATTGGAATAACATCTGCAAGAGCTGTGTCTTTATACTTAGCTGTAAGTTGCTTATCTATTCCTGTTTCAAGGGCTCCCTTTACAGCTCCTCCTGCATTTTTATAAGAGTCTTGAATGCTTTTCACAAGTTTTGCATTTGCCTCTAGAAGTTTTACGTTTGAAGTATTATATTCTGTTTCAAGTCGTTGAGCCTCAGCCGCATCCCCTGCTGCTTTTGCAATTGCAATTCTTTTTTCATATTCAATTTGCAAGGAGTCTTGCATTCTTTGACTTTGCTCTAGTGCCATATTTTGCAGAGCAACTTGTGCCCCTGAAGATCTTCCTAATTCTTCTTGTGTTTTCTTTTGAGAAATGAATCCTGATGATGCGCCTATTACCCCGCCCACACCTGCACCAAGAAGTGCAAGTGGTGCACTTAAAATTCCACCAGTTGGCACTCCAGCAGCTGCGCCAATACTTGCGCCTATAGCTGCACCTCCTGCTGCCATGCCAGCAATACCAATATTAGATTGTGTCTTTGTTGGTGTAAGCATATTATTTTTATTAAGTATATTTGATTTATCTTTTATTTTTTTTGTGTCATCCTCAATTAGGTTTAAACGTATCTGCAATGGATCTTTTAATAAATTTTGACCATCTGGACCAAAAATTTCATTTAATTTAGCATTTACATTAATACTAAACCTGTAGTCTCCTATTTGTTGACCGATATTTGCAACAATACTTTTTGCTTGATCTGCAGTAAAAGCTCCAGATGCGACTGAAGATGTCATTTGATTTACAAGTTGTTCTTGTGTTACATCTTTGCCATTTGTTGAAATTGATGACCCAATGTCTTTTACTAAAGATTTTCCAAATTCACCTTTAACAAAGTTTGACCCAAAGGTAGTTTTTCCAGTTTGTATTGCAAATGGATTTAAAAGGTTTGCTCTTCTTTTATTCATGACTTCTCCTGCAGACACTTTTCCAGCAAACTCAGCAAAAGACTGAATTGCTTTGTTTCCGTTTCCTAGAGACTCTGCCATCTTCATTGCAGCATTTTGAGACTTATCAAAAGCCATTCTTAATAAAACTGACGATGCAATAACTGCAGTTAAGCCTGCCACTACTGCTCCCATTGGGCTTGCAAGCATTGGTCCTAATGATGCAAGAACTGAAACTCCCATTAACGCATTTCCTATTCCAGCATTTCCTGAGATATAAGCTCCAGATGCAGCCATTCCTGCAGCCATTCCAACCCCTTGCATCCTTACTGCTGCAGATGGACTTAGTGCCATTCTAGATTTTGAAGGCGCAATTGTAGAACGCGGCGTTGAAGTGGCCTGTGTTCTATTTTGTTGGGCTATAACACGTTTTGCAGCATTTAAGCTTACGCCATTATCTTTTGCATATTGTTGTGCTGGAGTTAATCGTGCTTCAGGAGCATCTGCACGCCCTTTCATAACTAGTCTAGGGGCAACTCTTAGTTTAGGAGTTTGGACTACTGACTGTCCTTTTGGAACTACTGCTATGCGACTGTCTGCTGGATTATTGCTGGAAGAGGTTACATTTCTAGGTTTTGGTTTTGAATCAATCTTAGTAATTTTTTCAGTTTTATCGTCCTGCAAAGACTCACCTTTTGTTACAAGCGTTCCAACATGCTTTGAATAAACAGATTTCCAATCAGCATTCCGTCCATCTTTTAGTCTTTGAAGCATTTTATTATATGCTATTTTTTCTTTTGGATTTAAATTTTCTTCTTTAATAAACTTTTGTAGTTTTGGAATTGATTTATTTATTTCTGAAATCATCCTACTTTGATACTGCTCAGGAGACATTGTTGAAATCATTTTACGTGTTGAATCTTGGAAAGCCTTCTTTGCTCCTCCACCAGAACCAAGATTAAGAAGAGCCTGCTCTTCCATTGATGGCATTGATTTTGCAAATTTAAAATTACCAGAAGCTTTATCAAATACTCCTGCTGTTCCAACATCTGTTAATCTTCTTCCAGATAGATTTGAAGCGCTTAAATCTTTGTCTCCTCTTAAAGATGAAGCAACAAGTTGTGAGAAATAGTCTCTTTCTGTAAATCTTCCTCCCATGTTTGCTGCAGTAAAACGACCTTTTAGTGGAGACTCAAGTCCAATAATCTTTGTTCCTGTTTTTGGATCTTCCATTACAATCATTTTTTGTTCTGGAGAGTCTAGTCCGTGAACATCTCTTGCAATTTTTGTTCCACGCATTTCTGCTAAAGCAGCAGCCTCGCTTACCATTGGCTTTACAAATACTCTAGAACCATCAGGTTTTTCAAATGCTCCTCCAACTCCACCAATCCTTACTCCGTCTGGACTAAAAGAGTTTCCTATGTTTCTTCCTATTTGTCTTCCAAGATCTGCTGGCTCTATATTATTTAATTTGCTAGACTTAAAGTCTTTTGAAACTTTTGCAAGTGCTTTGCGCTCTTCAGCGGATCTAGCACTTAATGGGAATCTTTTCCCTCCTCCAACGCCAAGCCTATTCATTGAAATAGG
>Ga0105051_10005545_pt1 | contig 14064 bp, 23 predicted proteins | sample FRY02_FD_78383 | JGI IMG/M metagenome (GOLD analysis project Ga0105051, IMG submission 78383) | Freshwater microbial communities from Lake Fryxell liftoff mats and glacier meltwater in Antarctica - FRY-02 (megahit assembly) | ecosystem: Environmental > Aquatic > Freshwater > Ice > Glacier... | reverse complement strand
TGTAGTTAAAATACGAATTGAATAGGTTGCTATTAATGGTGTTCGTTCACTTGTACGAATTTTCAACTATTAATGATATTATATGCTTCATCTTGTATGACGGCATCGTTGTCTGTTTTTCTTACAGATGCTCGTCTACGTTTCGCGGCGTCCATAACACCTTCGCCGATTTTATTGCGTACCTCTTCATCATGGGAAGTACCTTTACGGTTTTCATTACCAAGAAGTTTCAAACGAATTTTATCCTTGGTTTCCTGAGTAAGTGTGCGACCTTTCATTTTATCAGATATTTTCTTCTTATGCTCTTCAGAAAGAGCTCTGTCTTTTTTGCTCATGTTATAATCTCCTTTATTACATTGACAACATTTTTTGCTGTGGTTTTTCTTCTTTTCTATCTACACTATAAACGATAGCTTCTATTGACATTAATGATGATGCAACAGAAGCAGCATTTTCAAGAGCGCAACGTACTACCTTTGTTGGGTCAACTATTCCTCGCTCAATAAGATTTACAAATTCACCTTTTGCAGAATCATATCCATAATCAAGTGATGAATTCGCCATAAGTTTTTCAAACATAACTTCTGGTGATTGTCCTGCATTTTCTATTATGGTCAATGCAGGTATTGTAATAGCACTTTGGACTGCGCGAATACCCATTCGCTCGCCTTCGGTATAATTATTTTCATTTTCAAGCATCTTACTTAAAACATTAAAAATGGAAAACAAAGCCATGCCTGCGCCGGGGACGATACCTTCTTCAACAGCCGCTCTCGTGGCGGCAAGAGCATCATCAACTCTATCTTTCTTTTCCTTCATTTCGACTTCAGTCGCCGCGCCAACCTTTAATACTGCAACGCCGCCAGTAAGTTTTCCAAGTCGTTCTTGTAGTTTGCTTCGGTCGAAATCAGCGCTGGATTCAGAAATTAATTTACGAATAAGTTTAATTCTTTCTCCCATTCGCTTTTTGTCACTCGCACCTTTAACAATAGTTGTATTGTCTCTGGTTACAACGATACGTTCACAACGTCCAAGAGATGAAATTAAGCTATCATATTTTAATTCACCAAGCTGTTGACCAAGTGCTTCAGAAACAATTTCTCCGCCAGTTAAGACAGCAATGTCGTCAAGCATAGCATGACGTCTATCACCGAAACCCGGAGCTTTGACAACCGTGCAAGAAACTATTCTACGCACATGATTGATAACACAAGTCGTCAGTGCTTCTGAATCCATATCTTCACAAATAATTAATACATGGTCGCCAAGATGTTCATCGCCTTTCTTTTCAGCATATGTTTGAAGTACCGGAATAATATCTTTAGCGGCTGTGATTCGGCCATTATACATAAATATACCAACATTACTTGCTTCAACAATCATATTTTCTTGGTCTGTAACAAAGTGCGGAGAAATAAATCCACGGGCGAATTGAAGTCCTTCAACAACTTCTAATGAAGTTTCGATTGATTTTGCTTCTTCAACTGTAATAACACCATCTTTACCAACTTTGTCCATTGCTTCTGCAATCAATTCACCAATTTCAAAATCGCCATTAGCGGAAATTGTTGCGACGTTTTTAATTCCAGCTCGACCTTCAACATCTTTACTTCTATCTCGTAATGTTTGAACAACTCGCATCACAGCTTCACTGATGCCACGTTTCAAAGAAGCACGGTCGTAACCGACGGCAATGTATTTAAGAGCATTATTATATATAGAATTTGCAAGTATGGTAGCAGTTGTTGTACCATCTCCAGCCACATCCGCAGTTTTTGCAGAAGCTTGTTTAATTAATTGAGCTGCTGTATCTTCGATTGGGTCTTCGAGTTCAATTTCCTTGGCTACAGTCACACCGTCTTTGGTAACATAAGGCGAACCAAATTGTTTTCGAATAACAACATTATTGCCCTTCGGTCCGAGTGTAACTTTTACCACATCTGTAATTTTTTTTGCACCAGCGACAAGTTTTTTAGTATTTTCGTCATCAGTAAATGCAATTTGTTTTATGTCTATAGACAAGATTTTCTCCTATTATATTTATTTCGAAAAAAGATTCATACACGGAGTGCAAAATGAGCCGCAAACAAGATTCGAACTTGTGTATCAAACTTACCAAGTTTGCATTCTAACCATCTGAATTATAGCGGCAAAATTACCATTCATTGTGCAAGTAAAAAATATTGATTTTTTCATTCCAATTTTTCCAAGAATAATACCAAGGTTTATGTTTCATAACTCTTCTTGCAAAGTGTTTTACTTCTTGATTCATGTACTTTTCAATATGAGGATTAATAATTTCTCCAGCAGCATTGGTTACTTCTATCATAGCTAATGGTGGAAGTGGTTTTCCTTTGAGTTCATTTTCAAGATACCAACGAAAATCATGCTTTTCATATCTCAAGTGTGAAATTGTTTTCATTATCTTCTTCCTACTTTATTCAAAAACTGTTCTGTCCAAAAATCATCATATGCAATAATATCAAGGACATCATCAAGCTGTCTTCGGCCGGGACCTTGACTTAGAAAACTCAAAAAAGAATTAAGTTTATCATTAATTTTTTGTGCTTCATCAGATTGCATAAAACATTTGACTGAACAATAACCATCTTTTTTTACATAGCTTTCATTTGATAAGCTACCACTATAAGGAATATCAATTTTGTGAAATTTCTCATTACATTTTTCATTTTTACAATTAATCATAAATTTTTCTTTTTATTAAACGTAACATAATTTACACATTTGTTTTAATTAACAAAACCTTTTATCCTAAGCTTTTGTTTTAGTTTACGATAGCGGTTAAAAAACAAAATCCATGCTTTTTCTGGATATAACGCATCAATAGTTTGGGTTGGTATTTCTTGGTCTGCGGGAAGTTTTTGATTCCAATCCATATGTTTACGAAGAACATCGCGCTTTTCCCACATCAATGCGACTGCATCAGCAATCCAAACAGGGTGACTTGGGTCGAGCCATTCGCTAATTCGCTCGCTTGATGCACCTGTAAATTTTGGAAGTATATAATCACGAAGCAATCCATTTTCAAAATCATTAATATGAATATATTCTTTGTGAACTGGGTGAAGTACAAAAATATGTTGTTTAATACCAGCAGGAATATCACTGATATATGGTTCTGCAGCGTCATGTAATAGCGCAAACATTTCATCTTCTTCATCGTGCTTCCATCTATCGACAAAGATGTCATGAACATTACAAGAATGTTGTGCAACGGAAAAGAATGTCTTTGTATGCCCACTGAAACGACAATTATTAGAAGCAGAGTGTGCTATGTCTTCAATTGTAATTTGTTTTTCATCAGGTTCAAAAAAGTAAAAGCCGAGACCACTGTCAGTTTGTAACCATGGATTTATTTTCCAACTCATATAATATTTTTCCTTTTTATTTTATTCGTTTGCTAATCATTCATATGCTCCAATACCAATAAGATTATCTGATTCATCAAACCAAAGTTCAGAATAAAAACCTATATAACCACCACGAACAGCTAACGTAGTAACTTGATTCCTGTTCTTATCGTCATTATTATCTTCTTCATAAATAATATTATTTCGCTTAAACATATTAATCAAAATTTCTTTGTCGGTCATTATTTATTTTCCTTTTTATTAGAGCCCATACTCTGAGTTGAACAGAGGTTTAATGTTTACGAGACAATTGTTTTGGCCAATTAAACTATACGGGCATTTATTGTTTTTTTTGATTAGTAAGTGAGTTTGTGAGAATGTCCAAGTCCGCTTCGAATAGAAGTGCTTTATAAAAATCGTCATTTGGTGCAGTCTGAGCAAATTTTTCTAATTCACTTTTTGCTTTAACGAATTTAACTATTTCATTCATTTTACAATTGTTCCTCGATATGCGTAAACATGATATTCTTTTTGATAGTAATTAAAAGAACCAATATAGTGAATATAACCTGAATCAGCTTTTGACGATGATTCATTTTTTATTTGATTGGTAGCAAAAAATCTGTAATGATAACTTGTTGTTGCTCCTTTTGATTCAGGGCATTCAATAAATATAGCTGGTGAACCAATAGCATCATTGCCAACATAAAGTGTTTCTGAACCAATTGGGACATTTACTTCGAGTGTTTGTGTTCTTTCACAATCAAAGTTGAATTTCAGAATTTTCATTAATTCACCATTGCTTTGATAACATCAAGAATTTCTGATGCTAACCAAAAATGAAAAACAACAGTCGCAACCATCGTTGCTCCGACAAAGATAAAAAATCTTTTGATAAATTTGTTGTTGTCATCGTACATAATAGGATATTCCTTTTTGAAAGATTAAATATACAAATAGCGGAAGAATAACTGGCGAACCAATTATAAGTGCCATTGCTGGGAAAAATAGTGTGGGAGGAGTCATTTTACTTCTTTAACATTTTTGATAATTGTTGAAACTACATCTTTATATTCATTTTCACCTTTGATGATGAAACTAATTCTTCCCTTCCAATTGCCGATGATTGATGTTCCATCGTAAAATTGGTCACAAAACTTATTTGAAATATCAGTGAACCAAGTCAAAACGTAATTATCTTCTGTGACAAAACTTATTAACATACCGCTATCAGTCCATGAATTTTTGTATGAATGTGCTTTGATAATAGCGACTTCAATATCTTTTATTTTATCGCCTTTAGAACCAATAGTTTTTTTATTGTATTCGCGTTTTTCAATTTCTTCTTTCAATTCAAAGCGGTCACGAATAACCATCCAAGTTGCATAGGCGATAAGACCAACTCGGTCATTATTAATAGCTACGATTGCATTCCGCGCATTAAATTCGAAATCGTTTGTAGGTTCGAAATTAGTCCAAAAGTCAATAACTTTTTGAACATCTTTTTCAATTTCTTCCTTATTCGCACTAACGTAAACGCGATACTCTTTGGAAAATTCTTTACTAAAAGAGGAATCGTCCGGCCATACAAGGATTCGAACGCAGTCAGCAGTAGATGCCAACGTGTTAACTTCAGCAACAGAACGAGAAGTAAATCCTTTGTCTATGGTACATACATAGATAGATGCTCTAACATGGTTAATAACTTCTGCGTATTGATGCGAGCGACCAACAATATATTCTTCGTTTAGTTCATCAAATAAATCAAAGAATACAAAAATACGCTGAAGAGCGGCAACAATATCAATTCCAAAATACTCTTTTGCACATTTACGACCAATGTAAAAAACTTCATTATCTTTTTCAAAAATTGCTTTGAAAGTACGATAACGACGAGAATGACAATGACTACAAACAAAGTTCAAATCAGTATCATATTTCTTATGAGCATCTTCAATATTTAGAGAATATACCGCAATAGAACCATCTTTGTCTGCAACTGAAGCAATGTAAGTAAAACCATTAATTTTGTAAATCTTCCGTGGAAGAGTTACTTCAAGAACATTATAGTCAACTGGAATTTGACGACCAGATTCGTCTGGTGCTTTTTCTTTACGTGTAAACGAATCAACAATTTTGACTTCCACAACACCAACTTCGCGCTTGGTCAGAAATTTATTTAGTTGAGTAATTCTTTTTTCAACTAAACTCATTTGACCCTTCACAATTTCGACAGTGAAAACTTGGTTGTTATCTTCTTTGAAATTAATCATTTATCAATAGTCTCTTAATACACTATAATATAACCATAAAATTCACCAATCGAAACCTATGCTAAAGTAAATAAAAATAGGCACTTATAATAAGCGCCTATTAAATACAATAAATACAAGTGCTTATTGACTGGTTTTTTCAATAGTCGTTGAGCTCTTGGAAATGATTGGCAATGTTGTGACAATAAATGTGCCGTGTTCATCGTGTCGTGCGAAGCGTTCGCCTGTTCTTGGCATGGTAGTCCAATTCAGTTTGATATTGTATCTTTTTTCTATAGCGAGATAAGCATGGGTTGGTTCAACAAATGCAGCACGCCATATCTTTTCAAGATATTTTTCCGATTCCCCGCTTCGTCTACGATGTATAATAACGTAGACTTGCTGCATTGTTTTCCTTCCATAAATCTTCTCATAGTTTATTTCTTAGGTGTAACTACTTTATTACTATTGTATGAAATACATGTTTCAATCAGTTTGATTGTTGCTTCATAGCCTTCATTAATTGCACCATAATTTGTATCAACAACTTTTATATTAATACGACGAACGTCTTGGTCTGCTAAATTTTGAAACTGTTTCAAGTAATTCATATGTGCTTGAACTGTTTCTGAAAACTTTCTGATTGCTGTGTTGGCAAGTTCAACTTGTACGATGTCATCTGTACCTGAAAGATTCTCCATGAGAGTTTTCTTCTTATTCATTACTTCAATTATTTTAGGTTGAAGTACATCAAAATCAATCTTCATTATTCATTTCCTTTTACTGTTTCTTTGGGTATGTTAAGGTCACGTTTTAACATAGCGACATTAATGTTGGCATTGTGTTTCATATCTGCTTCTTGAGAGCGTTTCATTTCCCAATTTAAGATGTCAGCTTCAAGACACATAAGACCTTTTTTGAAGGCATTTATTATATCAACATCTGCACCAAGAGAATTTAGCAACATAATATCATGATTTAATGAATAAATACCTTCAGAATAAAATTCTCGAAGACGTTGGTCATTCATCATAATGTCAAATTTATTATTTTTTTCAACCATGTTACATTTTCCTTGTTAAGAATGGTGCAACATTTTATTTCTTAATTTATTGCCATGAATTAAATTCTATTTCCGCAATAGCAAATGCATCACCAATTCTATGTGCAGCATAATATTTATAGAATAAATATAACGAATCATTATCAAAAGTTTAAGTTTGTGGAAACGGGGAGATTCGAACTCCCGTGTACCAATAATCCAATTCACAAAATTTACATGCTTACGGCTTTCTTAAATTATAGACTTAAAAATTCGTAGCCTGAATTATTAAATCGCAATTGATTATAAATTTTCATTAATTTCCCTAATCAATAATTGAAATTAACTACTTCTCTTATGGCGATGTTATCTGTTTTCGAGATTTTAACAGCATCGGGCTACTGATGATTAAGCAGCGACGGCGACTTCAACAGTTTCGCTGACAAAGAAATTCGCGAGAATAACGTTTGCTGCATTGACCGTTGGGTCATTTTCAAGTGAGTTTGCACTTATTTTTTAATCAGTTTTTATAGTGGCCTCCGATTAACCACTGCATGATTGTGTAACGTTCATAATAGTATCGAAACCAATGACGTTCCCGTGTTTATTATCCGCCAAATTGTTGGCGAATAAACTCTGCAAGTTTTAGTGCTCCCTCCTTATTTAAGAAGCAAATTACTTGATGCCCGCTTTTCTTAAATATAGTCAAGCCACCAGTACAATCAGGTGCTTGCGCGAGCAAATTACCAAATGAAATTTCCGGATGACCAATCGCCGATGCGGTACCTGATACCTTTTTTGACTCGCCGTCTTGAATAACGTTCATATTTAATACTTTCCCTATATTGTTTCTTGCGAAGACTTTTCCATGCACGATTTTGTCGCCATGCATCTTGTTTACCGTTTACAGCATTCTCAATATGATGATATGGACATCTTTCACACCATATCTCACGATTTAATCTGCGTTGAAATTTTAACGCAGATTTATAAGCTTGATTACTTGTCGTTGTGTTGAGAATAGTTTTTGATTTAAGCATAATGCTCTCCTAATATTGTATATTAAAAGGCATTATCTCCTCTGGTCTTAAATAGTCTTGGTATCATTTTATGCTCCTTTATTTTTTCAATATTTCCCAAAAATCATTGGACCGCGGTTATATTCTAATCCGATAGCTTGTTCAAGCTTAGCAAATATATCTTTGATTTCGCTTTGCTTTTTATCAGCACCATTTTTTTCAACATTATCAAGAAGCCATTGAAACCAATCAGGGAGAATCCAATATTTACTGTCAATGTATTTTCTCTGTTCTACAATCCATTTGCCACGCTTAAAACATACCCATTTCCCTTTTATCAATTCGTGGTCATCATCCGCTATTGGTTTAATAAAATGAAACTCGCCAAGATTAGTATAAGTGTGACGAAAAAGACCTTGAGATTCTGTTTTAATATCTTCATAAGGAAATTTAGCCCAAAATTCATGTGCTTCGAATATTATAAATTCTTCGTTTTTTCTTGTAAATTGCTGCATTGTTAATTTTCGAAATGTTTTTGGTGTTAGTACAAGCTACGGGACTTGAACCCATCTGGACCAAACTACGGCATTATACTCCACCGCTTATAAGACGGCACCGATACGCTTGTATATATAATTAAATATAATATTTTTTTCTAATAAATCAAAGCTGGTACCCTCGAGAGGACTTGAACCTCTATCTCACTGTTTAGAAGACAGTAACATTCTCCATTATGCTACGAGGGCATATTTATATTTTGATATTAATAGTGCTTCGCGAATTTCTTTTTCATCTTGCTTCAAAAGTTCAAATTCTTTTGGTTTCCATCTGCACGAACCACCTGTTTTGTGCGGCTTGCATAATGGACAACTTCTTAGTTTTTTTTTCATTCGCTTACGCATTAGCAATAATTCCATTGATATTTGAGAACCCGACAGGATTTGAACCTGCAAATGTATGGGTTGCAACCATATGTGTTATCCATTTTCACCACGAATTCATAACTATTCATTGTGGACATCAAGGGACTTGAACCCTCATCTAACTGCTTGCAAAGCAGTCGCTTTCCCAAATTAAGCTAAATGCCCGAATATGTTTGTGAGTTTTTATTTGTGTAGGCAATCTCACTTCCTACTTTCGTAATTCTTGCCGGATTTGAACCCGCGACCTTCGCCATGTAAAAGCGTTGCTCTGACCAGACTGAGCTAAAGAATTATATTTAACAAAAAAATAAATTATCAAAACGCAATTGAGTTATGGAGGAATGTTTGCTGCCGAGATAGGATTTGAACCCATATAATTGCATCCAGAGTGCAATGTCCTTCCATTAGACGACTCAGCAATGATTCAAAAGCGATTTCACATGTAATTCAGCTTCTTTTTCAATTTTTATATCATGGTTACAAAAATCTTTCATAATCATTTTTCGTGTCTTAGGTGATAAATCATCGAACCTAATATACATACGCATAATTTGTCGAGGACCATCAACAAGAATCAATGATGACGGAAGATTATCATCACATTTAATTGGTGTTATAGAAAGCTGTTTAGCATTCTTAACGTGAAGCTCTTTAATATAACTCATATTTTTACAAATTGAAACTTATTTTTGATTTTGAAAAAATTCTATAATTTCGTCTTCGGTCCATGGTTTATAATTGTGAGCATCAACACCAACATCAAGTCTTCCTTTTTGTGGCCTACCGTGTCCATGAACATGCCCATGCAGATTCCAACTACCATAACCTGCTTTATTCCACCGTTCGAAAGGATAGTGAGATAGAACTGTTAGATGACCAGCGATATTAATTTCTTTGTAATGACTTGCTTCATCAACAAGTCCATTATCAATAATAAATTTCGTAATTTTATTTGGTTTTCCAAGTTTTTGACAATCATGATTGCCAAAAATCAAAATTTTTTTTCCATGCATGCGAGTTGTTATATCGGTAACTTGTACCATATCATCAGCAAATGAAAAAAAATCGCCAAGAATAAAAACTTCTCCATTCTTTGGTACAACTTCATTCCAGAGACGAATAAGTTCTTCCGCCATATGGTCTCTATCCTTGTAAGGACGCTTACAATGAGAGATGATATTTGTATGACCAAGATGTAGGTCTGCTGTAAAAAATCTTGACATATTTTATTTTTTAGTGTCCTTAAAAGGATTTGAACCTTTATATCCGGTTTAGGAGACCAGCGTTCTGTCCATTGAACTATAAGGGCGAGTTGTGTTCTCGAACTCGGTATCGTGCCGAAAATCATTAAAAGGTTCAGTGTACTTCAGGTGGGAGTCGAACCCACACGGTTATTAAGACCAACGGATTTTAAGTCCGTAGCGACTACCATTTCGCCACTGAAGCATGTTATCATTTAAGTTCGAAAATAAAAGAAGCTATTGCTTTATTTAATTCTATTATTGCATTATCAAAATGCTTTTTTGCTCTATCAAATTCGCCGACGACGGCGACGTGTTTAGCTTTATCACGACCACGCTTGACCAGTGTTTTTGTTAAAATTGCTTCGAATGATTGAACACCTTGTTTTAGTTTGATTATATTATTGTTCATGTAACTTGCATTATTCAAACTTGATTCTGCAATTAATTGCTTTAATTTTAGCATTATATTTTCCTTATTGTATCACTACATAACATAATCATTTGTATAGCTGACGGGACTCGAACCCGCTAACAGATTTCTCTTATCAATTTGAAAGACTGATTGCGCGACCGCTTTGCATTCGAATATAAAACACCAACGTTCTATCCAAGGATGACGAGGGGTTTTTAAACACCAACGTTCTATCCGCTAAACTATATAAAATGCTTTTGTTTTTATTCGTACGTAATAAAAATTACACTTCTTCACCTGCAGGTAAAAAAATACACTAAATAATGGGAATCGAACCCATGTTTTTGGTTTGTAGCAGAGACGGGATTTGAACCCGCATTAAGCAGTTTGAAGGACTGTTTTCCTATTCCATTAGAAGACTCTGCCAAAAGTGTATAATACACTTGTACCCATAAGAGGATTTGAACCCCTATTCTCTTGGTTCGAAGCCAAGCGCTCTGTCCAGTTGAACCATATGGGTATAATAAAATATTGTTTGGAATTCGCATCAAATCATATTATTAGTTAATTATTCTAATTCAGATTATTTAGCTCATGATAGACTCGAAAGCCCTATGCCATCACAATATTTTATTTTCAAACTACATCTATAATATAGTCATTTATTCTACCAATTGAAACCTATTGTAAACCTATTGTAAACCATTATTTTAATCACTTTGCCAATATTTTAAGCTTGGAATTTCCATAATAGTCAATGGATTACCCCCTCCTGCACCTGTATCAATATTAATGACATTTTTTCCAATAAAAGGTTTATGGCTTCTCTGCGCAGTGTGACCCACTATAGTTCGAGGCCATGGAAATTGAGCATCATTGCCGCGGTGAAAAAACAAATCTCTGTCCCATGTCAATTCTTGCTTAGAAGATTTATATGGACCTTTTTCGTAATCATATCCTGCATGACACAAAAAGAAACCCTCTACTTCTACGTATAATTTTAGTTTATTAAAAAAAATTCTATATTTATCATATGATGCATCTAATAAACCATCAGTTCTATCAGCATTTGTTAATAAGCTGAAGCTTTGCAGAGTTTCTGCACCGCCTTGTTTATACCAAATTGGCAAAACTTCGCCAGTATTTAGAAAATGCTTAAACCAATCATCATGATTTCCTAACAAATATGTTTCATCTAATTCGATAAGATAATCAATTAAACTTCTTATATCACCAGATATATCTCCGCGTGTATCAACATAATCACCTAAAAAAAATAATTTGTCTTCACCTTTTTTGAAGGAACATAATTCCAAAACTTGTTTAAGTTTTTTTAATTGTCCATGAATATCACCACAGACTAAAGTTCTTCCCATAATTTTTTCCATAAAATCTTCTTATATTTTGCTCCGCAGGCGGGATTCGAACCCACATCGTTCACGTTAACAGCGTGTCGTTTTTGACCATTAGTACTACCGCGGAAAAGTGGATGGCTACGATGGGAATCAAACCCATAATTCATTTGTTTTTTCAAATACTTTCTCTTCTTATATACGTCTATATAAAAATCAATTTCTTTTATTCAATTAATCTACTAACATTTGCAAATTAATTGAAAGAACGAATGCGTGTTATCACTACACTACGCTGCCATATCTATGTTGTATCAGTGGTGGGATTTGAACCCACAAACCTTTTCAGGTACAGCAACCTCAATGCTGCGCGGCTGCCGTTTCGCCACACTGACAAATATTTTATTTTCAAACTACATCTATAATATAGTCATTTATTTCACCAATTGAAACCTATTGTAAACCATTATTTATTATATCTTTGCTGGTGAGGTAGGATTCGAACCCACATTTAAGTGCCCCAAAAACACTCGTCCTGCCGTTAGACGACTCACCAAAGCTTCGCTGGAATGTAAGATGGTTGTTATAGGTACAACCATCAAAACCTTATCTTATCCCAAACTAAAAAGTAAGAGACGTCGTTCTGGAAAGTTTATTTACCACGTAACAAAATTTCTAAATCTGTCGACCAGTCTTCTGTACGAAAATCTGATGTAGTAAAGAATCTTTGGTCACTGTGTTTACCTTCAACAGTCCCACCAATATTATTGGATGTTTGTTGAATGTCATTAAGCGCAATTGTTCCAGCACTATTACCTATTCCTCCGGTGTTTGTCGAGCATAATTTATACGAAGGAGATGAGTTACCGAAAGATGAATTACCACCAATTATATCACCACGAGTCCATTGACAATGCGGCCGCATAGACCAATCCCATTTATAAGGAGCAAGGTTATAAGGAGTATAAGGTGCGTAAGGAGTATAAGGTGCGTAAGGAGTATAAGGTGCAGGTTCTATTTTTTTCCAAGGTGGAAGAATTGATACTGTTGGTAGCGGATAAGCTTCTTTAGCTTCTTTCCACAAACTAATTTTTATACAACCATTTCGTGAATTATTCTCATCTACATCCGGGTGTGTATCAGCGCATTCAAATAAGAATTTTTTTCCGCTGTTCTGATTTCCACACATAAAACGTTCAAGTGTAATCGTACTTTTTGGACAAATCAAAAAAGTTTCATTTTCCGTTTGTCCATCAATAAACAATTCCATTTTCGCACGTACATCATTCTGATTCTGAACCCGAACTTTGTACTCTGAACCGAATGGAATGTAAACAGTGTCATTAAATACTCGCTGTTCATTACCATTAACGACAATAGATAACGTAAAACCATTTTTGTGATTTGATGTTCCCATAATATTATTTCCTTTTCTTTTTCCTAAGCTACCCAAGCGCGACATCTTATTTGCACCTGAGCGTACCTAAGCTATTATTGGAGGGGTCAAAATTAAAAAGAACCAGTTTTACTTTTATACCTAAAACCAGTTTTACCTTTATTCGATGGAATACTTCCTTGAAGTTTTTTTGAACGCAATTTATTTATTTCATCATTCCACTCACGAGAATTTGCACAAGAGCGAGAGCAAAATTGATTTATTTTCTTCGTTTTGCTTCTGTATTCACGGTGAAATAATTCGCTACACTTTGGACATTCAACATCTTCTTTAATCAAAGGACCATATCTTTTGTCACGTGAAATTTCATATTTTTTCAATGTAGATTTTTGCTTCCAAGCATTTTTCGTTGAAATAGACCTTTTTTTACGATATTCAGGATTTTTCCAACGGTCATATAATGAATAACTAAGTTTTTTTCTTAGATTTTCGCAATTCATATCAGACCAATTTGGTCCAGCAGCAGCTATATTACAAAGATTATCTAAACCATAATATTCAATTAGTTCTGCTTCTTTACGATAAGCTTCGTGTTCAGATTCTGTAATTAAAATTTTTTTATATTTGATTTTAGCACTTGAATTCAAAATTTCTAAAATTCGTTGCTTCAAATATTGATTCATTTTCTTATCAGCTCTGGCCATAGACACATGATTATACATGCGATTTTCAGTGCCTTTACCAATATAAAATACTTGATTGTTTCGAGAGTCAATCAACTCGTAAGTATAGAATGTCTGACCTGACATAGGCAAATCACTTTCACAGTTTGTTATAGTTTTCTATATTAACTACAATAAAGTTACATGAAAGGTCAATTTGGTAGAGGTGGGAGTCGAACCCACAAAGCCTAAAAAGACGTCGCGTTTACAGCGCGGTTACCTTGCCATCGGAGTCTCTACCAAAAAATTAATGAACATGAAGGGGAGTTGAACCCCACCAAAATACAATTACAAAATAATTTGTAACAAGTCTTATTAGTTCGACTTTTTT
>Ga0105051_10005538_pt1 | contig 14076 bp, 10 predicted proteins | sample FRY02_FD_78383 | JGI IMG/M metagenome (GOLD analysis project Ga0105051, IMG submission 78383) | Freshwater microbial communities from Lake Fryxell liftoff mats and glacier meltwater in Antarctica - FRY-02 (megahit assembly) | ecosystem: Environmental > Aquatic > Freshwater > Ice > Glacier... | reverse complement strand
AGTATAAGGCTACGATGCTGAGCAGTATGGGGGGCGGGGGACAAAAACCCGTGGAGAAGTACGGCGCGGATGCGTTGCCGGTGCCGGTTAAATAAAAGGGGTACCTATGCCAATTATAGAAACCCCGAGTGGTAAGCGAATCGAGTTACCTGATGGTCTGGGTGAAGCGGAGCTACAGCAAGTGGTGTTTAAACTTCGTGATAAGAACCCTGCGTTCTTTGAATTCCCTGAAGAGGAAGTTCCCGAAGAAGAACCCAATGCGTCTATCTTCGGTATGGGTAAGGACTTTGCCATTGATACGGCTAGGGGTGTTATTGATTTAGGGCAGAGTGTTGTAGGACTTGGGGGTTTAGCTACTGCTGGTACCCTGAGCAAAGGTATGGAGGCTATTGGGTACGACCCTCGGGCTACCAAGGAGATTTTAGCCGAAGGGTACTCTGATGAGCGTAAGCAAGAGCTAGAAGAGTATGAAAAAGCAGAAGGGTTCAAAGAAACGATAGCGGCGTTGTTCTCAAACCCGGGGATGACGTTGGGTAAGGTATTTGAAACAGCCCCCAGTATGATGGGGACTAGGGGGATAGCGGGTAAATTTGGTACAGCCGCAAAGGTGGCCGCGGAAAAAGCATCACTGGCAGGGGGAGCGTCTGCTGCTGCAGCGGCGAAGGTAGCTTTAGAAGCCCAGGCCAAAGCGGGTATTGCGTGGGCGGCGGGTGTAGAGGGCGGACAACAAGCGGGTATGTCGTTTGATGACTATATGCGCGAAGGAATGGATTTAGGCACCGCTTATGTGGCCTCCTTAGGCTCGGGCGTGACTACCGCCGCAGGTGCGTTCTTTGGTGGCAAACTCGGTGTTCACTTAAAGCTAGGTGATATTGAAGCCGGTGTGGGTAGTAAGCGCCTAAATAAAGCGGGTAAAGAAGTAGCTGATGGTCGGCTTAAGAGTATGGGCAAAGCTGCTATCCAAGAAGGCTTGTTAGAAGAATTCGGGCAGTCAGTTACAGAACAAATGTGGGATAACTACGCCCATGACCGGCCTATTATGGAAGGTACAGGTAAGTCAGCTGCAACGGGCCTTACTGTAGGAGCATTAGCTGGTGCGGGTATGCGGGGGGCTACGTATTCTAAACCTCCTACCGCTGCTGGTGAAAGTACCCCCAGTGCCCCTGATGAGCCCTTCGTTGGGCCACCGGAAGGGGACAGACCCTACACACTCCCAGACGCACCCGCTGTAGCCTCAGTGGAGGAGGTACATGCCGCTGAGCTCAGTGGGGCTATGCAAGCGTTGCATACTAAATACGAAGCACTGGTGGACAACGCTACTACCCCCGAGGAAAAGCAAGCGGTGGTGCAAGACTTTCGTAGTGCCCGAGCAGAGCTTAGGGAAGAGGAGCGGGACGCAGCGCTAAACAAGGACATCAGCACTCCAGTACCAGAGGAAATGGAGCCGAGCCTGTTTGAGGCTGAGGAAATGGAGCCGAGCCTGTTTGAGGACGAAATAGTTGGGCAGGATGAATTCTTTGATGTTACCCCGGAGGCCCTAATAGAGGACTCCCCACAAACGGAGTTTGACTTCGAAGCCAAGGAGCCAAGCCTGTTTGAGGCTGAGGAAATGGAGCCGAGCCTGTTTGAGGACTCCCCACAAACGGAGTTTGACTTCGAAGCCAAGGAGCCAAGCCTGTTTGACGACGAGGGTAATTTCTCCGATGAGACGATAGACGATATTTGGAACGGAGTGTATGAGACTACCTCTGAAGGGGAGTCGAGTCTTTTTGACGACGTAACAACGCCAGAAACGCCTCAAGAAGTGCCTCAAGAAGTGCCTCAAGAAGTGCCTCAAGAAGTGCCGTTAACGCCCGCAGCAAAACGCCCGATAGAACAATATGAAGAGTATGAGGGCTGGGTTATTGAGAAAGTTGGGACTGACTGGAAGATACGTGAGAACACCGAAGGGGCTGAGTTTACCGAGGATGTGTTCTCTAATAAGGGGCAGGGTAAGGGGCGACTAAAGTCTGCAGCTAGAAAAGCAGCTAGGGTAAAGATAGATGAAAACAACGCCGCGAAGGAGGTTAGTGAGCTTACTAACGCAACGGGGCTTAATAACACAGACCGAATAGCCAAAATATTTGAGGTACTACATAGGGATGATGAAAATGCACCTATGCAACCAGATAAGTTAACCAGTTTGGTGAACGAGTTAGCCGATTTAGGGGTAGATACCCGAACGTCTCTTGAGGCCATAGGGCACATCCAGGAGTGGTTACAGGAAACCTCTGAGGGGGATGACAGGAGACTCGCGGACTTAAGAAGAACTAAGGCTGTCGATACCGCCATCGACCGGGCATTAGCCTCGGCAGTGGATAGAAAGGGTATACTCCAGAAAACCGACAAGGAAGGGGCTTCTGAAGTACGACTTAAGATAGTTAAGGCACTGCAGGCTACAAAGACAAGAACATTAAATGAGGCCACCTACCAGAACAAGCTATTGGGGGACGAGAAAATTGCCAACATGACCCCCGCGCAACAGGTTTCCATTATTAAGTTACTGCGGGAGCTTGGCCTTGGGCCCTTGGAGTCCCTGATAGAGGGTTTTAGTGCTCAGGAGTTAGGTCTGCTCCTTATAGAGGGGCTCAAAGCGGCTACTGTTGTGCCGTCCAAAGAAACTAACCAGAAGGCGGAGTCAGTTCTACTGCTAAACAACGGCCTGCTTAATATACAAAAACACGCAGATAGTGTGAGTGTTAGAAGTGAGGGGCAGGGTTCCAAAGACACCATGGCCCAACGCAGGGAGGCGGCTACGCGAGCTCTGGAGGCGGTTAAGGCCAAATTTATTTCAGTTGGTTTAAAGCCCGCTAAGTTTTACAAAGACATAACCACAGCGCTTAAGGGCATAATTAAAACGGGCAAGGCCTTTGAAAGCCTGTTAGCCACGCGCCTGCTTCCCTTCCTAAAGAACGTTACTGTTGTGCACCTCTCAGATGAGGCGGTAGCCCATATTGTGGCCGCTGATATAGCCCCACTTGTAGCCCGTCGAGCGGAGATTAAGGACACCGGGACAGAAGCAGAGAAAGCGGAGTTAGAAAATAAAATTACTGAGGCCAAGGCCAGGCAGAAAGCCTACCTAACCTTATATGGGGTACCTAGGGCGGCGGTAGGAAAACTAAAAAAAGCTGATGGGCTGTACTATGAGTCCGCAACAGACAAAGCCGGTGAGGGAACTATTTATCTTAGGGATTCTGGGCTTAACAACGTGGTCTTCCTACATGAAGCGCTACACGGTGCAACCGTGGCAAAAATACAGGCCTACTTAGATGGCAACGTAGACGGGGCTGCCGCTGTTGCTATAGAGGAGATGAAGGAGCTGATGGGGTTAGCACGCTCTATGTACTTAGCCCACGAGTCTTCTAATATGCTTACCCCTGAGCTACGTGCGTTATACAAGGCTGGGGCGTTCACTGACCTTAGAGAATTCGTCACATATGGGCTAACTGAAATAGATATGCAGGACTTCCTAGTCAGTATGCCCGTAGCGACATCGGAAAAGCAAATAGGGGCCTATAAGAAGTCAAAAGACCGTGGGGCACTTACTGTATTTATGGAGGGCATACGCAAGATATTTAGCATGGGGCCCCAAACAAACAATGCTTTCGCAGCGTTACTGGATGCTACTGACCAGTTGCTAGAGGCTCCCACCTTTGAAGTGGGCTCTATTTCAGGAATAGTCCCTAGTATGAGTAAAAGTGTGAACAAGACTCTTAATAGTATGGAAGCCGGGCGGAGTACGCTGGGGTTGAAGAGGCGCTTTGGCAACCACTTAGAGGGCATACGTAGCTTTGGGTTGTCGTTGCTATTCACCGGGGATGTGCTTAGGTACATTAAAATGGTTGCCCCAGAGCACCTGTACAAAAAGGCGGCCAAAGCCCTTACCACCCACGAGGCCATGGACGCTTGGGTTAATGCCCTGCAAACACATGCAACTGCTACGTGGAAGAGAGCTACTAACTTTAAGGAGAAATACCCTAAGTCGTGGGAGCTGTTCACTATATTGACTATGGAAACCAGGAATTTACAAATTAACGCAGCTCGGGACGACACCCTTAGCGCGGCGCTACGAAACGATACAACCCTGAACAAACTTAAAGTGACCCCTCAGGCGCTGCGCTCTGCTAAAGAGTTGCTAGCAATTCAAGAGCGGGAGCAGGAGTTACGGGATTTTTACACCGAGTGGGAGCAGCTAAACAAGGACACTAACAACATGGCACGGAACGCCTACAAGGATATGCATTCCTTTTACAAGAGTACTTATGCGCTCCAGTTAGAAGCCCGTAAGGAGAATATACAAAAACTAGGGCTAGACGCGGAGACAGTGAAAAAACTCCTGGACGCGTTTACCGTGACCTTTGAAACGAATAACTCCCTAGAGGTGTACATCCCACACGTTAGGTATGGCCGTTTCTGGCTTAATCGTAGAAGCGACGACAAGAGCGACAGGCCGTTTTATATGTTTGAGAGTAAGAACGCTCGGGATGGGTACCTACAAACCCTTTTCGACAAGGCAAACACCGAGGGCAAATATGACAGTTCTTCCGCGGGGCTGGAAGAGTTTATGCAGGAAGAGAATATAAGCATAGCCGACCAGTTAAATGACGATTTCAGGGCAAAGAACAACCTGGAAGCCGGGCAGATAATGCGGGCGTTTACCTCTACAATAGAAGACGCTAAGAGTGGCAAAAACAGCATAGACGCTGCGATATTAGATGAGCTATTAGAAGACATGTACCAACTATTTATAGCAACTCTACCCACTAAAGACATGCGGAAACGGTTTATCCATAGCAAGGGAACCGAGGGTTACAGCACAGATATACTCCGAGACTTTAACACCACCCAGACCACAGCTGCTAAACAAATTGGCAGGCTAAAGTTCATGCCTGACATACGGCGGCAGCTCGATGACTTTCAATCCGCTATTAACAGCGGGGAGAGGCTTGGTAGGCCTGCTCTTACACGCTTGGCTACAGAATTAAATAAACGGCTTCTACCTAATGCAAAATGGGAAGACGACTCGCTGGCCAACTTAATTGCGGGCAAACTTCGGGCAACAGTTTTCTACTATATGTTAACCGGCCCCCGTACCGCAATAGCCGCAATGACCCAGCCTGTGGTTGTGGGACTACCCATGCTGATAAACAGATATGGGGTTGTAAAAGCAATGGCCGCGCTGTCTGCCTATGGGAAGGTGTATAAGATGTTTTCCCTGGATAATACTCCTGTGGGGGGCACCGGAGAGCACGACATGGATGCCATACGAAACGCCTATGAGGGGGAGTTAGACGTGGCTTTTAGGGGGGTTAATCTAGTTAACACCCCATACATGAAAGAGTTACTGGTGTCTGACCCTGAGTTGGCTGCAGCACTTATAAAAGCAAACAACCTCGCTAGTTCCGCAGGGTGGTTCCAGGCTACCTATGTGCGAGATATGTCAGCATTGGGAAGGAGCTCTACTGAGTACAACGAGGGCGCTACAATGCGTGGGTTTAGAAAGGGGCTAAAGATTATGTCCGGGTTCTTCCAAACGGTAGAGTCCGCTAGCAGGATGGTGATGTTTAATGCCGCTTTCCAGCTGGAGTACAAAAAGGCTAAAGAGGAAGGCCTCTCGGATGAGCTGGCCTACAACCGGGCGATTGGGCAGGGCAAGGGTATGACTGAAGGGGCGCTGTTCATCTATACGGAGCTTAACAACCCCCCCGCTATGAAGCATCCGGTAGGGCAGGTTGCGTTTCAATTCTGGACATTCCCGTTGCAGATGACTTCTCTGCTTGTGCGCAGTACCTACGGCACGTTTAACTCCATGGGGAGTGAGGAAAGTAAGGCTGCGGCTACTATGTTGTTTGGGATAATTGGCATGACTGGGCTTTTATCAGGTGCAACTGGTATGCCTATGTATTCTTTGATGATGGGGCTAGCCACAGCTATGCGGGACATGCTTCGCCCCGATGACGATAATGACTTATTTGGCAAAAACGGACTGCTCGGGGATGGTAAGCGGTTTGACGAAACAGACCCCGCGAACCCGCTAGGGAAAATAGACCTGGATGTATGGTTTAGGTACTTCTTCCTACCCTCTTTGTTTGGCGCGGGTAGTGATTTAGGTAAGGCACTAAATTTAACAGAGGAGCAGGGTAGATTTTTCACGCGTATGGTCTCTAACGGGCCCGTTTCTACGGTTCTGGACACCAACCTAGGTGTAGCTACTAGTTTGGATTTCGTTTCCAGAGGCAACTCCTCCAATGTTTCTAGCGAGGCGGCGATTAAAGAAATGATGTTCAACTTTGTTGGCGGCGCGGCGGGTAGTATGGTTACCCAGATGGTCTCCGCGGTGGATGACTTTAAAGAAGGTTTGCACCTTAAGGGACTCGAGAAAATGTCCCCCGCGTTTCTACGAGGTGGGGTTAAGGCTGTTAGGCTAGGCCAAGAAGGTTTGCGCGACGGGAATAGGGATATAATAAAGGATGAGGAGTTTTACACTTGGGGTAAGCTGCTGGCGCAAACGGCGGGACTTAGTAGTACTGAGGCGGATGTTATGCAGAAGAATAACTTCCAGGTTAAAAAGATAATAACTGACCTGACCAACAAACGCACCGAACACCTCAAGGCTCTATTTAGCGAGGTGCAAAAATATAACGAGGGTGTCACTGAAAAGGGTCGGCAAAATGTAAACGACGCTATACGGGATATAGTGGAGTTTAACTACCAATACGGGCATGGTAGTTTGTTTATTTCCCGTGACACCATGGACAGCTCTCTGACCGGACATGCGTCCAGACTAGCCGGGTCTATAGGTGGATTCTCCGCGTCGAGTGCGGACACGATGGCTGTGTTTTACGGGGCCGTGAAGCATACAAGGGATTAAAAAACCCCCTACAGCATTACTTGTAGAGGGTTCCAACCAAAAGAGAGAATAGTACGAGAAATACTACTTTCGATACTAAGTATACCTCACACTCTCCATATGCGTAAACCTCTAATTCCATCTTCTATGGATATTTTGGATACTACCTGCATTTTAAACCTGTGGAAAACACGCTTAAGCTGAAGCCTGACCTTCTTAGGCTGTATGCAGGGGATGAAAAAAGAAGTCCCCCGCTTGAAGTTCCCCCATTTAACCTCATAGGAGACACCCTCTATAATCACTTAACCTGCTCAGGCTCCCCCGCTTCTGGCCTTTGGTCTGGTAGGTAGTTATCTACATCTATAAAGTCCCCTCCGGAGCAGTCCAGCACTATGCAATGAACCGCGGGTGCCGCTACTTTAAGACCCTTGGATAACCGCTTGTTTGTGTGCGCGAGGTAGATGCCTTTTCTTTCTAACTCTTTAATAGTCTCTTTGTAGTTTATCTGGCTCTCAACACAGTCCTCCCGGAACGGTTTGGTAGCGAGGAACATCCTCTGGGTGTCGGGTTCATACCGTATGGTTAGCTCCGCCCTTGGCTCCATTAGGGGTTGTGGGGGTAAACTAGAACGTAGGTCATCGGCATCGTTAACAGCGAGGATGTTTTGCAGGTGCCTGTTTATATAGTCCCCTACTACTGCTGCTACGTTGGAAGTAGGAGGCTTGATGTCATAGCGCATGTCGTTAATCATAGCCTTAACCCACTCAAATATGGCCTTCATATCCCAATCAATAAGCCCTAGACGCTTGGCAATCAAACCACCAGTGATGTTGGCTGCAACTACCGCAGACCAGAATCGTTCCCGTTGTGTTAATTTTAATTTTTTATCTACGACGCTTTGGGTGCGAAGACACGTGGCCTTAACCTCTTCTAGGTTGCGTAGCACCCACTGTATATAAATGTCCCCCGCGTGGCCGTAGTTCTCAAGTAAGTCCAGGTCGAACGCTTGCTTTGCCTCTTCCTCGGATATTAGCCCGTTACCTTCTATCTTGTACTCCAGAAGGCGCATTAACTCCCCGTCTGGGTTGGACTTCAGAACGCCTAGCTTCTCGCTGAAGGAGGCATTTGCGCTGGTTAGTGTTATCGTCTGCCATGTTGTGTTGTTGGCTCGTAGCTCATTAGAGGAGGCCTTCATCCGGTTCTTACCCTTACCCTGCGAACACGAGTAAATTAAAGAGGAGAACTCACTGGCCTTAGCGTTTGTTATTTCGTCCACCGTAAACGGGAGATTGTTTAGTATCCCTAGGATTGCTATTTTGGACACATAGGTATCCTCTTTTGTGGAGCATAGTCCTTTTGGGTGCCCGTACACACTGTTACACATGTGCAGCGTTGTGGTTTTGCCTGTCCCCGATACCGGGTGGATGACATTTATAATTGCACCACTTTGCCCTAAGAACTTAAGTAGGGGTGAACCGAACGCAGTTAGCGCGGCAAAGGCATGGGGCTCATGCCCTTTTCCCCCGTACATACCAAATATCCTCTTCCACTCCTCGAATGACCCTGTTGGCTCCATCTGTGCCGCTAGCTCCGTAGTTACCGAAGACGGGGGGCTATGAAAAATACCCTCCGCTGTAATCTCCCGGTCGCCAATAATAAACCTACTGTCTTTGTCCGCCCATCCAAATTGTAATCTCATACGTTCCGCCTTTTTTTTGCACTGCAACCCCCTTATAGAAGTGAGTATATAATCCACTAGAAAGGGAAATAGTTTGGGTTTGCATACCACCCCGTGTTTTGATAAATGTTTTCGTAATTCGTTAATATCTGTGACCGCGGTATTAGGTATAACAAACTCCCGAACCCCATCTTGTGGCAGGTGCAGTTTCATAACCACTACGTCGCCCATCTCTGGGTCGTACATGCGTTTATGCACGTACAAGTCGTGCTCGTACACAAAAATATCCGCTTTCTCTTCCTCTTGTAGCCGCTGATATACCCCTCCGGTGTCCCCCCTGTAAAAAGGGAGGGGGTACTCGGGTATGGTGTGGGTTTCAACTTCCCCTTCTTCGTCCTCCACATCAACTTCAACTTCACTAGCTTCTACTGGGGGTTTAGTTGTTTCGTAGCCCAGTACTATGGGGCTTGTAATCTTCCCCCTATGTGGGCACCCCTCACAACCACCCGCGTTAATCTTCTCGAGCTCTGTGCAGGTATGTGGGCCTACTCGCGCACTGGCTTTCTTTTCTGTAGCGGCAGCATCATACCCCTCGTAACCCTTAGACAGCTTATGTATGGCTGGGTCTCTGTCCCCGCAATGCTGTGCTATGGATAGCGCGCCAGTCCATCGTGGTTCTGGTAGTTCTGCTCGGCTCGTATAGCAGTCTAAAAGCTGCTGACAACCTAGGCTCTTGACACTCTTGGCCATGATTTTGTTAAAGCTGGAGGCTACGTTTTCTTCCCTTTCTTCCCTCGCCGCAGCCTGTAACAACTTACCCAGCGCGGACATCTCGCGCGGCTTAGGTATAACTTTTACGCCTAGTATCTCCCGAAATTCCTCAGGCGTGGTTTTTTTCGGTGCCCCCGCCGATAGTACCTTAACCTCATTGGGCGGGGTGTCTTTATAGTTTAGTGTGCCTGGTACTCGTAGCACCCTAGCCGCTTCGAACACAGCCGGGTCTACATAAAAGTTATGTAGCACGGTTAACTCTCGGAACCTATTTGCGATAAGGCTCCACTCTTCCCGGGTTATTTCTTCGGATAACGGCCAATAGGCATGTATGCCCCGTCCTGAGTCTACGAGTAGAGGTTTTGGTAAGCCAACTAATGCACAAAACACCTGCACGGCTTGTATGCCTGCGTGCTTATCTATGTATCCAGCGGGTCTATCCGTTTTCTTTTTTACCGCAGCTTTGGCTTCTCCGCAATCTATATCAACCCATATTGCCTGTAGACTTTGTACATTTTCTTTAGTCCTGCTGGCATCGGATTTGAATTTCGCTACCCCAAAGTAGACATCTCGTTTTGCTTTGGCGAATTTCTGGATTACCTTATCTGCTTCTTCTCTAGTAGGTACTATCTCTTGTCGGACGTTCTCGGCCTTTATCCCTAGTATTGCAAACCACCCTTTTTCGGGCTGCACAATGTTTAACAGGTCTATAGCCATATCTAAAATTCAGAGGGAGTTACCCCCTGAGGTCTCCCCCTGGGTTATTTATATTTTTGTAAGAAGGCGATTACTTTTTTAAGGTTTTCCTCTCCCGGGTTTCGTACCCCTTGGAACCAGTTGTAGATTGTCTGCCTACTGACCGACAATGTATTGGCTACGGTTTGGACGGGGATGTTGTGCTTTATACACACCCTCCCCAATTTAACCCCCGCCAGCCTAGCGCTGGCTTGTTTATTTACCTTGATTACCTCAAGGCTGTAACTGTGGCGTATCATTCTTCACTCCACGCGTCCACTAATGCGGCTAGGTCTGGGTTCGTAGCCTCTGGTGCGGCTTTCTTCTTACTCGCACGTTTCTTAGGCGGGGCTACTTCAGCTACTTCGTCTTCTTCCACTACTTCCGCAGGTGCTTCTGGGGACGCTGCTTTGGGTGCCTCGGCGACGGGCAGTTTATTGACTCCGTCGGTTTGCGCCACCGTGATATGGGTGTACCGCTCGGTATCCGGATTAGCCTGTGCAACTTGTTTTAACTCATACTCTGCATCGGTAAGCCCTCTGCTTGGGGAGAATAGCAACTCCATTGTTTCCGCGTTGTCGTTAAACTGAATGGTGGTAACTACGTTGTCCGGGGACTCGTTATTAGCTAGTAAGTATTTTATATAACTCTCAAACGGGTGGTCGTTGCCGGTACCCTTACCAAATAGAGACTTAGCAGGGATGTTAAACTGGTACACTTCCCCTGTGGCATCCCCTTCTACTAGCATCGCTATACGCCTTTGGAAACGACACGCCCGGCTGCCATTAGGGCCGGAGCCTTGGACATTCTGTGGGCAAGACAAACAGTTTTCGCTCTGGGCATCCGAAGCGGCGGTCTCAGGGATATCCCCTAAGTTAGACCAACAGTTGGGTAATGTTGCTTCTTTACTTGGGTCATATGACTCTTTGTAAAAAATACGTGACACCTTAGGGAGGGCGGCTAGGATAATTACGTTGATTTCTCCGCGTATCGCGTCTCCAATTTGCTCCCCGTTAACAATGCGTTTGAACGTGCCGTTGGTGTTTGTTTGAATCCTACGTGACATAGAATTTGATGCAAGTGACTGCGCTAATGGGCTTAGTTCCCGGCCCTTATTAGGGGACGCGCCAAGCTGGTGTTTAAAAATAGTTAAGTTGCTCATTTAGAACCTCGTGGTTTGGTTACTCGGATTGAATATTTACTGTCTACTTGTAGTCCTGCGGGTACATCGTTAGGATTTTCTTCTATGTATTGTTTCATGTTGGTCTGGTGTACGCGTTTCTCCAACAACTCAGGCATGTTGCGCTCTTTAATGAACTCATACATTACCTCCCAGTCGCTAGGCCAGTACCTTGATTTTACACTCCGGGACACAGAACCCGCAGAGGTCTTAAAGCTGTCTATCCCCTGGGAGTTACAAGTATCCAGCAGTGCGTTGGATATTGTGTCTAGTTTGTCCTGTAAGGATTGTATTTCAACCTTGTGCTCTTCTTGCTTGTCTGCTATTGCGCTACGTATTTTTATGTACGTGGACACTAACTCTTCCGGTGCGGTCATTTCTCTCTCCTCTGATTTATACTGATACTATCTACCCCCTTTGACATTGTCAACTACTTCTTCCTCCTTAATTCTGTCTACTATCCATTGAGCGGTCTCGGCGTACTCAGCAGCAAGAAACATTTCGTAGGGGATGTACATAATACCTTCCTTAGGAACGAATCTCCTTCCGCCAAAATCCGCGTCCACACGTATCTGTGGGATACTGGACACTACGATGGTTAGGAAGGTATCGAACATGAACCATATACGTTTATCTATCTCGCGTATCTCTGCTTCGAGACTCTTAAGAGCCACCCCGTAGCCCCCATAGGGGTCGTGTTTATTCCTCATTATTCCTCATCCATTACCTCCCTATATAGGTCAATAACTTTTGTATGCATGACTATGTTCTCACGTAACATTTGGTAGAGTTTAGCTTCTACTGGACTGCCTTTGATGTGGAGAACCGTCATGGGGTTGAACTGGCCTGGTCGGTCTATTCGGGCGTTAGCTTGAAGATACGTTTCCACCCTCGTCACCGGCGCATACCATATCACCGTATTAGCCGCGGTCAAAGTTAACCCATGTGACGCAGCTTGGGGCTGTATAAGCAGCACGTGCGGGTCTTCCTTCTCTTGGAAGTCTTTGAATATAGCACTACGTTGGTTCATAGTGACCTTACCACTTATGATTTCACAGCTTATCTTTTTAGATGTTAGGAAGTCCTTTAGCAATTCTAGCGTATGGGTAAAGGGAACGAAGACGAGGACTTTGTGTGACGCTTCCTCTATGGCTTCGAGAACTACCTTTAGCCGGTTACTAACGTCAAACTCTATTACTTCCCTGGTATCTGTATAAACTGCGCCTCCCGCAATCTGCAGGAGCTTTGTTATGCCCACCGCTGCGTTAACCGCGGATACTGATTCTCCTGCTTCTTCTATCAACATCTGCTTCTTCAGGATGGTGTAGTACTTCACCTGCTGCGCCGTCATGGGTGCCTCTCTGTCCATGTAGGTGACGGGGGGTAGGTCTAGGCAGTTTTTTTTCTCAAACCTTATCGCGGGTTGAAGTACTTCGTGCACTACTGCTTCCGCATTGGGTTTGGGTATCCATCGAAACTGTGAGACTTTATATAAGACCCTATCTCTGAACTGCCCAAAAAACTTCGGGGTATTCTCGGGGTTAACTAATTTAGCTAGACCATACGCATCTACGGGAGACTGCGCTGCTGGTGTACCTGTCATCATCCACAACCACTGTACGGGTTCCACAATATCTCTAAGGACTTTCCACCGGTTGGTCTGTGCATTCTTGTAGCCGTTCGCTTCATCAACTACGATAAGGTCAAACCCACCTGCCATGATTTCTTTTTTAACTACTGCTACACCGTCGAAGTTTATTATTACAAACTCCGACCCTGCGTTAATTATCTTTGCCCGTGCTTTAGCGTCACCATGAGCAACTGAACAGCTACGGTGCATGGCGAACTTAAACAAGTCTTGCTGCCATGCGGATTTCATAATAGATAGCGGGCATATAACGAGCACTCTTGAGATTTTCTTCTGCTGCATTAGGTAGTCAGCCGCCCATATAACGGATGCGGTTTTCCCGCAACCCATCTCACTAAAGCAGAAAGATTTCTTGTGCACCGTAAGAAACGCAGATGTTTCCTTCTGGTGTTTAAAAGGCGTTAACCGCCCTGACCAAGTGTAGTCTCTCTGTATGGGGGCGGGTATGTTCTTAACCCCTAACCCTGCTAGCGCCTGTACTTCTTCTAGCCCCCAGTAAACGGCCACTTCATAGAAGTCCCCCTCTTGGCCTACCACCGCGCTCTTTTTGATGGTATCGGTTATTCTCTCTGGTCTTCTGGTTTTTAGTATTAGTACTTTGTTATCTTTAATTTCCATTATGGGTTTTTAAAATATAGCATTTCTAATTCTGGTTTGTAGGGGGTTAGCTTTTTAAGTACTTTCTCAAACACTAGCCTCGCTTTTCGTTCCTTTTTCTCTAACGCTAACGCTTTCTTTTTCGCTAGCGCTAGCGCCTCCGCTCTATCTTTTTTGGTCATCAACTTCCTCTCTTCTATGCTGGTTTATGGTTGCTCTTTCGCTTGAAAGAACGGTTTTTACTAGCGGGTACTGCACGTAGGTTGCTACGTTCTTTTGAACCCCCTTTGGACAATGGCTTCCTGTGGTCTACATCTTTGTTGTCTCCCACCTTTACTAGCCCCTCCTTCATTAACTGGGCACGGGCTTTGTTTCTAGCGGCGCGTTTCTTCTTCTGCTCCGGCTTGCTTTCATATTCATTAGTGTATTTACGGTCTTCTTTGTTTTTGTATGGCATTAGGTTGCTCCTAGGTTGTGTTATGTTCACATTCTACTACAGGGCAGTACCCACATAAAGGTGTAGATATGGGGTTCCACACACCCGACTCTTTAGCACCCTCCAGACTGGCTAGCGTTTT
>Ga0105051_10005521_pt1 | contig 14096 bp, 10 predicted proteins | sample FRY02_FD_78383 | JGI IMG/M metagenome (GOLD analysis project Ga0105051, IMG submission 78383) | Freshwater microbial communities from Lake Fryxell liftoff mats and glacier meltwater in Antarctica - FRY-02 (megahit assembly) | ecosystem: Environmental > Aquatic > Freshwater > Ice > Glacier... | reverse complement strand
TATGCCTTATGGTTATTATCAATTTGTGAGGTTTGCAGCACTTATTGGCTTTTCTGTTTTAGCCTATCAAGCTTTCCTAAAAGGCAAACAATTTGAGCTCGTTATTTATATTGTATTGGCCATATTATTTCAGCCCATCTTTAAAATAGCACTCGGCAGGCAAGTATGGAATATTGTTGATGTTATAGTAGGAGTGGGGCTATTGATTTCCTATCTATTTGGCCATTTTTTGTCTTTCATCGAGCTTCGCCCCAAAACGCAAATTACAAAAAAATAGTTGCACAAAAAAAACCTTCCGATTGGAAGGTTTTTTCTTGTGATCCCTCTGGGATTCGAACCCAGGACCACTACATTAAAAGTGTAATGCTCTACCAGCTGAGCTAAGGAATCATCTAGTTTTTTTTTGGTGGTGCAAAAGTAATGCTATTTTTGAAAAAAAAAAGTATTTTTTAATATAAAATTAACTTTTTTTTAGACATTAAATCTAAAGTGCATGCAATCACCATCTTGTACAACATATTCTTTGCCCTCAACGCCCATTTTACCTGCATCTTTTATAGTTGCCTCCGATTTGTATTCTACATAATCATTGTATTTAATAACCTCAGCTCTAATAAAACCCTTTTCAAAGTCCGTGTGAATAACCCCGGCCGCTTGTGGTGCTTTCATTCCTCTTGTAATTGTCCATGCTCTAACTTCCTTTTCACCCACAGTGAAATAAGTAATGTAGTTTAATATTCTATAGGCTGCTTTAATCAATTGGGCCACTCCGCTTTCATTTAAACCCATATCTTGCAAAAATATCGCTCTTTCTTCTGCATCGTCCAATTCTGCAATTTCAGCCTCGGCAGCAGCACAAATAATTAAAACCTCTGATTTTTCTAATTTTGCTATTTCTTTTATTTTTTCTACCCAACCATTTCCATCGATTAGCCCTTTTTCATCAACATTGCAAACATAAAGAACCGGTTTGGCAGTCAATAAATTTAAATCTTCGGTCAATTCTCTTTGCTCTTCTGTTAATTCATCAAATATTCTAATGTTTAAACCTTTTTCTAAATGTGATTTATATTTTTCGCAAGCATCCAAAGTTTTTGCAGCATCTTTATCGCCTGCTTTTGCTTGTTTCTGATTTTTTAAAATACTTTTTTCAACCGTATCCAAATCTTTTAATTGCAATTCAATGTCAATAATTTCTTTATCTCTAATTGGATTCACCGAACCATCAACATGTATTATATTGTCATTTTCAAAACAACGCAACACATGGATAATAGCATTGGTGCTTTTAATATTGCCCAAAAACTGATTGCCCAACCCTTCGCCTTTGCTAGCCCCTTTTACAAGACCTGCAATATCAACAATTTCTACTGTGGCAGGCACAATACTATTGGGTTTTGCTATTTCGGTTAAAACAGTCAGTCTTTCGTCTGGCACTGTAATAACACCGATATTTGGTTCTATGGTGCAAAAAGGAAAATTTGCTGCTTGTGCTTTTGCGTTGCTCAAACAATTAAAAAGGGTAGATTTACCAACATTTGGCAATCCAACTATACCGCATTGTAAAGACATATTATTAAGTGATTTGTGTTTAGAATTGAAAGGTGCAAAAATATTAAATTATCTGTAATAAAGAAGGAACTTTTTTTTTAATGAAAAATGCCGAAAAAGTGTGGAAACAATTTAATATACCTTTAGGAAAATTAAAATAATGGGGTTACTTTTACACTTTAAAATTTTACACAAAATAAAATGAGCGAAGCAATAGATAAAAGTAATTATGGAGCCGATAATATCCAAGTATTAGAAGGTTTAGAAGCAGTTAGAAAACGTCCGACAATGTATATTGGTGATGTTGGCCCTAGAGGTTTACACCATTTAGTGTATGAAGTTGTTGACAATAGTATTGACGAAGCGTTGGCTGGTCATGCACAAAATATTGATGTGTTTATATTGCTTGGTAATAGTATAAAAGTGATAGATGACGGCAGAGGGATTCCAACAGGTATTCATGCCAAAGAAAATCGTTCGGCACTTGAGGTTGTTATGACAGTGTTACACGCAGGTGGAAAATTTGATAAAGATACTTACAAAGTTTCAGGCGGATTGCATGGTGTTGGTGTTAGTTGTGTGAATGCTTTATCAACCCATTTAAGGGCAACTGTTTACAGAGAAGGCAAAGTTTTTGAACAAGAATATAGCTGCGGTATTCCTCAATATGATGTAAGAGAAGTAGGAACTACAGATAAAAGAGGTACAATGATTGAATTTACGCCAGACACTTCAATTTTTTATGCGCCAGAATATAATTATGATACTTTATGCAATAGATTAAGAGAATTATCCTACTTAAATAAAGGGATTAAACTAAATATAACTGATTTAAGAGTTGAAGAAGGCCAAGAACCTAAAACCAATCTATTTTATAGTGATTTAGGATTAAAAGAGTTTATTACATACCTAGACAGCAATAGAGAGAAAATTATACCTGAGCCAATATATGCAGAAGGCGAAAAAAATGGCATTCCTGTAGAGATAGCTTTTCAATACAACACAGGATATAGCGAAAACTTGCATTCTTATGTAAATAATATTAATACAGTTGAAGGTGGAACGCATGTGGCCGGTTTCAGAAGAGGATTGACAAGAACACTAAAAACTTATGCAGATAAAGAGGGTTTATTAAAAAACTTGAAATTTGAAATCAGTGGCGATGACTTTAGAGAAGGGTTGACAGGTGTAATTTCCGTGAAAGTTCAAGAACCGCAATTTGAAGGACAAACAAAAACCAAACTTGGAAACAATGATGTGATGGGAGCTGTTGATATAGCAGTAGGAGAGATGCTTGGTAATTATTTAGAAGAGCATCCAAAAGAAGCGAAAATGATTGTAAACAAAGTTATTTTAGCGGCCACAGCAAGACATGCCGCCAGAAAAGCTAGAGAAATGGTTCAAAGAAAAGGCGCCATGAGCGGAATGGGATTGCCAGGAAAACTAAGCGATTGCTCATGGACCGATCCAACAAAATGCGAAATTTACTTAGTCGAGGGAGATTCGGCAGGTGGAACAGCAAAACAAGGAAGGGATAGAAACTACCAAGCCATTATGCCTTTAAGGGGCAAGATTTTGAATGTTGAAAAAGCCATGGAACATAGAATATATGAAAACGAAGAAATTCGTAATATGTTTACAGCCCTTGGTGTAAAAATTGGCACAGAAAATGACGAAAAAGAGCTAAACATTGATAATCTAAGATACCATAAAGTTATTATAATGACGGATGCCGATGTTGATGGAAGCCACATTAGAACGCTTATTTTAACATTGTTTTTCCGTTATATGAAAAAATTGGTTGAAGCCGGTTATATTTATATTGCCACTCCGCCATTATACCAAGTTAAAAAAGGAAATAATAGCAAATATTGTTGGACCGAAGAACAAAGAGAAGCCGCTGTTTTTGAATTAGCAAAAGGCGGAAATCCAGACTCTGTGAATGTTCAAAGATATAAAGGTTTGGGAGAAATGAATTTTGAACAGCTTTGGGAAACCACTATGGATCCAGCGCGCAGAACATTGAAAAAAGTAACATTAGACAGTGTTGCCGAAGCCGACCGTGTTTTCAGTATGCTGATGGGCGATGAGGTGCCTCCAAGAAGGGAGTTCATTGAAGCGAATGCCCGATATGCAAAAATTGATATTTAAGAGTTTAATTATTCTCACCTTTGTTCCATTTTTATTAAAAGGACAAAGCTATTATTTTCCGTCAAAAACTGGTGTTCAATGGGACACCATTTCGCCCAATAGATTAGGTTGGTGTGATGACAGCATCGCCAGTTTAAACTCATTTTTGGAAAACAAAAACACAAAATCCTTTATTGTTCTCAAAGATGGGAAAATAGTTTATGAAAAATATTTTGGCACTTTCGTTAAAGACAGCTTTTGGTATTGGGCATCGGCCGGAAAAACAATTGTTGCCTCCTTGGTAGGCATCGCCCAAAACGAAGGCATTTTAAATATTCAAGACTCTAGTTCAAAATATTTAGGACGAGGGTGGACAAGTTGTACAAATGAGCAAGAGAGAAAAATTACAATTCGCAACCAATTGACCATGTCAACGGGACTAAAAGAAAATATCATTAATTTGGATTGTAAAACACCATCTTGTTTAACCTTCAAAGCAGATGCTGGCAGCCGCTGGTATTATTACAATGCAACCTATTTGTTGCTGCACGATGTAATTGAAAATGCTTCGGGTTTAACCTTGCAACAATATACAAACACAAGGCTTTTATCCAAAATTGGAATGGGGGGCGCTTGGTTCAATGGTGTTTATTACAGCAAAACAAGAGATATGGCAAAGTTTGGCTCTATGATTTTAAACAAAGGTATTTGGAACAGCGACACAATTATTAAGGATAGAAATTATTTTAACGAAATGGTGAATACTTCTCAAAATCTCAATCTTTCGTATGGTTATTTATTTTGGTTGAACGGGAAATCGTCTTTTATTCTACCTTCATCGCCTGTTGTTTTTAACCAAACCCTAGCACCCGATGCGCCATTAGATATGTTTGCAGCTTTAGGAAAAAACGATCAAAAAATACATATAATTCCTTCTCAAAATATGGTGGTTATAAGAATGGGCAATTCAGCCGAAACTGCTTCTGCAGGACCTTCAAGTTTTGATAACAATCTTTGGATTAAATTGAAAAACATGTCTTGCAAAACCTCTGTTAATCAAACCCAAAAACAATCATTTTCTATTTATCCTAATCCAAGTGTAAACAACCAATTTTTTGTCGAAGCTAACAAGCATTCAAAATATGAAGTTGTTAATTTGACTGGTAAAATATTATTGAACGGAGAAATTGAAGAAGGAATTAATCAAATTAAGCATAATTTAGTTTCTGGTATTTATTTTGTAAAAATAAATAATTTATATTCAAAACTGATTGTCGAAAACTAATTTTTGTTCTTTTTTCTGGCCACAATCTTAACAATTTTGTCAATTTGAGGAACGCTTCTGCAACTCCATTTGTTTATTATTACCCCATTTTTCCACAACATAACTCCAGGATTTGAACGCATCATTGTTTTTAATAATGTTTCATCGCCTGTGTTAAAATAGAAGGGCAAGTTTTTTTGTTTTTGAAATGCGTCTGCCACATTAAAAGCATTTGCGCTTACAGCATAAAAAGAAATATTTTGTTTTCTACAGCCTTCGTATAGTTTAGCTATTTTATTCCATGAAAAATCGGATGATTTTTCCAAATCTGGACTTACTATTAAAACCACATAGTTTTTACTAAACAGCAAAGAATCTTTAATGTTTTCATTGTTTGTTTCTGTTCGTGAGCTGAATTCAAAACCATGAACTGCTGATTTCCATGCCGGTGCCAAAATTTTTGTTCGTGTTTCTATAAATTTCCAATCGTCTGTTTTTGGGAAATTTTTTAAAGTAAATTCTTGTTGTTTCCCATCCTTTTCATAAACCATAATACTTTCTACCGAGTCACGAACCCTTTCATTGGCAGGTCTTTTCAAGAGGGAATTAATATTGTTTCCCATTTTAAAAGGTAAGAAATCCCAAGCTGGCAAATACATATTTGCATAAATTGTGAAAACAGAAGTTGAAATAAGGATAATTAACACCGCATTCCATCCAAATAATGGAGAAAACAAAGGAATAATTTTTTTACGCCTAAAGAATAAAAAACCTATAAAAACCAATAGGAAAATATCTTTCCAAAAAGAGGTCCAAGGTTCTAATTTTATAAAATCGCCAAAACAACCGCAATCAGTTACTTTATTAAAATAGGCGCTATACCAAGTTAAAAAAGTAAAGAATATAATTATGCCTAGCAATAGCCAAGATGTTAGATTGGGTTTCCAGCCAATTAAAATGGCAAAACCTAAAACAACCTCTAAAACACACATGAAAATGGATAGATAAATGGCAAAAGGCCTCAAAGCTCTAAAAAAGCCATACCAAAATCCTTGTTTCACTTGATAGGTTTTAAATCTATTGTTTCCGAAATTTCATATTTAGTAAGCGATGTTAAACTCAATTGTTTTTCAAACAAAGGTTTTTTACCATCTAAAACAGATACATTTAATTTTATTGGATCTAATGTGTCTTCCGCATAACATGATTGGTAATATATTTGTTGATTGTCTGCCAAAACAAATAAATCAAAAGTTAAAACAGAATCGAAAACGCCATCTTCCTCATAAACCACAACTTTAGGCGCAGATTGATTAATCGAAATATTTAAACTGTTTTTATCTAAACTAATTGGAATTTGCCATTGTGTGTCTTTGTCAATATTATCTGATATTTTTTGGGTAATAGAAATGGGTTGAATATAAAATTCATTTGCAAATACATTAAAATATTCGTTAAATTTTATAGCTGTTCCTTTAGGGTCGTTACTTTTAATTAAGCCAGAAAACATAAAAAGTAATCCAACCAATATTCGTGCAATTGAGGTGATAATTTTCATTATTTTATTTATTTTTTAGGGTTATTAAAGCAAATATAGCATAATTCATCATATCGCGATAGTTTGCATCAATGCCTTCGCTAACAACTGTTTTGCCCGAATTTTCTTCTATTTGTTTCGTTCTTTGTATTTTCATTAATATTAAATCTGTTAAACTGCTCACACGCATTTCGCGCCAAGCTTCGCCATAATCATGGTTTTTTTTAAGCATCAGTGCTTTTGTACTTTCCAACTCATCATCATAAAGCTGCATTATTTCCTCAAAACTAAGCGTTTCATCCGACTGCCAATATTTTAATTGCATTAGTGCAATGATTCCATAATTATATATACCAACAAATTCGTCCTCGATGTTTTCGCCCACTTTGTTTATGCCTGTTTCCTCAATGCTTCTTATCCTTAATGCTTTTATCAATATTTGATCTGTAACACTTGAAGGTCTTAATATTCGCCAAGACGCACCGTAGTCTTTGTTTTTTTGTTCAAACAAGTTCTTACATTGGTCTACTTCAGTTTGATATTGTTCGATGGTTTTTTCCAAATCTTTGTTGTAATTTTTAACACGCAAATATATCTATTTTGTTTCAATAATCAAGTCAAATTTATCCATTATAATGCCTTTAATCTAAAATATCCAACCTTTATCCGAATAATTTTTTCCAAAAACTTGTTTCTTTAAGTGGTTCCCCATTTTTGTAGGGTACTTTAGTTTCTAGTTCTCCATTTGGTTTATATGTTTTCCATGTGCCTTCTTTTAAGCCCTTTTTATACCTGCCTTTTGTTTTTATAACGCTATTTTCAAAATATTCAATATGCGAACCGTCTGCAACAATACCTTCCATTTCTGTACTCGATTTTATATTTCCGTTTTCATAGAATGTGTTGTTCATGTTGTTTTGAAAATGATAGATAATAAATAAATCCATAAAGCTCAGCGTGTCGCTTTCCATAAAATCTAAAGAATCTTCGGCTGATTTTAATTCTATTTTCACTTTGGGTTCCCATTTGGCGTAATTAGCACCAAAAACTGTTCTCATTCTATCGCTTTCTCCAGATAAAGACATGCCCACATCGGTAAACGAACGAATATGTTCTTGGTTTTTGTTTGAACTTTCCCAGCTTTCTTTATTTAGCAACCCTTTGAAATTTGCAAAATGCCTGTTTGGACTTAAATAAGTTAAAAAACTTGTTTGATTAGGAAAATTATCTCTAAAACTTCGGTATTCTGCATTGTTTTTCAAAGTTTTTTGAGCAATAAAATCTTCTATGGTAAGCAATAATGTTTTTGGGTCATCGCTCATAACAACATAATTGTCTATGATTGTGTAATATGGTTTTTCGATTTTTCCAAACAATTTCCCTAAGATGGCTCTAAACAAACCTTTAATTTCAAGGTATTTTATGGTATATCCTTTGTAATCAATATTTTTGAATTTTAAGGGTGTTTTTTTCCTAATTTGTTTTTCTATCCGCTCTAAACTTTCAATTGCGTCAGCCGTATTTGTTGTTTTTATAGCAATCACACTGCGAACTTTATAGCCAATTAAAGCATCTGTTTCATATTGTGCAATGGCAATTTCGCTGCCCATCCAACTGAATAAATCTTTTTTCAAATCGATGCCTAAAAATGATTTTATTTTTTTAATAGATTTTTCTTTTTCTGCATAAGATTTTGGATCTTTTTGTAACACTTTGTCTAAATTTTCGTAAAAAGTATTAAAATCCACGAACCCTAAATTTACACAAAACGAAGCCCTTTCAGAAATGATTTTCTCAGCGTTGGTTTCAGATTTCCCCGAAATGGAAAGTGCTTGCAAATAGGAGCTTAAACTATCATTGACAATTGTATATCCATCTGCCAAAATTAAATCATCTTTTAGCGTACAGTCTAATCCTGTGTAAAAAAGAGAGCCTAATAATTCTTTAACATCCTGATCATCATCCATATAAACACCTAAATATTGATGAAAATATTTATGATTTAGCAATATTCTGCAAATTCCTTTGTTGGAAGTCAATCTATTTACCTCCGCAAATCTTGCTTGTGTACTTATTTGTTTAGTAATATCTGTGCTTGTAAATATTACATTTTCAATTAAGGATTTATTATATGAACAAACCAAGTAGTTTTTTATAAAACAAATAGAAAGCACTTCTCTTGTTTTTGGGTCTAAAAACTCTTGAACTTCAACACCATTAATATCCCTAACCGTGTGTTTAAAATCAAGTTTTTTAATTAACGAAATCAAAGAGGCCTTAACAACAGAAGATTTTGAGGCCTCTGCCATATCTGTATAATATACAAATTCATAATCTTTAGCCTTTGTCATGTGAGCCGAAATTAGCAAATGTCTTTTTCCTAAACTTGAAAACACTTGCTGATTGGATTTTATGATATCATCCATGAAATCAGCATTTTTAGAAATTTCGGCAAATGCTGGAAATTTTTTCAATCCAAGCCACATATTACTTGTGCTAAATATTTGCCAATTGCCAATAGGATCCTCAGTTTCTATCACCATTACCGCATTTTCTGGTACTAAATAATAGGCATCCGTAAAACTATTAGGCGAAAACTTAACCCAAGCAAAATAACCGCCAACACCTAATAAAACTAACAATAAACCAATTAAAATTTTTTTCATTTCTTGAATTTTTTAAAACGCAAAATTAATTAAAATTTGGATTTATAATTCATTTTAATTAAATAGATTTTTGTAGATATTATAGTATATATTTTACAAAATAATCTATATTTGAACCATTAAAAATTATGTATAAAATATTTCTTTTTTCTGTATTTACCATAGTGTTGGTTTCATGTTCAAATGGTTCAGATGCTAAAGTTCAAAAGGTAAAAGATTCTGTTGAAAATAAAGAATTAGAATCTGTTGAAGCCATGATTCAAAGTGAAGATTCTTTAATAGAAGCAAAGAAAAAAGAGTTGGGCTTGTAGTTGAAAATGGATAATTACGACATTTCCAAAATTTTAGGTATCTATGCCAAATTATATGAACTGCATGGCGGCAATCCTTTTAAAATAAAATCCATAGCTTCTGCAGCTTTTAATATAAAGAAAGTGGGTGAGTCAATATTGTTGCTTTCTGATGAGCAGTTGGCTGTTAATCCTCAGATTAGCAAAACTATTTTGCCAAAAATTATTGAATTAAAAAATACTGGAACGATTCAAGAATTGGAAGATTTATATTCAAAAACACCAATTGGCGTATTGGATATTTTGAAAATAAAAGGACTTGGACCTAAGAAGGTTGAAGTTTTATGGAAAGAATACGATATAACATCAGTAATTGAGCTTGCGGAGGCTTGCCGAGAAAATAGATTAGTGGAAATGAAAGGTTTTGGTTTAAAAACCCAAGATTTGATTTTAAAAAATATTCAGTTTTTATTAAACCAAGAAGGAAAACTCCATTGGGCAAAGACTGAAAAAATTGCAAATAATATTTTAGAAAAAACAAAGGATTTTCAAAATGTTTTAAATATTAAATCCACGGGAAGTTTCAGGCGCTTGAATGAAACAATAGACAATCTAGAGTTTGTTTTGCAATTGGATAATATTGAATCATTTATTCAATCGATGGTTTCAGACGAACTTGTTTTGTCTAGTAAAGGTGAAAGCGTTTTATCGTTTTTATTCAATGAAAATTTTGATATTAAATTTCATATTGCTGCAGCTGATAATTTCGAGCAAATTTTGTTTGAAACCACTGCAACACCCGAACATTTGAAAATTGTAAATTATCAAATAAACAGTGCTGATGGAAAAACCGAACTTCAGATATACGAGTCTTTAAATTTGCCTTTCATTTTGCCAGAACTTAGAGAAGGTTTGTCTGAATTAAATCATCTGAATTTTCAGAATAGTTTAATAAAATATGAAGATTTAAAGGGTGTGATTCATAATCATTCAACCTATAGCGATGGGCTTGATACACTTAAAGACATGGCCGATTTTGCCAAAGAATTAAATTTCGAATATTTGGTGATATGCGACCATTCTCAAACGGCAAGTTATGCCAATGGACTAAAACCTGACAGGGTTTTACAACAATTTCAAGAAATCGATAGTTTAAACAAATCGTATCAAAACTTTAAAGTTTTTAAAGGCATTGAAAGTGATATTTTGGGTGATGGAAGTTTGGATTATGAAAGTAGTTTGCTTTCTGAATTTGATGTTGTTGTGGCGAGTGTTCATAGCAACTTAACTATGGATTTGGAGAAAGCAAATGCAAGACTTATTAAAGCGATTGAAAACCCATTTACTCGCATTTTGGGCCATCCAACCGGCCGGCTTTTACTAATGCGAGAGGGCTATCCCATAGACTATAAATTTATTTTAGATGCTTGTATTGCAAATAATGTTGTTATTGAACTCAATGCACACCCATACAGATTGGATATAGATTGGCGCTATATTTCTTATATTATTGATAAAGGCGGAATGATTTCAATCAACCCCGATGCACACCAAAAACAAGGGTATTTTGATATGAAATATGGTGTAAATGTGGCACGAAAAGGATATTTAATGCCAGAAAATTGTTTGAATGCAAAGAATTTAGATCAATTTAGTATTTGGGTTAAAAATAAAAAATAAGTTTTGAAAAAATCTTCTCCTAAAATATTAATTCTCAGATTCAGTTCTATTGGCGACATAGTTTTAACCACGCCACTTATCCGTTGTTTGAAAACCCAAATACCTGGCTGCGAAATTCATTTTTCTACTAAAAAACAGTTTAATGTTATCTTAAATACAAATCCTTATATAGCTAAACTACATCTTTTAGAAAATGATTTAAGTAATTTTATCGCTACCTTAAAAATTGAGAAATTTGATTATATCATTGACTTACACAATAATATAAGAACCAGAATCATTAAATTTAAACTTGGTGTCAAATCATTTAGTTTTGAAAAAATCAACTTCCAAAAATTTTTAATCACCCAATTTAAAATTAACCGGTTACCAAAAATTCACATTGTTGATAGATATTTAGAAGCCGTGAGTGATTTGGGGGTAAAAAATGATGGCAAAGGTCTTGACTTTTTTATTGATGCAAATACCGATAGTTTACCTGTTTTTGAAGAACAAGAATATGTGGTTTATGCCATTGGCGGACAGCATTTCACTAAAAAACTGCCTTTTGCGAAGCAAATAGAGTTGCTCACTCAAATCAATAAAAAAATAATTTTAATAGGAGGGAAGGAGGATGAAGAGGCTGGTAATTTATTAGCAAATAGCGTTAATAATATTTTCAATTTATGCGGTAAATTAAGTATTCATCAGAGTGCTTTATGTATTCAAAAATCAAAATTTGTTATAACCCACGACACTGGTATGATGCACATTGCTGCTGCATTAAATAAAACTATTTTCAGCATTTGGGGCAATACAATTCCGGAATTTGGCATGACTCCTTATTTTAAAAAGAATACGCTTTCAAAATCTATTGTTATAGAAAACAATGAATTAAGTTGCCGTCCGTGTAGTAAAATTGGGTATAAAAAATGCCCCAAAGCGCATTTTAAATGTATGAATGACTTGAGTTTTGAAAGTTTAAACTTTCCTGATTTTTAACTTTTTTACTGTTCCATCCTTAAATTTAATATCCGCATAAAACATTCCCAACTCTTTTAAAGGTGTTTTGAAAATTGAAATTGATTCTATTTCATTATTGGAATCCATGTTTTTTAAGAAATATGATAATTGGCTTGATAATTTTTCAGGTATTGACTCGGAATTGAAAAACAATAATTTATTTTCGTAATTTGCAAGTTCATCCAATCTAATTTGAATCTTAGAATTATTAAGTTCAAAAAAAGTATTGCCATCAAAAAGAGATACAATTGAGGTCTCTTCTTTATTAATTTCAGAAATAATGGAATCTAGTTTATTTGTTGGACGCAAATGCAATGTGGTTCCATTTTGTCCAATAATAAATAACATTTTGTTTCGGACATAAAAAGCGGCTTTTCCTTCCATTGCTTTTAAAATAATATCTTCTGTATTGGCTTTATCGCAAACTATTGAAGTCGCCTCTGTTGTGCCAAAATTAATTACCCCATCATCTATTTCAACATTACTTATAAACTCATTACATCCCGCAAACCCTTCGATTTTTCTCAAATTTGTGTCTAATAAAATATAAGGCTTTGCCTTTCCTAATTGTATGTTTTTTAATTCTTTCACAGCATTTAAAATTTGCCATTTGTTATTCATTAATATTCTAACATCTGTTATTATAGTACTCGTTTTTTTGATTACTTTGACAAGTTTATAAGCTTTTTTTATTTCATTATTGCTCAAAGTGTCATCTTGCTCTTCAATTATTATTTCAGTTTCGTTGCCCATTTCAAACAAAAAACCTTTTATTTGGTATGGAAAATTCATCCACATACTGTCTTTGTGAACTTTGACACTGTAGCAGGCCATAATAACGCCCTCATATTCGCAGGAAACTTTTTTGTCTGCAACAATAATAGTTAATTGTTCTTTAATCTGTGCTTTTATTTGGGTTGTAAATAAAAATGAAAGTAGGAAAATTGATAAATGTATTTTTTTCATTGAAAAATCGGTTGTAGTTATTATGCAAATATGCGCAAAATTATTTTGAAAACACTATTTTAAAATAATAAATTCAAATTTGGGGTAGCCTCTTTCTTTTTTGTTATTATAAAAATCCAAAAATTTTAATTTATAATAATTTCCTTCTGTGTCTTTTATAACATAAGTGTTTTTTGAATTGATGGTATATTCAAAAGTACTTTTAAAGCTAAATGCTTTGTATTCAAATCCAATGGTATTTCTTTTTTTAGAAAAACTAAGGTCTTTTACATTTGCCATGCTTATTTTTTCAAAGTTATTAGAGGAGTCTATTGCAATTTCTACATTGAATGAATTGCTCAAAATACCTGTAACAGGGTAGGGCAAAGGCGGTGTGAATTCAAAAAAAGTATGTTTGTATTTTGTAAATTCAATATCCCATGTTCTTTTATCTGGTTCAGCATTTTCAACAATTTTTCCATCATTTTTAAAACTAAAATAGGTAAAATTTTGATTGAAATTTTTGGGAATCTTTGTTGTAATATCCCATTCAGTTACCTTTATTCCGTTTTTGTATAATGGCACAAATTTACATACATAAAAAGAGTCATTCGATGATAATATTTGTAATCTTATAAACCTATTCCATCCTTTTTCATAAGTTAATTCTAAAACATAGATACCCGATTTGTTTCCATTAGATAATATATACTTTGTCCAGTCTCCAATTGCTGAATTATTTGCATTTCCGTCTGGATTGTCAACTAATTCAGGAATACTTTTAATGTAATTTGTGTCTGCTGTTAAAGGTTCATCTAAATTATACAAATTTAGCTTTCGCATTTTAATTTCTTTGCCTGTATTTACAAAAACGCCAATTTCATTTTTCCCACTCCGAAATCTTAAATCCCATTCTATCAGGTTTTTTTGTTGAAATGTATTAGTCCCTAAGTCGAAAAATATTTGATTTTCATAATTTTCTCCTAAAAAAACACTGTTTATAATTGTATCTCCCGTGCCTCTTTTTATTG
>Ga0105051_10005516_pt1 | contig 14100 bp, 15 predicted proteins | sample FRY02_FD_78383 | JGI IMG/M metagenome (GOLD analysis project Ga0105051, IMG submission 78383) | Freshwater microbial communities from Lake Fryxell liftoff mats and glacier meltwater in Antarctica - FRY-02 (megahit assembly) | ecosystem: Environmental > Aquatic > Freshwater > Ice > Glacier... | reverse complement strand
GCGAAATGCTGTGCTGACTGCTGAAAACGGCGCGTCCAGAACGGCGTAGGCATTGCCACTGACGAGGTCGCCAGAGTCTGTTGACTCCAGAAACAATGGCCGTCCGTAAACGTTGTTGGCCAAGGCACTCGCCAAACTGTTGTGCCTGGCAAGCAGTGAGCTGGCGTTGCCGCCAGAAGCCGTTGATTCCGCCGTCTGAGACCAGGCGTTGACGCTCAGGCAGGTTGCGAGCAACATCGCAGCCGCCTTTGGGAAGCCCCATTTCAGAGGATTAGGACATTTTAGAAAAGTTAAATACTGACTTAAACTTATATTTAACATAATATACATCGTGGAATGTTAAAACTGACCCTAGAAAGGGCCGCCAATGCCTTGCAGACCGCATGGAGCTTGCAAAGCGCTTTCGCGGCATGCTCGCTGATCTGGGGCTAAAACCCGCCCAGGCGGCGAAGCTACTGCACGTCTCACTTCGCACTGTACATAACTGGAACAGTGGTACGCACCAGATCCCGGTGATGGCTTACAAGCTCTTGCGCATGATGCGCTACATGGAGCTGCCCGGGCAATCCTGGCAAGGCTGGCACTTCAGCCGGGGCATACTCATAACGCCCGAGGGTCGCCAGATTTGCGGCAATGATGGCGCGTGGTGGTCGCTACTGGTAGGCCGCGCCGCTGGTTTTACCAAACTCTACCAGCAGCAAAATGCCGCGAACCTGGTAAAGCCTGACACCCTGCGAGCGTCTGGCCCCGCTGCCGCAGGCAGCGTGCCGGATGCTGGGCTTGTCTCATATAAAACAAAGCTTGAACTGTCTGAAATTGCATGGGGCCAAGATGGGGCCATAATAGAGCCATGGCCTACAATCTCAGACTTCCCGCCGCTCTCGATGCCGACGCACGAGAACGCTGCTCACGCCTTGGAATCAGCCTCAACGCCCTCTTGTGCGTTGCCCTTGATGCTTACCTCAGGCAACCAGACGGCCAAGCTGGCAGAGCCGCAGACATCAACCCCGGACATACCGGGTTTGAGGCTAACGCCGTTGACCGTTCGTCTGTCGCTGGTCAGTCCGGCCAGTCCAGCCAACCTGGCAAGCTCACCAAGTCCCAGCGCCGGGAATTTACCAGCCAGCAGCGCGAAGCGCGCAAACCCTGAAAGTTTCGAGCTGGGCAAGGTGGCTGCATGAGCCGCCAAGTCCTGCCCCATGAGGTCGCCGAACTGACGGCACGGCTTCCCGCCTGGCTACCTGGCGCGGTGCGCTGGTCGGTCAACCTGGCCAACTGCGCCCCGCCCTGGCTGCCGGACAAGCTCAGGCGCTGCCCGCTGGAGGGCTGCGCAATGCTGGTGCGGCTGTACCACTGGAGAGCCAAGCCATGAGCGGTCACAAAGCAGGCAAGCAGGCAAAGCACCCCGAAGTATGCGATTGGCCTCTGGTCAAACACGCTGGGGGTATGGGGCTTCGCCCCATGGAGCGAAGCGGTACTGACCCCGCCTTTAGCACTACACGCCTTCTGGGGGTGTTTGACGCGGCCGCCGCTGTACGCCTGCCGCTGCTGCCTATTCGCGCACTGACAAACAGGTATTTTTTTGCTTGATTAATGCAGAAACTGCATCAATACTCTAGGACTTGAAAATGTATACATCGTGGAATATTACGAAAGAATATTGATTAACGGAAGAAAGCTTTTACCAGGCGCCCGTTAACTGTTTGCTGCGCATGGCCTTGGCCAGTAACTCGGCGGAATCAGGTCGGTTGCCCCGTTGGGCGAATTGCAAAGCTGTCAGGCCAATCTGGTTTTTCAGCAGCGGGTCTGCTCCTTCTTCAAGCAGCAGTTTGACGGACTGTGGGTTGCCGTACATGCTGGCCATCATGAGCGGCGTTGAGCCGTTGGGCGACTCGGCATCAATGTAGGCATGGTTTTCGAGTAGCAGCTTGATCACCTCAACATGGCCATTGCTGGCGGCGTAATGCAGGGGCGCCCAGTCAGTTTTGTTGACGTCAGCGCCTTTTTTGATCAGTTTACCCGCCACCTCGAGCTGGCCCTTCAGTGCGGCCAGCATCAAGGGGCTTTCGCCCACGGCGTTTAAGGCGTTCAAATTAATTTTGGGGGCGTCTATCAATGCGTTGGCAGCTTTAGGTGAGGGCTCACGGATGGCAATAATCAAACCGTGCTGGCCTTGTGGGTCGAGTGTATTGGCATCAAACCCGCGTGCCAAAAGCTGCCGGATGGTGGCCGGGTCGTCATTTTTCAGAGCCCTAAAAAAATCATCGTACGAGCCTGCATAAGAAACATTTAATCCAATTAAAACAATAAGGTAAATTGTTTTCTTAAAGTAATTTATCAGGATTTTCATAAGCTCATCAGGTGGTTTTAACGCCCGCATTGACGCCAGGAAAAAGCGTTTCAAAATTATGACTCGTCGCTTGGGCAATGGTTTCCAGCGTTTGGCCTTTGAGCTCGGCAATGAGCTTGGCCACATAAGGCACATAAGACGGATTGTTGGTTTTGCCCCGGTACGGCACAGGCGCCAGGTAGGGGCTGTCGGTTTCAATCAGCATCCGGTCCAGCGGCACAAACTGGGCGACTTCGCGCAGATCCGAGGCTGTTTTAAAAGTCAAAATACCCGAAAAAGAGATGTAAAACCCCATGTCCAGCGCAGCTTTGGCGAACGCCTGGGTTTCAGTAAAGCAGTGAAATACGCCAGTCGCATTGGCCGCTGAATTACCCCCCTCGCCCCCCTCACCTTCCTCCTTCAAAATCGCCAGCGTATCACTGGACGCGTTGCGGGTGTGGACGATAAGCGGCTTGCTGACCTGCCTGGCGGCACGAATGTGGACACGAAAGCGCTCGCGTTGCCACTCCATGTCCGATATTCTGCGTTCACCGAGTCGAAAATAGTCCAAACCAGTCTCTCCAATACCGACGACTTTCGGCAAAGCCGAACGCTGCACCAGGTCATTGACGGTGGGCTCAAGCACGTCCTCGTTGTCAGGGTGTACGCCCACGCTAGACCAAAAATTGTCATGGCTTGTGGCCAGCTCGTGGACTTCTTCAAACTCTTCCAGCGTGGTACAAATGCACAGCGCCCGGTCAACCTGGGCATCAGCCATGGCCTGGCGGATTTGTGTAAGCTCAGCCTTGAGCTGGGGAAAGCTTAAATGGCAATGGGAATCTGTAAACATGCGAAAAAGCGGTGAAAATAACCTTTTCAGGCATTAGATAGGTCTCCAACCCAACGGACACAGGCACAAGCAGCTACCAAAATAATAATCTTGTCAGATCGTCTGTGTCGGCCTGTCGGACGTCAGGTGCGCACCCAAAATCTCTTCAATCTTCAGTTTCAGCAGGCGTGATTTTTCGTCATTCGGGAAGCGCACGCCCACGCCTTGCGGGCGGTTTCCTGCAGCCCTGGCGGGCGTTACCCAAGCCACTTTGCCTGCTATCGGGTAGCGCTGGGTGTCGTCGGGCAAGGTCATCAGCACATAAACGTCAGCACCAAGCCGGTACTCACGGGCGATGGGAATGAACACACCGCCTTCCTTGAACAGCGGTATGTAAGCGGCGTACAGTGCGGCTTTTTCCTTGATGGCCAGTTGAACGACGCTAGGCCGAGCCCCCGTCGTGGCAATGGGTGATGCGGGTGATGTAGGAGGGTTGGCGCTCATGGATGTAGTTTATCGGTTTGCCTGGGATGATGGTGTAGTGGAATGACTTATTTTGAATTTAAGGCAATTTTGGCTCGACTGGTCAGGGCTTCGAGCATCAAGCCGGGGTTGTAGGGGTGTTCAACGGTGCGCGCTGTGGTTGCCAGCTCCTTGGCCCAGTTGGCCAAGGCAAACATGCCAGATTTTGGATCGGCGGCGGGTAAATTGGCAGGCAAGTCCGCAGCGCTGAAAAATCGCGGCTGGGCGCCAGCCCTGACGGCCCAAACATCATGACAAAGCTTTTGCAGCGCATCGACAGCCTGGGGCGGCAGCCAGTCGCTCAGGGCCGATACATCGCCTCTGGCCATCGCCTTGGGCAGCGCCTGCCAGCTGTGCGCCATGGCTGCTGCCTGGCCGTTCTGTACCCAAGCCAGTGCGTCAGCCGGGCGACCGCCAGCGGCAGTCAGAAGAGTTTTTAACTCCGCTTCAAGCAGCGGCTTACGCGCCTTTTTCCCATCGCCCTCACCACCCTGCACGCTGGCGAACAGCAACCAGGCCAGCGCTTCATCAAAAGCGGGCCAAACCATGGTGTGATGAAGACAGCGGCTGCGGATGGTGGGCAGCAGATGATGCGCCGCCTCGGTGGCCAAAATGAATTTGACCGCACCGGGCGGTTCTTCAAGCGTTTTGAGCAGGGTGTTGGCCGTGATGCCGTTCATGCGTTCGGCCGGGAAAACCAGAACCACCTTGGTCGTGCCGCGAGAGCGGGTGAACTGGGTAAATGACACGACTTCACGCGCGGCATCAACCTTGATTTCTTTGCTGGGCTTGCGCTTTTTGCTGTCCAGCTCATCCTGGGTTTTCTCGTCGAGCGGCCAGCCGAGCTCCAGCGACAGCAGCTCGGGCATCAGCACGGCCAGATCCGCATGGGTGTGAACGTCAACCGCATGGCAACTGCTGCACACACCGCAAGCGCCCTGCGGCGTCGGGTTTTCACACAGCCAGGCCCTTGCCAGCGCAAGTGCCAGTTCAAACTGCCCCAAACCTGACGGGCCCGCCAGCAGCCAGGCGTGGCCGCGCTGTGTCAGCAGGCTTGCCAGCTGGGTTTGCAGCCAAGGCGCCAAAGGACGTGGTGAAGTCGTTGTCATGAACAGCTTTACAACCAATTTTTTGTCTTTAAGACACTCAAGACATCTTGCCAAACGCTTTCACGGCTTTGCGCTGCATCAATTCGGGCAAATCGGCTGGGTTCGGCTTGTTGTCTGTCAGCGTAGCCTTGCGCCACCCGGCTGAAGAATTCAACAGGTTGAGCCTCAAACTTGTCGGGCACACGCGCGCCCGACAGTCGCCTGGCAGCCTCTGCCGGGTTCAGGTCAAACCAGACAGTCAAGTCGGGTTGTAGCCATTTGTCTGCCCCGGCAGACTGAACCCACTGCTCCAGGGTACGCAGCGTGGCCAAATCGAAGCCGCGCCCAGCCCCCTGATAGGCAAACGTCGCATCGGTAAAACGGTCACACAGCACCACATCACCGCGCGCCAGGGCAGGCAGGATCACGCTGGACAAGTGGTCCCGCCGGGCAGCAAATATCAACAGCGACTCGGTCAGCGGGTCCATCGCGTCGTTCAGCACCATGCTACGTAGCTTTTCAGCCAGCGGCGTGCCGCCGGGCTCTCGGGTGAGCGTGACGGCACGACCAGCGGCCTTGAAAACCTCGGCAAGCCCGCTGATATGGGTGGATTTGCCTGCACCGTCTATGCCCTCGAAGCTGATGAACAAACCGGATGGCCGCAGCGAAGGGCCGCCCTTAGCAAGGCCAGCCCCCTCGGGGGGCAACGTAGTACGCGAAGGGGCGACTGTGGGGGTCATATATCACTGGCCCCGAATGTATTTGTTGACCGCCCGATTGTGATCGTCAAGATTAGCGCTGAACTGACTCGTCCCGTCGCCGCGCGCTACAAAATACAGCGCCTTGGTCGGGGCCGGCTGCACCGCCGCCAGCAGTGCCGCTTTGCCCGGCATGGCAATCGGTGTGGGCGGCAGGCCGTCCCGGGTATAGGTGTTGTAGGGCGTGTCTGCCAGCAAATCGCGTTTTCTCAGGTTGCCGTCAAACGCGTCGCCCAGTCCGTAAATCACGGTGGGGTCGGTTTGCAGTCGCATATTGATGCGCAGCCGATTCGTGAACACGCCTGCAATCTGGGCCCGGTCGGTGGGTTTGCCGGTTTCTTTTTCGATGATGCTGGCCAGTATCAAGGCCTCGTCACGCGACTTTAAGGGCGTATCAGGGCTGCGCAGTGCCCAAGCCGCGTCTACCCGCTTGTCCATTGCTCTGGCAGCGCGTTTCAGCACTGCCAAATCACTGGATCCTTTGGCGTAGCTGTAGGTGTCAGGAAAAAAGCGCCCTTCAGGGTGAATACCCTGTTTACCCAGCTTTTCCATGATCATTTCTGGCTCCAGCCCAATAGATTCGGGCGCAAGGAGCTCTGCTTTTTTTAGCGCTGTACGTACCTGGCTAAAACTCCATCCCTCAACCAGGGTGATGCTTTTAAGCGCCTGGTCACCGCGCACCAGCATACTCAACAGGCTGCGCGGCGTAGCGCCTGGCGTGATTTCATAACTGCCGGCCTTGATTTGGCGAGCCTGGCCGGAGACACGAAACCAAATTTTCAGCAGCATCACATTGACATCAGCGCCGCTGGCAACCACTGCCTCGGCAACTTGGGTTGCGCGCGTGCCGGGCTCTATCTCCAGGTCCAGCACCTGGCTACCCTGAGGCAAATTCAAGCGTATGGGGTTGTGCAGCCACCATGCGGCGGCACCACTAGCCAACGCAACCAGCAGCAGCGCAAACATCAACAGCCTTGTAACAACACGCACCACAACTGACAACCTTTTTTATAGCAAACATTTAAAGCAATAGCCATGATAATTCAGCAGATGACAACTTCATCATCCGCCCCCGCTACCGACCTGGTTTCAGGTGTTGCCAGACTCGGCCATCTGGGCGTGATTCGCGCTACAGGTACTGATGCGGCCACGTTTTTACAAGGCCAACTGACGCAGGATCTTGTCAGCATGGGCCTTGGCACAGCGAGGTTGGCTGCATTTTGCAACGCCAAGGGGCGCATGCAGGCGAGTTTTGTGGTTTTTAAACGCAAAAATGACGCCACTGACGATGAATTTTTAATGCTGTGCAGCGCTGACATTCTGGCGCAGACCCTGAAGCGCTTGAGTATGTTTGTGATGCGTGCAAAGGTCAAACTGCTAGACGCCAGCGTTGATTTCACGCTCTATGGCTTGGTTGGGAACGCTATTAATTTGGAAGCTTCTTGTGCACGTACTTACTGGTCAAAACATGATTTTGAAGGGCAAAGTAGCGTGTTTTTATACCCTGGAGCCGGATCTGAGCGGGTTTTACGCTGTATTCCCGCTGGTTTAATGCCGCCTCAAGGCGCAGATTTGCCGCTTGATACCTGGAACTGGCTCGAGGTACAAGCAGGCATTGCCATGATCACCCAGCCGATTTTTGAAGCCTTTGTGCCGCAAATGCTCAACTACGAGTCGGTGGGCGGCGTGAATTTTAAAAAAGGCTGCTACCCGGGCCAGGAAGTGGTGGCGCGCAGTCAGTTCCGGGGCACGCTTAAACGCCGGGCTTATGTGGCGCATGGCCTGGATCACGGTCTGGAGCAAGTACATGTTGGGCAAGAGGTTTTTCACACCAGTGATGCTGACCAGCCTTGCGGCCTGGTGGCGGCCTGCGCGGCCAACCCGTCGGGCGGGTTTGATGCAATCGTATCGATGCAAACCTCAGCGGCTTTGAGCGGTGCGCTGACTTTGGGTAGCCCAGACGGTACTGTCCTGAGCCTGTTGCCCCTGCCCTACCCTTTGCTTGAAGACATTTGAAGAATTTCCATTTCAGGTAAGCCGTGCGTTGTTGGCTTTAAAGTTTTGCCAGTAGCTGAGGCGGTATCTGCTTGCGCAAAGCCTCACGGTCTTTTTCAGCTGTTGCTGCTAGTGCGCCCCTGTAAGCCGCGACTGCCTTGATATCATCCTTTTTCTGATTAACGTAAATGGCAGCCATCTTTAAATAACCATCCTGCCGACTGGCAGGCCAGTCTTTATTGCGTAATTCCAGACCTTGAATAGCCATGTCAAAGTCACTTTTACGTATGCCCAGAATGTAAGCAGCAGACAGCAGGTCGAAGTCGACAGTGCCTTCATTCATGTATTGTTGGGCCAGCAAGGCGGCTTCTTTTTCTTTGCCGCTGCGGCTCATCAAAATGACCTTCAAAGACCGGACAGATACCGCTTTGGGCTGGATTTTTTCGCACCGTGCCAGATATTCAAGGGCTTTTTCGTTATTGCCCATTTGAGAATAGCCGCGCGCAACGTTGCTCATCATGGCCACAACATAAGGCCGTGACAGGATCACAGACTCCCAAACCCAGACGGCATTTTTCCAGTCTCCCCACTTGGCCAGTTCATCGGCAATCATCGGGGTGATTTTTCGGTAATGGGTGTTGATGGCGATACCGTCCTTGGCTAGCGTCAGCATTTCACGCTTGGTTTTATCCCATTTAGGGTTGTTGACATCACCCGACTGCGAGATGGAAAGCGCTATTTTGACGGCAGTAACGATCTTGTTTTCGGTGGCCGCTGCTTGTTGGCTGATGTAGGCCGTCAGCGCCAGGCAAACCATCATGCTGACGGCTAATATCTGCGAATAGGCGGGCCTCCATGACAAGCGGGTTGCCGCCGCCGGGCCGAGGATTGACAAGCGGGCATCCGATGCGGCCAACAAGGCCAGGCTCAAGGCAAACAAGCTTCCTGTGGCGGCCAGTCGCCACGGAAAGCCGATATTGCTGACGATCAGAAAAGCCAGCAGACTGGCCAGCGCAATGGTTCTGACCGGCGCCTCTGCGAGGCCTTCGGGCGTTCGATTTGTGAGCGTTTTCCAGGCAGCAGACGTTAAATAGCCGAGCAGAGCTATTAGAAACAACAGTCCGGTCAATCCATACTCAGCCAACAACTGGAGGATCTCGTTGTGCACGTAATAGTCGGTCTCCAGCTGTGAGCCTTCAACCTGGTACAAGGGCTGCATGGCCTCCCAAGCCCCCGCACCAACGCCCGTGACCGGGTTGGCTTTGATCATCACCAGGGTGGCTTTCCACATGATGAGTCGCACGCCGAATGAGCCATCAGACGTAGATATAGAGGCGGTGCGTGCGAACGCCGTCGTAAAAGGGGTGGTTTGACCAGTGAGCCCACGGTCAGAAATAACCTTGGGGTTACCCGACTGCGTCATACCCATGGTCAGGATTGTGGCGATCAAAACGCCGCCAGCAAGGATTTTTTTTGCGTTGTCCCATCTGCCAAAGTGCAACTGCTTACGATAAAGAATCGCAGTCAGCGGGAAAACCACCAACAACAGTAGCCACATGGCGGCCAAAGCGCCCCGCGTACCCGTCATCATCAGCGCAACGATGTTGAAGGCAAGCATGAATGCCATCAAGGTGATGCGTGATGACGTTTTTGCCTGCGCCAACAAATACGCGGTGAAAGGAAAAGTGCACACCACGAACTCAGCAAAAAAATTACGGTTGACGAAGGTAGATGCTGGGTTGGGGCCCTGCGGGAAATAAGTAAAGTCAACATAAAACTGCAAAACTGTCCAGAGCGAGCAGACGAATGCACCCCAGTGAATGCCTTCAAACAAATAGGAAGTGCGTTGCCTGGAAAAGGTATTGATGCCCAGCCACAAAATCAGGCTGAAAATAAACCAGCGGATGGCCTCGACACCGCCCAGATAGGTATGCGACCAGATCATGCTGCCTAACGCATAAAACATCAGTGACAGCGGCAACCACATGATGGCATGCCAGCGAAGGCCATCACGCCGGTTGCGTTGTTGCCAAAAAAATAGCAGTCCAGCGCCGACGGCGAAGAACGACACGACGATAGACTTGAGCGTGTCCTGCAGCATCATCTCATTGGGCACACCAATGGCGGGAGTCAAAAACATCATTAATGCAAGAATGGCGACTGACCAGTCGCCGCGTTCGACTTCTTGCGGGAGCGGGGCTATGGCAATGGTGGTACGACCACGCGCACCAGCATCTGGCGCTGCAGCTTTGGACGTTGCGAGGGTACTTGGCCCTGGGGGGGTGCCGTCCCCCTCTGTTGCGATGCTGCCGGGGTTAGCGACGGGGGCACTGGGTTTGCTGCTGGGAATGCGTTTTTTTTTGGCCATGAAAACAATGCTGGTATCTGCGTGAAACCTTAGATTGTCAATGGTTCGCAAAAAACGATGACATAGGAGGCTACAAGGTGCTGAACATTTCGATGTGGGGAATGCTTACTTCTTCAAAAGGTTCTCCCCTCACCAAAAACCCGGCACGCGTATAAAACCCCTGCGCACTGCGCTGGGCATGCAGCATGACTTCCTGGTTGCCCCGCTGTTTGGCGCAAGCCATCAAAACATGCAGCAAGTCACGTCCTATGCTGGACCCGCGCAGAACCCGTTTGACGGCCATGCGGCCTACTTTGGCTGTTTTTGGGGTGTGTTGAAGTAATCGTGCAGTACCAATGGCTTGCCCCAAAGTGTTGTACGCCACGGCGTGCACTGCGGTGTGATCAGCTTCATCCCACTCCATCTCCAGCGGGATTTTTTGCTCATGCACGAAAACCTCGGTTCGAACCAGGGCCGCATCCGCTCCCAGCTCGGCCCAGCTTCCAGTCCTGATGTCGTAAGTCGGTTGCCCTTTTTCAAAACCTTCTAAAACCTGACGTAGCACGTCAGGCACGGACTTGGAGGTTTGGGTCTTGGGATCGGCAAACACATAAATCAGTTCGCTGGTAACCAGCAGTTCATCACCTCGGAATATCGCTCCTGAAAACACAATTGAAGAATTGCCAATACGGCCCGAGCGCAAAGCCACATCCAGCCGGTCATCAAAATGCGCTGAACTGAAGTACTCAATGCTGGCTTTTTTAACGTACAAATCGCCTTCAAGCAAGTGCATGGCCTCTTCATACGGCATGGATAGCGCGCGCCAGTAGTCGGCAATCGCCGTGTCAAAGTACATTAAATAATGCGGATTAAAGACAATTTTTTGCATGTCCACTTCGGCCCAGCGCACGCGCAACGGGTGAAAAAATCTGAAGTCTTGTCGTTTCATGGGCGGATATTTGAAAATTAGAAGTCTTTGCCGTGGCAAGATGGTACAACGCGAAAATTTCAATCGGGAATGTTCAATCAGGAATCCAACTCATGGCCTTTATTTACTATGTCACGCAAATTCAATTTGACTTCGGCGCCATCAAATTGCTTAAACAGGAATGCGCTCGCGTCGGCATCACGCGGCCACTGATCGTGACTGATGCAGGTGTCAAGGCGGCAGGTATTCTGCAAAAAGCGCTGGATCAGCTACCCGGCATGAAGGTCACAGTGTTTGACCAAACACCTTCCAATCCAACCGAAGCGGCAGTGCGGGCCGCCGCCTCGCTTTACAAGGCCAGCAACTGCGACGGCCTGATTGCCGTTGGCGGCGGCTCGGCGATTGACTGCGCCAAGGGTGTGGCAATTGCAGCCACCCACGACGGCCCACTCACGAGCTATGCAACGATTGAAGGCGGCTCGTTAAAGATCACGGATCGCGCCGCACCACTGATTGCCGTACCGACTACCAGCGGCACCGGCAGTGAGGTGGCGCGGGGCGCCATCATCATCGTCGATGATCACCGAAAGCTCGGATTTCACTCATGGCACATCGTACCCAAGGCGGCCATTTGTGACCCCGAGCTCACTTTGGGCTTGCCAGCAAAACTGACGGCAGCCACAGGCATGGACGCGATTGCGCACTGCATGGAAACCTTTATGTCTGCTGCTTTCAACCCGCCTGCAGACGGTATTGCGCTAGACGGGCTGGAGCGTGGTTGGGCTTACATTGAACGTGCAACCCGGGACGGCAGCGACCGCGAGGCGAGATTCAACTTGATGAGCGCTTCCATGCAAGGTGCCATGGCCTTTCAAAAAGGCCTGGGCTGCGTGCATTCGCTCAGCCACAGCCTGGGCGGTGTCGATCCCCGGCTGCATCACGGCACACTGAACGCCATGTTTCTGCCAGCAGTGGTGCAGTTCAACGCCAGCGCAGAATCGATCCAAAAAGAAAAGCGCCTGGAGCGCATGGCCAGAGCCATGGGTTTGGCTTCCAGCGGCGACGTTGCAGATGCGCTCCGCGACATGAATGCGCGATTGCAATTGCCAACCGGCCTGGCCGCGATGGGTGTGACAGGCGGATCGTTTGAAAAAATTATTCACGGCGCACTTAAGGATCATTGCCACGGTACCAACCCTCGCCTGGCAAGCAAGGAAGACTACACCGCGCTGCTGGAAAAATCAATGTGAGGAAACTCTCGCGAAGACCTATTTCAAACACAGTTAACGGTCTAAAACCTCTAAGATAGGTCTTCAATTTCAGGAACACCATGGCATCGATGAATTTCATAGGCGGCGAAAAAGGCGGAGTGGGTAAATCTGTGACGGCGAGAGCTTTGGCGCAATATTTCATTGACAGCGGCACACCTTTTACTGGTTTTGATACCGACAGATCACATCATTCTTTCAATCGTTTTTACGCCGACTATGCTTCACCGGTGGTGGTGGATAGCTATGAAGGCATGGACCTGATTGCGGCTGCGTTTGAAGACAATCCGCAACAGAGCGTGATTGTTGACCTGGCGGCGCAAACCTCTGCCCCGCTGGCCAAATGGATCAAGGATGCCAGCCTCCTGGAGCTGTTTGCGGAGATGGGCGTCGCCGTGAATCTGTGGCATGTGATGGACGATGGCCGCGATGCGGTGGATTTGCTGGGGCGCCTGGTCGACACCTACGGGCAAGGCCCCAACTATGTGGTGGTACAAAATCACGGGCGTGGGTCAGATTTTGTACTGCTGCGAGATTCGTATGCCTTGCAAAAAGCCCAGGCGCATGGCGCACATGTCATTGAGCTGCCGCGCCTGCATGATGCCTGCATGCGTAAAATTGACCAGAACAACACCAGCTTCTGGAAAGCCATCCATGACAAAGACAGCAGTGATGCGCTGGGTTTGCTGGAGCGCCAGCGGGTCAAAACCTGGCTAAAAAATTGCTACGCGGTTTTTGAAAAACTGCCGGTCTGATTCGTCAATCTGCGCGCAACGCGTCCTTTAATTGTTGACCCAGTTCGGGTTTGCCCTCAAACGGATCCGTCGGGTTACGGGTTTGCACAATGTCTTCCAGGCGCGTTTGCACCGACTTGATGGCTTTGGGGTGGCTGTAGATGTAAAACTGGTTGCTGGCCACTGCATCAAACACCAGTTGCGCAACATCAGCCGCGCTGACCTTGCCCGAGCTAACCGCCTTGGTGCTCATGGCCTGGCCGACCAGCTGGCTCTGCGTCGGCTTGTTGCCCCGCATTTCAGCTGGGCGATTGCGGTGACTTGCGCTGATACCGGTGGCGACAAAAAACGGGCACAGCACTGAAGCGCCAATCTGGTCGGTGACCAGTGACAAGTCCTGGTACAAGGTTTCACTCAGTGACACCACCGCATGTTTGCTGACGTTGTACACCCCCATGTTTGGCGCGTTGAGCAAACCAGCCATGCTGGCCGTGTTGACGATATGGCCTTGCCACGTTGCATCTTTTTTGGCGGCTTCCAGCATCATGGGCGTAAAAACGCGCACGCCGTGTGCCACGCCCATCACGTTCACGCCCAGCACCCATTCCCAGTCTTTGACCGAGTTCTCCCAAATCAGGCCGCCAGAGCCGACGCCAGCGTTGTTAAACAGCAGATGCGGCGCACCAAAGCGTGCCAGCACCGCTGCGCCCATAGCCTCCATCTGGCTGGCGCTGGACACGTCGAGCTTGAACGGCAGCACCTGAGCCCCTAGAGCCTGCATTTCCTGGGTGGCAGCATCCAGCGCGTCTTGCTGCACATCAACGAGCACCAGGTTCATGCCTAGCCTGGCACCAATGCGGGCGCATTCCAGGCCAAAACCCGAGCCAGCGCCTGTGAGTACGGCAGTTTTACCTTCGAAATTTGTGATCATGACCAACTCCTTATTTACTGACGTATCCCGATTTAACCAAGGCGCAGCATTTCAATGTGCTCAATGCCATCTTCCAGGTAGGGCTGGCCTGTATCGACAAAGCCATGCTGAACATAAAAATTGTTCAGATGCTTTTGTGCCCCGATGCGAATGGGCTGCGAACCCCAGTGCTGCTGCAATCGAACAATGGCCTCACGCATCAGCACATGACCCATGCCCGTGCCCCTGACATGGGCATGGGCTATGACCCGGCCTATGCTGGCCTCAGTAAACTTCACGCCGCTCGCAAAGCAGCGTGCATACGCCACCAGCTGGTCACCCTGCTGGCCGAGCAGGTGCATCGCGCGGTCATCGGCACCATCCAGGTCCTG
>Ga0105051_10005512_pt1 | contig 14102 bp, 8 predicted proteins | sample FRY02_FD_78383 | JGI IMG/M metagenome (GOLD analysis project Ga0105051, IMG submission 78383) | Freshwater microbial communities from Lake Fryxell liftoff mats and glacier meltwater in Antarctica - FRY-02 (megahit assembly) | ecosystem: Environmental > Aquatic > Freshwater > Ice > Glacier... | reverse complement strand
AAATCAAGCCGAGCAAGACCTAGCAATGGCATTACCCAAAAACCAACGCTAATCATTAGCAATGCCTGTGCTAAACCGACTGTGCCGTAGCTGGAAAACTTACCAGCGTAAAAGTGGAACATGCTTGTTGGCATTGTTCTAAGTCGAATAATGGTGCCTGCAGTTCGTTCTCTAACCATGTTGCCAGCCAATGGAATAACGATGAAAAACATGGCAAAAACCGTCCAAGCTGGAACGTTATGTTGCGTAGAATTATTGGCAACATCCGAAGCCATTACTTTACTGGTAGCCGTGGTTTCATTCAACTGTACAATACCCTTTGAAGACAGGTCAACTTCAGGAGCTTTCCCCGTCATTTCAGCAAGTTTTGAAGTCAATCCATCAACAATCATCTTGGCTTCTAATTCGCTCAGAAATTGCTTGATGGCACTTCTAATACTACTTCGGAACGTGTGTTTTGTAGTAGGGTCGAGTAGGAGCGATATGTACGGATTGACCGCAGGTTTTTCAATCTTAGTGGTATCTCCGCCAGGTATCAGTCCAGCCAGCATTCCATCTACTTGCGAATCAACAATTGACTTGAGGTCATCCCCTAACCCTTTATGAATGACAATCCCAATCTGGAATTCACCAGCGTTAATTGCTTTTGACAAGCGAGTACTGTCGATTGGAATTCCATCTAAGCTGTCTACTACATGAAACGCTTTGCCATTGTGAATAGCAGCCACAATAGCATCCGAAATTGTTCCAGAGTCCTCATTAACAAATAGCACTGGTATTTGCTGTTCTTGATAATCGCGAAACGGGGCATCTTGCACCAGCGCCATCACTATTACTAGAATCATTGGCATGAGAAAGAGTATTCCCAATCCGCCCTTATCGCGGATAAGTAAGAGCCATTCTTTATTTATGGAGGCAAGGAGTTTCATCCGTCTCGCAATTGCTTTCCGGTGAGTTCGATAAAATGGTGATGTAAGCTGTGACCATCGGAAACGAGCTCAGAAGTTTTTCCTTCAACAAGGAGTTGTCCGTGGTCCATGATACAGACATGGTCGCACAACTGTTCGGTTTCATCCAACTGATGTGAAGTGTAAAGTATGGTCATGCCTTTTTCATTCAGACCTTTCAAATACGTGTTAATCATATGTCTTGAATGCACATCAATACCAACAGTTGGCTCATCTAGAATGAGAATCTCAGGGTCGTGCATCAGAGCCACCATCAGGTTTACTCTGCGCTTCATTCCGCCAGAATAATTCTCCAAGAGCTTGTTTTTGTGCTCAGAAAGACCGAATTCTTTCATTAATTCATCAGTCTTGGTTCTAATTGATTTTGAATCAAGCCCAAGCATAGTTCCGAAGAATTTGAGATTCTCGGTTGCGGTCATTGTATCGTAAAGCGCAATCTCTTGGGGAACGAGTCCGATAGATTGTTTAATGCTTTTAGCATCTGAATTCCAGTCTTTGCCAAGTACTTGGACGGAGCCTGAATTCGGTTTTAGAATACCACTAATAATGGATATTGCAGTTGTCTTTCCGGCACCATTTGGTCCTAGTAATCCATAGAATGCCCCTTTCGGAATCATGAGGTCAAGCTGATTAACGGCAGGCGTATTCACTCCCTTGTATTGATGCAGCAGACCTTTTATGGAAATGGCTTCCAAATCAGAATTTCATTTTATGAATAGACTGAAAAAAGAGAATTTCTCTTCGCCCGATATCAGAAAGTTGGTCGGCCAAATCTTGATAGGTCATTCCATTGGCGCGGCCTTTTACCATTCTTCCGCAATCGTAAGCGAAGTTTCTCCACATGTCACCAATTTTGGTGATTTCCAAACTCTTTTTATGAAGCATTGGGTTGCCTAATCGACCAGAAGCTTCTTGTAAGAATGCTCCGAACATGAAACGGAATCCAGCACCACCTGTGCCAATCTCTTCTTGCATTCGCACAATATTTCCGAGGTATTTCTTGGCTTCTTCCTTGCCGTATTTGGTTTCGTACTTCCCAACACGTGATGCCAAGAAACCGATTGCTTTTCCACCGAAAATGGGGATTGGTATAGTTCCCATATCCTTGGCTGTGTATTTCAATCCTTTTATAATAGCTGCATTGATGTCCACGTCTTGCGGAACATGCGTTGGGTAATACATCCGTCCGTTTGTGTTCGGCATTCCTTTGGCAAAACGCGCACGAATCAGCATTCTGCGGTCAATCACTTCAGTCTTTTCCAAAATCGGGTCAGAAACCAAGTAGTCATTGCCTTCCTTTCCGTACACAACAATATTATGCGCATTGAAATGAAATCGGAACGCACGCGGCAAATACGGCAAGTAAAATACGCTGGTCAACATGCCAACGGGCAGACCTTGTTCTAGACAAGCATCCAACGCATCCATCGCTTTTTCGGGAGAAGAAAACTTCTCTCGTTTCATTTCCACACCTGTTCGTTTCGAGAACTTCTTGAAAATATCGCCCGGCATGATGCGGTAGGTGGTTACTGGCAATCCATTCACTTTAATGAACGGCATGTGAGCGAAGAACAATCCAGAACCGATTCCGAGCGCCAAAGGCTCCGAAATATCCAGTCCATGATGCCGCATGAGATTGGAAATAACGCCTGTTTCGCAGTGTGCCGATTGGCGGTGCTCAAAATCTATAATCATTCTATTTTTTTCAACTCCTCAACCGTAATGTCAAACACGTCAGCGTAGCGTTTCAACGTCTTTTCGTCTAAACTGTTGAAGCCGCTTGGCTCCAAATGCTTGCTCACATTTCGTTTTCCAATTTCCATGTACTGGCTCAACATGCCCACATCCATAATGTTCTTTTCCATGTGGTAGGCGAGGGGGCTAAGTTCTCCTGCCTCAATCTTCTTTTTCGTTTCGTCAACCTTTTTATTGATTTCGTCCCAAGCTTGGTTTAGTACCGCGTTTTCAGGTTCCCAACCAGAACTTCCTACCGTTCCGTACTTGCCATCTTCATCCACAGCATATTTCACCACCTTGAACTTTCCCTCAAAAAGGTTCTCATCATCCTGCGGTACGTCCTCCTTTTTCATGCGGCAAAGTTACTAGGCCGATTGTGATACTGGGATGATTGACAAAATTCTAAATTCAAAAAATACAAATGCGAAACGGTTTCGGATTTGATTTTTTAGAATTTCGTGCCTCCGCTATCTAAGCAGCGAGAAATACCCAGTGTATTCCCGAATCTCATCGGTAAGGTCGTTTATATTGAACTCGTAGATGTAGATACCAGCAGGTGCTTGCCTTCCGTTGATGGTGCCGTCCCACGGATAATCAATATCGTTGCTTTCGAAAATGAGACTTCCCCAACGATTGAAAATGCGCATATTGTAACCTCCTATATCTGAACCATAACCTTGAAAAACCTCATTCTTCCCATCACTATCGGGTGTAAATGCGTTGGGAACATAGAAGCGCAAATCGGCATAGATGTAGATGGTTTTTATCATGGTATCAATGCAGCCGTAATCGTTTTCGGCAATGAGCATGATGTCGTGATAGCCATGCTTTGAGTATCTAAAATCCGGATTCTGCAGGTAGGAACTGGAATAGACATTGGTATCTCCAAAATCCCATTCCCACAGTGTTGGACCTTTGCTCTCATCTATGAACTGAACAACAGGATTGAAGGTACTGACTGAATCTGGAGTCCAATCGAAATTGGCATAAGGCACCGGATATACAACAACGAGGCTATCCAAACGAAGGTTGGCGCGGCAACCGCTGTCAGTTTCTAACTCTAATCGGATGTTGTAAAACGATGGGTCGTAGAAATCATCATTGTCGTAGCAATGCACAACATTCGTATCGTTAGAGAACTGGAAATCTCCAAAATTCCATCTGCGTTTGATGATGTCGCCAAAAGCAAGGGTTGATAGGTCGTTGAACTGAATACAAAGATCTGGACAGCCGGTAGGGTTGGATGTGGTGACGGTTGGGTCGGGCGTATGATTTACCCAAACCTGTTGGCTGACATTATCGGTGCATCCGCGGCCTGATGTTACTCTCAATTGCGTGTTGTAGCTACCTCCATTAGGATAAATATGGCTTGCATTGACAACGGTGTCGGCTGGGGTTCCATCGCCATAATTCCATATCCAACTTACAATATTCTCTGGAAACGAGACTGAGCTTTGGTTCAAGAATGGGGTTGCGATTCCTTCGCAGACGTAGTTCCAATTGTAATCGGCAACAGGTAGGGCATAGACGGTTACTGGCAGAACGGTGGTGTCGGCACATTCATCCTGATAAGTTGCCACCAGCGAAATGTTGTAAGTCCCAGGTTGTGCGTAGGTATAGGTTGGATTGGGCTGTTGAATCCAATTCGGGCTATCGCCAAAATTCCAAGTCCATGCGCTTGCTGTTCCCAAGCTCAGATTATTGGGGGCCACTGTAATTCCATCGCACACATTCTCAACGGTAAACTCGGCATTTGGTACAGCAAAGAGTTCTATGCTGGATTGAGCCGTGTCTGAACATCCGAGCATTTCGTTGTAAACAACCAAGGTGGCTGTGTAAACTCCGGCAGACGGGAACAGATGCAAGGGGCTGTAGGAAGAAGAATTGGTGTTATCGCTAAAGAACCAATACCAAGAGCCAAGCGCGCCATAGGTTGGCAAAACGGTGGTGTTGGTGAACTGTGCAAGTTCATTGGCGCAAATGTCTGCCGTGGTGAAACTGGCCTGAGGCGCATCATACACAATCACTTGTTTAATGGCGGTATCGTTGCACGCATTCGGACTGATGCCCACCAGACGCACATCGTAGATTCCGGGAGCAGCGTAATAGTGAGTGGCGTTGAATACCGAACTGAAGGGAGTTCCATCATCAAAATCCCATTCCCAAGTTGCGTTTCCGTTAGATTGATTTAGGAAATCAACACTATCGCCAAAGCAAACATTTGCCGCAACGAAAGCTGTGTTGATGGGTGGATAAACAATAATAGTGTCGGTAAACGTATTTGAACAACTCAGTTCTTGTGTATAAACAGTAAGGCTTACGGTAAACGTGTCTGGAATGGAGTAGAAGTGCGTGGCATCCCACGAGTTGGCGCTGCCACCGTCTCCAAAATTCCAAATAAAGTCGCCAAAAACATCATTGCTAGATGGGGTGGAAAGATTGGTGAAGTTGGCCGGGGTTCCCAAACAGGCATCTGCAAGGGTGAAATCTGCCGTAGGATAACCATAGACGTGAACCGTTTGCATGACCGAATCCACACAATTGTCGTTGCTTGTGGCAATGAGCCAAACGTCATAATCGCCTTCGGTGGCATAGAGGTGCGAGCTGTTATATTGAGCTAGTTCGGTGCCATCTCCGTATTTCCAAACGAAATTGGTAACTGTTGCTGGAGGCGTGATGCTGGTTCCATTGTTGAAGAAAACCGTGCTTCCAACGCAAACATCATTGTAGTAGAAATCGGGGGTGAGGTTCTGGTCATCAATAATCTGAATCTCAATAGTATCAAACACAGTACATATACCAGAAACCGCTTGGTAGATGAACAGGATGGTTTCAGCACCTTCCACAATGCCATCTTCAATTGCTTCAACTGTAATGGTCTGGCATTGAACACCAATGGGAAAGTTGAGGATGGTTGGAAGTTGGGTGTAGTCAGCGCCATTCACAGCGGTTCCTGCATAACTAAGGTTGAGGTCGTATGGTGCGCTTGTATCTCCCTGACGGCAAAGCTCAATATCGTAGGTTCGGCATCCTTCAATTGGTGGAAAAGAACCTACCGTTACGTCTGTGTTTATGGCGTTGTTTACCCCACAGTCTAAACTGTTTTCGGCAATGAACATACCGCTGTCGAAAATGCAATCTGCCGCATCTGCCACCGCAATTTTTACGTGATACATTTCGCATTGCGTTACGTTGGCCGTGGCTGTCATTGGTACGGTAAATCCATCGTATTCTATAATTCCAGCACCATTGTTTACGTAGTACTGATTATTGACATTGCCATTTACTGTGGTAATACCAACTCCCGTTGCGGTATTGGGAACTAATGCAATGTTTTGATTTCCAACGAATCCCGGGCCAGCGATGGTGATGACCACTGCATCTGCAAATTCGCGGTTGATGTATTCGGGATATTCGTCTGATGCAAAAACGTAGGTGAAATTTAACTGACTGCAAGTCGGCACAATATCAAACTCCAAAATGCAGGCATCGTAGGTCGTTTCATTTGCAACAGCTTCCACATCTGGGTCTCCGGGTGCGCCATTGCAAGCACTTACTCCTGCATCTGTATTGGGTGATGCGGCATTTGCAACGGTTCCAGTAGTGAGAAGTACCCCTGTGGTCATGTTTATGTTGGTGGCAGTTGCATCGAAATAGCTACTTGCACCTCCGGGGCAGTTCAGAATAATGTTGCTTACTGCTATTCCATCTCCAACAATTAGGTCGGTTAGTTGCTGTGCGGTGTAAGTGGGGTCTACAATAAGTTGGGCGTTTCCACTTTGGTGAAACAGAAAAAAGATAAAAATGGTCAGAAGTCTCTTCACAATTTCATCTTAAAACCTGAACTCTATCTGTGTAGCGATGATAGTCGCCATTTATGTCGATTACTTCCACCACATACACGTAGGTCTCGTTTTCCACTTGTTTTTCATTGTTCCGTACATCTGCGCCCCATCCTTCATTGATGTCTTCTGAATAATGAATCTCATCGCCCCACCGATTAAAAATCCACATTTTGAACTCAACAATACCAACTCCTTTTACATAGAATCGGTCGTTGATGAAATCGTTATTGGGGGTAAATGCACTTGGTATATAGATGGTAAAGGATGGCGTTACGGTGATTATTGCTTCTGTGGTATCCGAGCATTCAAAGTCGTTGTAAACAATCTGAGTAACGGTGTAAGTTCCTGTTGTGAGGTAGGTGTAATTCGGATTCTGGAGGCCAGATGTGTTTATTACCTGATTATCGCCAAAATCCCACGCCCAATAGTTGGCACCTTGCGATCTATCGCGGAATTTGATGGTGGGGAATAGGATTGTGGTACGATACGGATTCGATTCAAATCCTGCTCTTGGAGTGGGATAGACCTTTACGTAGGCATTTTTTACGTGGGTTGTAATACATTCCTTGTCTGATGTAACGGTAAGGGCAACATCAAAAGGTTTGGTAATGTCTGTTCGGTCGTTCGTAAAGCAATGCTGCGGATTTTGATTTAGCGAGCCATCATCATCTCCAAAATCCCAAACCCAAGATTGGTTAAAGCCACTTTCTATGCCCGAAAGTTCTTGAAACTGAACGCAGTGCGGAGAGCAACCTTCGGACAAATCTACCGTGAACTGAACTATGGGGTTCGGATTCACAATTACTGCTTGAGAAACACTATCCGCACAGCCCTCCGAGGTCGTTACGGTGTGCATTACGTTGATAACCCCAGCATTTGCGTAGGTGTAAGAAGTAGATTGACCAGAGCCATTACTGCTACCATCTCCGAAATTCCAATCGTATTGAGCGATGGTGGAAGGATTTTCTACCGAAGAGATGCTGAAAAAATCTGTTGAATCCTGATGGCAGACTTCGCTGGTAATGAAGCTGGACAGCGGAGTTGGATAAACGGTTACTTGTTGTTCGATAAACGCATTGCAACCATAGATTGTTGATACTGATAATCTTACGGTGTAGGTTCCAGCAGACGAATAAACGTGATTTACGGCCTGATTGAGATTGGGAGATGAACCATCGCCAAAGTCCCATTTCCAACTAGATATTTCGCCTGTGGATGTGCTGATAAATGGAACAGATTCCCCAAAACAAACATTCTCAAACGTGAAGTTGGGAATGGGCGTGGCATATACCCGCACCGAATCGGTAAGCGTGTCTGAACACGCTAGGTTGGGAGAATAAGTAATGAGGGTAATGTCAAAAACGCCATCACTCAAATAATTGTGTTGCGGTGCCCACGTGTTGGAGTTTGTGGCTGAACTATCCCCGAAATTCCAAAGCCAGTTTTGAATATTGCCAGTAGGAGGTAGAATACTGTTGTTTGTCAAAACTACAGGTTCGCCAAAACACACATTCTCAAAGTCAAAGAAGGATTGTGGAGATGGACTGACGGTGACAGTTCTTGTGAGCGAATCGGTGCAACCATTCTGATTGGTCACGGTCAATTGCACATCATACGTTCCTGGAGAAATATAATAATGGCTGGTTGATAGGGTGTAGATAGGAGGCGTGTTGTCTCCAAAATTCCAATTCACATTGGTTACATTACCCATGGAAGTATTTTCGAACACCACGGGATTGCCAAAGCAAACATTGGTAAAACTGAAGTTGGGAATTGGAAGCGGAGCCACAATCACAGGATTGGTTGCGCTACTTGTGCACACACCATTCTGCGAAAAAGCGGTGAGGGTGGCATCATAGGTTCCCGTGGCCGCATAGGTGTGCGTGGTACTCCAGTTTACATTATCATTCGGTGTGCCATCTCCAAAATCCCATCTCCAACTGCCAATAGTAGGAGGGAACAGGGTTGTATTGATGAATTGGGTTGTGTTCTGATCGCAAACCTGTGGAGCAGAAAAACTCACCATTGGAATTGGATTTACATTTACGGTGGTGGTGTGCGAAGCAAAACAACCATTATCTGTGGTGGTGGTGAGGCTTACATTATACAGTCCACTTTGCGGATAGCTATGTGTCGGGTTTTGAAGGTTGGAAACGGTTCCATCTCCAAAATTCCAATCCCACAAAACGATATTTCCAATGTTGGTGGTGGTGAGGTCTGTAAACGGAACAACATCTCCCGGACAAGCAGGTGGTTGGATAAAATTCGTGTTCACAGCTGTTGCATTAATAACAGCGTTAAGCGTTACTTGACAGCCAGTAACAGCCGTCAGCGTACACGAATACTGCACACCATTGGTGGGATTGGAAACCGTAATCTCTCGTGTTGTTTGTCCTGTATTCCATTGATAGTCGAAGCCGATAGGAGCGGTAAGCACCGCATTGTCGCTGCTGGCAGGACAATAATCTACCGATATTTCTAACGGATTGCATTCTGCCACGATGTAGGCATAGCCAAAATGACCGCAGAGGCCGCAATCGCCCGTTGTAAATTCGATGGTGATATTTTGGCCGATAAAGGCAGAAAGGTCAATGCCGACAGGAGTCCAAGCACGGTAGCGAACACCACCGCACGACCGGAAACCTGAAATATTCGCAGCAGCCGTTACTTGATAAAATCCGCATTGGGGCGAAATGAGCTGCCCCGCTGCGTTTAGCACGCGACTTTCAAATCGAGGTTGGTCGGCCACGCTGTGCCCAGGGTCTTCCAGTACTACCGCATATTGATAAATGAACAACGCGCTTTGCTGAGTTACCATATAAGTGTACGAAAGGCGTTCGGCTTCGCAGCCGCTGCCGCTGTTTCCGAGCCGTGCAGAGTTTGCATAGCCAGGTGCAACTACCGAAATATCGTCACACGCATTGGGGTCGGTGGCATTTCCAGTCATAATGGTGTGCCGACCGTTAACGATGCCTGTAGTAGGTGTATTGATTCCGCAGCACGTACCTGTCCTGCCCACCCAACTGGTGAAATCGCCCGTATTGAAATCCGCGTTGTCGCAGCCTTGTTGGGCAAAACATATCCCTGACATGAAGGATAAGTTTAAGAACAGAAAGACCCAATTTAGGATTCGGGGTTGGAACATTTGCAACATGAATAACTTTCAAATATCCAAAGAAAACAATCAAAAACAACCTAACTTGGCAGGAGGAGTGAAATCGTTGGGTTCACAGAAGGACGGGAAATAAGGGTTTGGGATGCTTCTAAATAGAACAATGAATGACCGTTGGTGAATTTAGATTGATAGAGATAGGTGGTTATACTCCGGGGTTTGAGCATGGAGGTAATTTGAGAAAATGTAGGAACACACCGACTTATCTCTTTCGACTTTCTCCTAAATAGAGCACGGACAAACGCGGTTTGATGGCTGCGCTCCTTTTTTTTAAGCAGAGACGCAGAGAAACGGATCAACGGAAAAGGAAAAAGAGACCAGCACCTGAAACATCCTTAATTCTTAATCAAAAACCGCAACCGCTATTAAACATTGAATCACAATCTGCTCGAAGTTGATGCTTTCTGGAACGATGTTTCATTCCTTGATGAATTTGAATCGGAGCTATTACTCGGATGACTTCGGATTCCGAATAATTACGTAGAACTGCGTACAACACCGCGTCAAGCAATACCGTGCTTTGACGCATTAATCAATTATTCTAACCCTTAAACTGAACAGTATGAAAATTCTAAACGAAACATTCAAATTCGGACGATTCCTGCTCGTAGCTGGAGTTGTTTCCATGTCAATTGCTTCGTGTAACACGGACGAAACGCCAGAAACGCCAGTTGACCCAGCAAGTAATCCTCCAACACCGACTTTCGGAGTTGGTTATGGAACATTGGCTGCGGTGAAAACTATCACAACCTTTGACCCGGGATTTGGCGTTCCAGTTCAGGAAATTGTCCTTGGTTTAGGTGCTGCTGGTTTTACAGATGCCTTGGATTACAGCAATTTGATAGTAGCTGGAACATTGACGCTTGAAGGAGAAACCTTAACAAAGGCCGATAATAATGCCTACTACAACTCTCCAACACAGACAAACCCAACTGGTATCGATTTTAGTGGATATCCAACATGGGAAGTGAGTGGTTCTGGTGCAATTCCTGCATTCACACACACTACTAGTATTGGTTTTCCAACGCTCGGTACCATCACGAGTGCTACAACCATACCGGGTACAGGAGATTATGCACTAACCATATCAAATGTTTCAGGAGCGGATTCTGTGTATTATATGCTTGGTGGAGTTACGCATATTGAAGCTGGAAGTGCCACTTCAAGCACTTTTACTGAAGCTGAGATTAACGGAATGGGAACTGGAACAAATTTCGCTCAGGTTGCGCCTTACCGTTGAGAAATGGCCACCAAATCAGGTAAAGATTTCTACTTCGTAACTGAAGCAGTAAAGACCCAATCTGTTACCATAGAATAATTGGTTGGAATAATGTGGGTGGGGTCGGCTCTTTCGGGAGTCGGCCCCTTATTATTTCACATAAACCGTTTTTCGGTTCATAAACTCCATCATGCCATCCTTTGCGAGTTCGCGTCCGTAGCCAGAAAGTTTGGTTCCGCCAAACGGCAAACGTGGATCTGATTTTACCAATTCGTTGATGAAATACGCGCCATCGCTCACTTCGTCAGCCATGCTTATTGCCTTATCGATATTTCTGGTGCAAACCGTCACGCCCAAACCGTAGTTAGACATTTCGGACAATTCGAACGCATGTTTTACATCCTTGGCTTTTATCATAGCTGCCAACGGCCCAAAGGTTTCTTCTGAGAAAGCGGGCATTCCAGGCTTCACGTTGCCGAGAACGGTCGGTTCGTGGTAACAACCGCGTTGGTTTCCTCCCAAAAGTAATTCAGCACCTTGGGCAACAGATTCTTGCACTTGCCGCTGCAGTTGGTCTGCCAAGTCTTTCCTAGCCAGTGGCCCAACCTGAGTGTCGTTCTCTTTCGGATCACCAGATTTCAACCTACTGACACCTGCCGTGAATTTCTGCACGAATTCATCATAGATACCTTCAACCAGAATGAACCGCTTGGCTGCAATGCAACTCTGGCCGCAATTGAGCATACGTGCCACCAACGCTGTTTTTACGGCAGCATCAATATCGGCATCTTCCCAAACGATGAAGGCGTTGTTTCCGCCCAGTTCAAGCAAGGATTTCTTGATGTATTTACCGGCCAGAGCAGCAATGGTAGAACCGGCTCGTTCGCTTCCTGTGAGGGTTACGGCTTTTACGGCTGGATGAGAGATGATCTTCTCGGTTACATCGTGATCAACAATAAGGGTCTGAAAAACACCTTCTGGGAATCCGGCCTTTTTGAACACATCTTCAATCAGTTCTGCACTTCCGAATACATTGGAAGCGTGTTTCAACAATCCAACATTACCAGCAACAAGTGTTGGAGCTGCAAAGCGCAACACCTGCCAGAACGGAAAATTCCAAGGCATGACGGCCAATACCGCTCCGATTGGATTATGACGAACGAACGATTTTTGCGCATCCGTTTCTATCACTTCATTGGCCAAAAAAGCCGCAGCATTATCTGCATAATAATCGCATACCCAAACACATTTGTTAATCTCGCTTCGCGATTCCGTGATGGGTTTTCCCATTTCTAGGGTTATCATCCTAGCGTATTCTTCTACGTTATCACGAAGTACCTGACCTGCTTTTTTCATCATTGCGCAGCGATCAGCAAGCGGAACTTTCTTCCATGAATCGAAAGCGGTTTGCGATAAGGCCAACTTCTTGTCCAACTCAGCCACAGAAAGGGCAGTGTATGTTCCTACTTCCTTTCCATCGAAAGGATTTGTGCTTTTAAAACTCATTGTTCACATCGTTTATTGAAATTGTACACTTTCTAGTTCGATAAAAGTTATTTGTTATTCAGGTCGAACGAAACCCCAAAAATGGCAAATTTCAATAACCAATAACCTATTAACCTATTTCATCAAACTTCCGATTAATTCTGGAATCTCGCGCTTGTCTTCAACAATGGTTGACGCATATTTTCTTTTAATGCTACCAATCCATTGCTTTGCTCGCGGAGTGAGCTGAAAATCGTCTGTCATCATTCGTCCGCGTGTTACCAGAATTCCCATGTCGGCCCCTTCATAGAGGTAATCACCTTCTTTGGTTATTCTGAGGAAGAAGGCTTCCTGGTCAGATTCAACAGCTCTTCTGTGCGTGTCCATTCTGTCAAATTGAATGTGCCCGTTGTCGAACATTTTCCAGATGCCGGAGCGTGGTGCTTCATTCACATGTTCGATGGTGTCGGATGTGTGCTTGATGATGATTTGACACCAGCCATCAATGTTGTCCTGCTTGGCCCAACGCTCGTTCAATGCTTTGATGCTGAGATTGTAATCTATGTTCATCCATTCCAGAATGTGGAAGATGAAAAGTGGGGCATCGGCCAAAGCAAATACCGCGTGATTGGTGATGGAACTAGCTCCCGTTACACGTGGGTTCAGTTCGCCTAAATAAACTTCTCCATTATCCTGATCAATCAAGAAATCAAGTTCAAAATAGCCTTTGTAGCCTTCTTTTCTTAGTTGATTCCCGAACAATTGCGTGTATTCGCGCGTCTTTTTTCTGATAGTAGGAGTGAAGGCATTCGGATAAATCTCGTTCCCACACCAACCACCTTTGTAGGGTGTCAATTCTTTGAAACCAACTAGTTCCGTCATAAGCGGAGCAACTATGGTTCCGTGGCGCGTAACGCAAGCCTCAATGGCCGAGCCACGGCAGTTGATGCGCTTCATGATCTTCACCTCTTTCTCCTTCAGAATCTCGTCCTTGTACTTGTTGAATTCTTCTTCGTTTGTGATGAAGAAAGTGGTATGGCCCGAATCTCCATAAGGGGTTTGAATGACCAGATCCGTTCCTAATTTCTTTGAAACCTCTTCTAGATGCTTGTAGCTTTTAACCTGCGAAAGCACGTAAGGAACGCACGCAACCCCGGCCTTTTCGGCAATGCGGTTCGTGTTCACTTTATTGTCCATTGAGTTCCGCATCCGGGCGTTCGGGAACATGATCTCCAGCCCTTGCTTCTTGGCCAGTTCCTCTGTTTTCTCATCAAACATCAGAAACATGGCCTTGCCCGTATCGCCACCCTTGCTTCTCGTTTTGAGGTAAGACTGAACCTCGGGATGTTGCAATAGATAATTGTTGATGTCTTCGATGCTTTCAAACTCATCGTGCGGCATTTCTTCCTTTGGAGAAAATACGTTGGGATGCAATCCGTCAAAACATTCGATGTAACTGATGAATTTGAATCCTTTGATCCATTCATCGGCACCCAAGAGATTGAAATTGGTAGCACTAATGAAGTAAATCGGCACCTCGTTCTTGTAGAAATATCTTCTGATATCTGCTATTCCGTTGAGCTTCTTCGTGGCAACCTTTTTCGTTGCAACCTTCTTTACTGGCGTTTTGTTCTTTGTCATCTCTCTTATTTTAATCGATTATTGAATTCGATTTT
>Ga0105051_10005499_pt1 | contig 14124 bp, 9 predicted proteins | sample FRY02_FD_78383 | JGI IMG/M metagenome (GOLD analysis project Ga0105051, IMG submission 78383) | Freshwater microbial communities from Lake Fryxell liftoff mats and glacier meltwater in Antarctica - FRY-02 (megahit assembly) | ecosystem: Environmental > Aquatic > Freshwater > Ice > Glacier... | reverse complement strand
GGCAGTGGGCAGTTGGCAGTTGGCAGTTGGCAGTTGGCAGTTGGCAGTTGGCAGTTGGCAGTTACGGGCAGTGGGCAGTGGGCAGTGGGCAGTGGGCAGGCAAGAAGAACTGCTAGTGGGCCGACGGTCACTGGGGCTGGACGCGAGGGTGTTCCAGGCACTCCAAACTTTGGCAATATGTCGACATCGATCGTCGTTGTCCGGTATTGCAGTTTCGGCCATCGCCCCTCAGTCGGGACGAGCAAAAGGAACTTCGTAAAATCAGCGTTACCGCCACCATCACCGCCTGCGGCAATATTGTGCGCAGTTAAGGGGCCTTTTCACTACGCGGCGACTCACGTCTGCGGCAGTGGATCTATCAAACTCCGGCCTGTTTTGTGGCGAATTGACAGGCTGGAAGCATGTTCCACTTATTCGCCCAACGAGACGAGCAGTTGCTCGAACCGAAGGTCTTGGGGGGCGATTTTCTGGCCAGCGCGGGCTTGCTGCCTCGCCATTGCCGTCTCGCCGGACTCGCGGAGTGAAACGGCATATCGGTACCGGGTGTCCATGTCTGCGGGCATCAACGCAACCGCTTGGGAAAGCGACTGGGCGGCGAGTTTGGGCTGGTCGCGTTTGTCGTGGATCTCGGCCAATAGTCGCAACTGCTGCACCTGAGCGACCACGTCGCTGGGCTTAACTCGATTCAAGACCTCGATCGCTCGGGCGAGAATCGAGATGTCAGGCTTTGGTTTTTGAAGCTCGTGCGTCGCTGCGATGGCTAAAACCCTAGGGTCGCTTGGCAGTAAGCTGGCAAGCGATATCGGACTTGCCTGGGGATAAACGGCCATGATTGCACTGGTCACCGCCGGGTCCCGCTGCATCGCGCGAGAAAACGATTCGGCGGCGACTTCCCAAAGGCCCGCTTCGGCCGCAAGTTGTCCGGTGAACAATAGCGACGGTGCGTATCGGTTCCTCAATTGAAGCATGGAGCTGAGAAGCATTTCGGTTTGTTGTGGTGATCCACCGGCGAAATCGAGCTTGACGATCGCCTGGTGCGCCGCGTCCGAAAGCGGGCAGGCCCTCAAAGCATCCACCGCGAACGAACGCCCTCGATGCAATGCGAATCCGAATTCAATCCGTTGTTGCTGGCGTTTCGCGTCCGCGTCAGAGTCCGCGTCAGAGTCCGCGTCAGAGTCAGAGTCGCTGATGGCGAGCGGATTGCTTGTGGACACTGAATCCGGCGAATCACGCTTTTCGGCGATTGGGAACAGGGGAGAGACGCTTGCGAGTGAGGCCTCGGCGCCGCGTATCGGCTTGACTTGGGTGGGATCGATCAAGACGTTCGTTTTGTCCCGGTCCTGTTCACTGCCCACTTCTGCGGACGGTGATAAGGCGCGGACATCGGCGTACCAAACGCCGCGCAAGCGAGACGGTGCAAGGGCACGAAAGCTCGCCATCTGGTCCGCTGCTTCGGAGCCTCGAGTTGCCGCGTATGCGGCTCGATATCGAGCGATGTCGACAGTCAAGCGAGACCGTTCCAAGGAGCCGATGAAGTCGGATGGGTTGCGATCGAGGTGGGAGGCGAGCTTGGTTTCGATTTCGGAAGCGAGCGCGGCGTTGTACGATTCCTGATTCGGAAGAAGCCTGGCGACTCGTTGGAGGTAGTCGCCCCGCGCGGAAGCGTCCAACTGCACGATAGCGGGGAGGATCATGGCGCCGACCAAAACCGCCGCCACCGGCAACCAGGCTTGCTCAGGCGGCAGCTTTAGGGGCAGTCGGGAAAAAAGGGTCAGGTACCATTTGCCAGGAACTGGCCCTTCGGGTCGGGAAAAAAGGGTCAGGTACCATTTGCCAGGAACTGGCCCTTCGGGTCGGGAAAAAAAGGTCAGGTACCATTTGCCAGGAACTGGTCGGGAAAAAAGGGTCAGGTACCATTTGCCAGGAACTGGCCCTTCGGGTGCTTTGCACAAATGGTACCTGACCCTTTTTTTCCCCTTACCGAAATAGCCAATCACCGACGATCGCGCGACAATCGCGCTTGCGAGGATGGCGACAAGGATGGCGTTGGCGGGAATGCGAAGACCGAAATCGAAGCATTGGCTGGCTGCGAGCGAGCCCAGGGTGAACCAGCCTGCGGTGGCGAGTCCGTGATCGATTGGATCGGCGCTGGCATTGAGGCAACCCAGGGCACGGACGACGATCACCACCAAAACCATCGCAATGACTACGCCCAGGAGTCCCGTTTCGACGAACCATTCCAACCAGAGGTTGTCGGCGTTGACGAACCAGCTTCCGCTACTGGTTTGCTGATACGGCAGGTAGGCAAAGCGATAGGCACCCAGCCCCCAGCCCAGGAGAGGCTGGGCCATCGCAGCACGCCAACCATCTTTCCAGTGTTCCCAACGTCCGTCTTGGAATCCATCCTCCGTCATCACTTGGTCGGGGGTCGCGTTCAATCGGTCCAGCGAAGTGGCGGGCAGATCGAATTTGATTAACAGCACGGCGGCCATCAGCCCGATTGCCAGCAACGTGGGCAGGATTCCGCGTCCCCGATGGAGCGATTGGACCACGCCGAAGGCAAGCAGCAGGCCAGCGAGCATACCGACGAGCCCACCGCGAGAGCCGCACGCGAAAAGTCCGCCGGCGGAAAGCAGTGAGCATGTGACTGCGAACATCACGACGCGATCGAACAAGACATCCCGCCATTGGCTCACTGGAATCGCGTCGCCATTCAGTGTGCTGCCGGTAATGGCCGCCAATCGCCAGGCCACCAAACCGAGCCCTGCGGCGAGACCCACGTTCATCATCACCGCTGCGTTGCTGCGATTGACAAACGCACCAAACGGGGCACCTCCGTATTCGCTTTTGTAACCCCAGACGGTGGCGGTGGGGTCATTCATGGTTTGATAGAACCCGAAGCCTGCGTGAACGGCGCCGGTGAGTGCGATGACGACGAGAAGGACCGCAACTCGTCCGCGGGTGACATACCACTGGGAACTGACCAGCGAGAATGCGGCCAGGACGACCATCGATGCAGCGGCGTTGATCGTCAACCAACGGCTGACCGTTAACGGGAAGTATGCCGGTGAGTGTGTCCCCAAAGGGGCCTGACCCGTTGGAGGCACGGCGAGGGTCAGACCCCTTTTCGGATGCAGCGTCTCGCCAGATTGGATCGTTCGCGGGGCGATCGCATAGAATGCCGATTGATAGGACTCGGCGCTTCCGGGTGCGAACGTTGCCCATAAGTTCGAAGGCAGAGGCACGGATTGCAAGCTGCCCAGAACCGCGACGCAGATTAGAAAGAGCGTGACGCTCATCGCTTGGCGGGAAGCGACTCGGCCGGGCGCGATAAGCGACGGGATGACCAGCACCAAGGCGACCGCCGCAATGACGCTGATCAACCACTGCGTCCAAGGCAAAACGCCACCGAGATCCGCGGCCACTACCGCCGGCACGAGAGCGACGAAGACGGCGGCGAGCCAGGACGAAAACGCGACCGCTTGATTGAACCCAGCCACATCAGCTCCTATCGATGAAGCAAGGATTGAAAAGGAAACGCGTCATGTCTTGGTTCGGGTCGCGGACGACGCCACCGAGGCCGCATCGAGCGCGACATCAGGCGAGGCAAATGCACGGGAGCCGATCGCGAGCGGTTCGTTCGAAAACGGATCGATTGGGGTTCGAAGATGATGGAGCATCGATGCGAAGCGTTCGACGCAAATCCGCTTGTCGAAGTGGGACTCCGCCAGGGCGCGGGCTCGCCGCGTGATATCGGTCATCGCTGGTGAGGAGAGATTTGCCATTTTTTCGACTGCGGCCGCGATTTTCGCGGGGTCATGTTGATCGGCGACAATGCCCACGTCGTTCTGGAGGACGATTTTCGCGACGTCGCTTTCGGCATCGGCGATTGCCATCACGGGCGTGGCCGAGGCGAGAATGCCGTACAATTTACTTGGCATCATTGTCCCTCCGATTCGCGGGTCGACCGAGATGACGTGTAGATCCGCCGCGGACAGACTTGCGGACAAGCCTTCCCGGGATTGGTAGGGCAGAAAATGGATGTCTCGGGCTCGCGGCGACTTGGCGGCCAGATCCTTGAGGCGAACTTCATCAGCACCTCCACCGATCAAAACCAATTTGGCCCGCGCCGGAAAGCGAGGGTCGCGGACGGCGTCGATCAGGGCATCGAGTCGTTGGGACAGCCCCATATTTCCTGAGTGCATGACGACAAAATCGTTTTGCCAACCGTGGGCCCATCGAAAGGGGTTCTTTTCTTTCATGGGGACCACCGCTTCGCAATCGACCCAGTTGGGCACGATGTCGATCGTCTGGCCATCGAGTCCCCAACCGACCAATTCGGCTTTCATGGCAGGACTGAGAACGATCACTTTCTTTGCCGATTGGTAGGCTGACCGCAACCGATTTCGTAGTTGGCGAGTGACGATACCGTCTTTTGCTTTGCCCAGACGAATAGCGATGTCGGGGTAGAGATCCTGCAGGTAGGCAACGAACGAGGCCCCGGTTCGTTTCGCGTAAGGCGCCACCACGATTGGAAGCAGGAAAGGATCGGTCTCCGAAACCACGATATCGTAGCGAGCCGAAGTCGCCAGCCACCGCCGGACCGCAAGGGTGAAGGAGATCAGATTGGCGATCCGTCCACCGCCACGTCGCTTATTGAACTGTGTGTGAGGTAAACGATGGATCGTCACGCCCGCGTGCGATTGTTCGCCGGAGCAGGTGTAAGTGGAGTTACCGGGATTGCTGTTCGGTTGGCCACAGAGCACCGAGACGTCGAATTGATCCACGAGCGATTGGCAAAGATCGGTCAACAATTGCCCCGTCGCTTCGGCATCTGGCCAATACGATCGATTCACAAAAAGGATGCGGGGTTTGGAAGGGTTCACAGTTGAGTTCATCTTCTTGCCGCTGGTGAGGAGCCCGGCAAGCATGCCATCGTTGATTTAGGATCGTGCGAGAAAAAGTGTTCTATTTCCTTCCTCACGGGGACGGGACGCCGGCTACTGCCAAATCGTGTTGGACCATGATCTGTATCAATTCCTGAAAGGTGACCTGGGGCTTCCACCCCAATTGCTTTTCCGCTTTGCTCGCGTCACCAACCAATCGCTCCACTTCCGTGGGCCGGACGTATTTCGCTTGGGTGCGGACGTAATCTTGCCAGTCGAGTCCGACGGCGCCGAAGGCCGCTTCAAGTAGATCGACGATACTGTGATCTTTACCCGTCGCCAAAACATAGTCATCCGGCGTGGGGTGCTGCATCATGCGCCACATCGCCTCCACATATTCGGGCGCATATCCCCAGTCACGCCGCCCGACGAGGCTGCCCAGGGCAAGTTGATCGGTCTGCCCAGCCACAATGGCCGCCACTCCGCTGGTGATTTTCCGCGTCACGAACGATTGGCCGCGGCGAGGCGATTCGTGGTTGTAGCAAATGGCATTGCAGGCAAAGAGATGATGCGAGTCCCGGTATACCTGCACCATGCGAGTCGCAAATGCCTTCGCGACTCCATAGGGCGTGACGGGGCGGAAAGGAGTGGATTCGGACTGGGGTGACTGGTCAGGTTGGCCGAACAATTCGCTGCTTCCGACGTGCAGAAACTTGGGTTTCTCGGGAAGGTCACGAACGATTTCAAGAAGCCGAAGGGTTCCCATCGCGGTGAACTCGCAAGTCGATTCAGGGATATCGAAGCTGAGGCCGACGTGGCTCTGTCCGGCCAGATGGTAAATTTCATGGGGGACAAGCTTTACCAGCAACCGCCGAATCGTCGTGATGTCATCGAGATCCGCGTAATGGAGAAACAGCGTTTGGTTGTAGATGGCGGGGTCGCTGGTGAGATGATCGATGCGGCTGCGGGCGGTTTGGCTGCTGCGACGAACCAAGCCATGCACGATGTGCCCCTTCTGCAGCAGGAGCTCGGTCAGGTACGAACCGTCTTGACCGGTAATGCCGGTGATCAGCGAGGTTTTTGGGGACAAGATATTTTCAGTTTTTCAGTTTTCGGTATCAGCAGGGAAGACAAACTTTCTGCGGTGCGTGTTTTGCGTCCGACAACCAACGTTTCTGAAAGAGGCTCACGAGTCTCGATCGATCTGAATTGCATCCGCACTCACTTGCGTTTTGGAGCCGCCTACTCGTTCAGTTGTGGAGGAGCTTTTTGGAGAATTTCGAGTTGGCAATCATCCAAGACCACCGAGGCGCCTTGATTCATGAAGCGGACTTCAACGATCAGGCAGGTTTGCTGCTGGCGACGGATGACGACCCCTTCAAATCCCGCGAATTGACCATTTCGAACGCGGACACGGTCTCCCGATTCGATCCGGGCTTCGGGCGAGAGCGCAGCGCCGGTAAAGATCAGTTGTTGCAACTGCCTAAGGTCTTCGATCAGCTTTTCCGGTTCCGTGACGACGATGGTGCGAGACACACAACCGCTGCAGACGGCTTGGTAGCGAGCCATCTCGTCGCCATGAACGAAGACGTAGTTTGCAAACAGTGGCAGGTGTGATTCACGCACACGTCCGGTGGGCGACCGGTAACGCCGGGTGATGATCGGAGCATAGTGAGCGACTTCCGATTGCCGAAGCGTTCGCATCAGTTGTTTTTCTTGACGCGATCGCGTGTAGCAAGCCCACCAGGGCACCAGGGGGTCAAAATTCGCCAGCAGGTCGTCGGGAAAGCAGTCCGGTTCGGATTCCAGGATTGGCATGGGGCAAACTTTGAAAATTCTGCAAGCGTTGATGGGGACGCACTTCGTGCCATCGGGTGACACTTACCCATGTTGTGCTTCTCATTCCCGAGAGCGTCAAGGATCGAAGGCGAAATCATTTTGCGGTTCTGTGGATGATGAGATAGGACGGCGGGACTGTCTAGCGAGAAAGGCGTCGCAGGAAGGAGTTCCCGATAAGACCACGTCGACTGTCGCGAATCGTCTAAAATTACCGGTTTGACCGGCGTCGCGAGCCAGCCGGTGACACCACCGAAAAGATTTCTTTCCCAGCAGGGGCAAAACAGGCGGGGGCAAAACAGGGAAAGAATAAGAAGAAAATGCCGATGCCCGAAATACCCTCTGCCATAACGCCGTTCATCTTGAGACGGGTTCTGCGACCGAATGGTTCCGCAGGGGCGGTAGCGGGGCCAAGGCTTTCCCATTGGCTTCGCGACCGAAGCTACCGGTACCGGCGGCATAGCTGAACTCCGATTCACTTGCCGATTCGCCTGCTTCTACGAAGGCGATTTCCGATTCTACGGTGTCTATCAGTCGCCGAATCTGTGACCGCAGTTCCAGGAATCGATCGTTCAATTGATCCAACACCCCTTCTGTTGAAGCTTTACTTGCATCGCCGATCAACTCAAATTTCCCCACCAAACGCTCACCCAGAAAAATCGGCAATTTAATGATTAGTTGCTGTGACTTTTCGGGCAGACGCGAGCGTTCCCAAGACCCGTGATAGCCCTCCTGCATCCAGGCGATACTGACATCCAGTTTGATCTTGGCAAGCTCGCGATCGATCGCGAATTCGACCAGCGATTGCCAGATCGAATCCCAATGTCGATTGCCCTGCAACTGCACAGTCTTCTGATGAACCTGGAGAGGGCTGCGATGACTGAGAATCATCAACGATTCGCCAAAAATAGCGGTTCGGCGGACCAACATCTTCAGCTCTGCGTTTCCAAACAACCGCGCCAGCACCAGAATGGCGAAAACCAATCCAACACCGAGAACAGCGATCCACTGCTGGCTGAATCTTACACTTAAAATCGAAGCGAAGCTGGTGATTCCGGTGAGCCCCGCCACCACTCCCAGCATGACGGGATGTGAAAAACGATCCAGCAAACGATGGTGCAAGTGTCCACGATCGGTTGCGTAAATACTTCTGCCCGTCAAAACCCGACGCAAAATGGCGACAATGGAATCAAACAATGGCAGCGACAGCATTAGCAGCGGCGCGAAGGAAAGTAGGGTACTTCCCTTCACTGAACCCCAGATGGAGATCACGCCGACGAATAAGCCGATCACCATGCTGCCCGCATCACCCAAGTAGATCGTAGCCGGTGGACGATTGAAGACCAGAAATCCCAGCAGTGACCCACAAAGCGCCGCGGCGACAGCAGCACCAAGGAACGCACCGGTGTGAATGCAGAGAATGGCGAGGCCCCCGCTAATGACCAAGCCGGCAGTCGACGCCATCCCGTCGGCTCCATCGATCAAATTCAGGGCGTTGATGGCGGCCAGTAGCCAAACGACCGTCAGGGGATAGGCGAAGATTCCGAGATCTAGTTGGAACCCCACGAATTGAATGCTTTGAACCACGGTGCCCCCGCCCACCATGGCAATGGCAATCAAGATTTGCAGCATCAATTTTTGCCGACCGCGAAGGGTAAAGGCATCATCGGCAAAGCCGACCAACATTAAGGCCGCCGCGGCGTAAAAAAGAACATGCCACCGGCGATCCAGCGACCCCAGCAAACCACTGCCAAGGTAACGATCGCCCAGTAGGACAAATGCAAACGTGAGGCATACCGAGCCAAAGACCGCTAAACCGCCGCCCAAAGAGACGGCATCGGTTTGAAGTTTGCGGACGGCATCCGGCTTATCGATGATCCCGAAGTGCCGACAAAAGGCACGCACCAAGGGGACCAATGTAAGCGACAAAACGATCGACGTGACAATCGAAATTAGCACCAGCGACCACATGGAAATCTCCGTGCACTGATAAGAATAGAGTAGGAACTTACATGGACTGCAGGGGAAGCGATGAAACCAGTGGGACCGCCTCGGGGTTCAGGGAAATTTCCTTATAAACCGCGAAAAGAAATCAATCATTCGATCCTTTGCAGTTGATAAAGATAACCCAACCCAAAAACGCACGATGCTAGAGAACGCCCCCGCGAGGAGTTACTCGCGACGATGTCATCACCACCCGGCATCCAGGGAAGACTTCCGTGGCTGAGTATAATCAGGCCTTTCTCTTCCGCAGGCCGCAAGACTGAAAAAGACGAATTATCTTCCGCCAACCGACCATTCGGTCCTTTTTTTGGCAGATTAACCGCCATTATTGTGCAAATCGTTACCCCCACGCTGTCTGCTAATCCGGCATGGCTGGTCTTTCCGGAAACTTTGATTCAACCGCACGTCTGCAGCGGGGCGATAACAAAGCCAGCGGGTCGTTGCAACTTGCACAACCCGTATGACATGTTTGATCCGCATCACGATTGCCGTTGCAGCCAGGGGGGCCAACATGGCGACTCGTTTCACAAACGAATCCACCAAACAAGATTCCGCCGAAACTTGCCGATCGCAAGTTCAAGGCCCCGATTGCCCTCACGAGCATTCGGGAAAGTTTAAACGTGGCATCTCTTCGGCTGTTTCAGCCGGGAATACTACACGTCGATCCCGTCGCCAAAAGCATTTGCTGCTCCTGGCAACGTTAGGATTTTTGCTGTCACCCGCGACGGGCTGCACGATGCTTTCGGGGCTCGGAAATAGCCTCAAACATCAAGAAGCGATCGATGACTTCATGGTCGGATATCGCAACCAAGCCTGGGCTGCCAAGGCTTGGCATTGTCGCAAACAGCGATTTTGCAACAAACGCTTCCAAAGTGATTTTGAAGCGGGATTTCGAGCTGGTTACGAAGCGGTCGCCGAAGGTGGAAACGGATGCGTTCCCGCGGTTTGCCCACAGGCTTATTGGGGGTGGCAATACCAAACGGCGGATGGTCAAGCCCGTATGAATGCCTGGTTTGAAGCCTATCCACTCGGCGTTCAAGCCGCTGAGGAAGATGGGATCGGCCACTGGAGCCAAGTGCAAACGTCGATGCCAATGCCAGCACCGATGAGCCCTCCCAAGGGCGTTGTGCCTGCGGCGACAGCTGCAGGTTCTGCATCGGTGGCCTTGAGCGATCAAGCCGAAGCGGTCCCGACCCCCACTGCTGATCCCGTTGCCTCGCGACCGATACCGGCGGCGAGAGAGATGATTGATTCGGAAGCGGCGGAAAATACAACGGCCCAAGCCGTTTTATCTTCGCCGGAGATTCCCAAAATCCCCGCTCCGAAGAGGACCATTCCGAAATCGCCCGTCCCTGCGGTTATTCAGCCCAGCGCTGACCCGTTTGGATTTGAGTGAACGAGGCTAGGTCACGGCCGATGCTAACTCTTAGGGTTTGTAACACCGGCTACAGCTCGGTATTGCCGCTTCAATGCGGAATTATCAACCCCATTACTAATAAGACTGGTCAAGCACTCGATCGCGCTTGCCAGTTTCCCTGAACCTAAAACGACTTTCCCGTTCGCTGACACCGTGCAGCAACGCATGCTAAAGAGACGTGTAACGATGATGCAACTATCTCGCGAAAAAGTGACGGCATCCGCCCGGCGTCGCCGGCGCGTCATGTCGATGGCAGCAACGCTTGCAACGGTGCTTCTCGGCGGATGCACCAGTTTGACTCAGCCGATCAACGGCGTGCCCGCAAAACGCCTGCCGCCGCAATTCTTCGCACCACCCAAGAACAATCTGATTCCCGTGGATATCTCGCTTCTGTCCAGCGAGCCTCCACGAGAATACCAAGTTGACAATGGCGACATTCTGGGCATTTATGTCGAAGGGGTATTGCCTTTTAATCCACCAAACGCGACGCCGGAACCGCCTCCGGTTAACTTCCCGGATGCCGATAGCACTCTGCCACCTTCGATTGGCTTCCCTATCGCCGTTCAAGAAGATGGAACGCTTTCCCTCCCGTTGCTTGAACCCTTGGAGGTTCGGGGGCTCACCCTGGACCAGATTCGAGACAAAATACGCAACGCCTATATCGAAAGCGAAATGTTGCGTCCCGAGAAAGCTCGGCCGATCGTTTCGCTCATCAAGGAACGCACCTACAACATCATTGTGGTTCGTGAGGACTCAGGTGGCGGCGGTGGTGGCGGTGGTGGCGGTGCAGCGATCCGAGGCACAAGCGACCAGAGCGGACGCGGTTCTCTCGTGAAATTGCCTGCCTACCAGAACGACATTTTGCACGCCCTGGTCGAAACGGGCGGTCTTCCAGGAGTCAACGCGAAAAACGAAGTGAAAGTGTTGCGGGCAAGCCTCGCAAACCAAAGAAAACGAGCGGACTTTATGCAACAGTTCTACATACAGCAACAAGCTGCCATGCTCGATCCTTGCGCTTGCCCTCCTGAACTTCCCGAAGATCCCTCGATTTTGCGAATTCCACTGCGTCTTCCACCAGGAGTCATCCCGCAGTTATCCCCCGGTGACGTGGTTCTGGAGGATGGTGACATCGTCTATATCGAAAGTCGCGAAACGGAACTGTTCTACACCGGTGGATTGCTTCCTGGAGGAGAATTTCAACTCCCTCGTGACTACGATCTTGACGTCCTCGGAGCGATGTCGATTGCCGGTGCAAGCATCAATGGTGGTGGAGGTGGAGGTGGAGGAGGAGGTGGTGGTGGTGGCCTTGGTGGTGGTGGATTGCAGGGCATGGGCAGCGTGCCACCAGGCAAACTTTACATTCTGCGGAAGACCCGCTGCAACGGTCAGATCGCGATTGAGGTGGACCTTACGGCAGCCATTAACGACCCACGGCAACGTCCGCTTGTTCAGCCAGGTGACATCTTGATCCTCCAGTACAAGTGCGAAGAGGAAGCTTTGAATTTCGGTATCGCTGCCTTCTTCACGTTCGGAATCGCACAGCTACTAAACGGTAACAGGAACTAACCTCTGACCCACTAGGTCCACAAACGTCAGGCCGCGATCAGTCAATCGCGGCCTGACTTCGTTTAACGACCGAAATGATTAAGAGGTTGACGTGGAAGTCGTTTTTTCAGATTGCATTCGCGATCGCAGGTCCTTGCATGCGTTGTCAGGATTGCTGCAAAGCGAACAGCTCACATTTCCGTCGGAGTCACGGGAGTTTGCTAATCCGCCACAAGATCCGCTGATTGATATGCGACCGAAAATGACACCGACCGCCATCGCAAGAACGACGAGCCCGAAAGCGACCATTCCGGCAATCGCGACGGGTAAAAAAGCATTCGCATCGTTCATCGGTTGATCCTTATTTCCTTGATTCGTTTCTGAAATGGGCAGCGAAGCCTCAAAGGCCCCCGTGGCCAGCATCGAAATCTCACCCCCGGCTCCACGAATCATCAGAAGCGTATCCAGCCCGACTCGACGGGCAAAGTCGAGACCTTCCTTGTCGCCCAAAACACTCATCGTTGTCGCCATCGCGTCCGCCGTCATGCAATCGTCCGCCAACACCGTGACCGATGCTAACTGGTGCGTTACCGGTCGCGCCGTTCGCGGATCAATCGTATGCGAGTAACGCTTGCCCTCATATTCAAAAAAACTTCGATAATCACCAGATGTGGCGATTGAGCGATCTTTTAGGGGATAAGCGACAGCGACCACCTCGCCAGCGACGTCGGGCTGCTGTATGCCGACGGTCCAGGGCGTTCCCGCTTTGTCACCAGTTACCCGAACCTCGCCACCAACCTCGACAAACAAATTTTTTGCGCCAAGCCCCTCGAGCAGACGCACCAACCGATCCGCACCATGGCCGGGGGCAATTGAATTGAGATCAAGCGTGACCGAGGGGATCTTTTTCCGTAGAGCAGCCGGTTCCCGTCTCGCCTCGATGTTCTGATAGCCCACTGAACCCTTCAAAAGATCAAGTTCGGAATCCGCGGGGGGCACCATGCGCTTCGTGCCTGGTCCAAAGCTCCAGGCTTTTACCATCGGCAGGACGGTGATATCAAACGCTCCGTCGGAAAGCTTCGAGATTTGAATTGCTTTGGCGACCACCAACGCCAAGTCATCACTAACCTCGATCCAATCGACTGATGTAGTCGCATTGAATTTACTGATTTCGGACGATTCGATATACGTGGACATCTGGTCGGTAATCAGACGCAGTTCGCGGTCGACCAGGAGTTGCCAATCGCTGGGAAAATCAGCAGGCGGTGCAAACACTTTCACCGCGTAGGTAGAGCCCATGGTCTGGCCGCGGGCCACCAGCATCGACTCTGCCGCGAAAGCAAATTGGAAAGCTCCCGCAGCTAGCGAAAGAAAAACGGAGAGAAACCAGGTTAGCAAGCCGTCTTGTGACTGCTTGCGTCGGGAGATGGCCGAATGCTCAGCCGCCGAAGTCGTCATACGCGATGTTCTCGGGTTCAACGCCGAGGTCATCAAGCATCTTAAAAACGGCCGCGTTCATCATCGGAGGTCCGCAGATGTAGTACTCGATATCCTCAGGCGCAGGATGTTTCTTGAGGTAGTTTTCTAAGAGCACTTGATGGATGAAGCCCTTATAACCGGTCCAGTTATCTTCCGGCGCCGGTTCACTCAGTGCAATGTTAAACTGGAAGTTGGGAAAATCTTTCTCGATCGCTCGGAAGTGATCGACGTAGAACAATTCCCTCATACTGCGACCACCGTACCAATATGAAACTTTCCGATTAGTCTTTTCTCGCTTAAACAACTCAAAGATGTGGCTTCGAAGAGGGGCCATCCCCGCACCACCACCGATGTAAACCATTTCGGCACCGCTATCTTTGATAAAGAATTCGCCATAAGGACCGCTGATCGTAGCCTTATCTCCAGGCTTGAGGCTGAAAATGTAGCTGCTCATCTTCCCAGGAGGAATCCCTTCCGGGCCTCGCGGCGGCGGGGTCGCGACGCGAACGTTGAGCATGATGATGCCCTTCTCGCCTGGATAATTGGCCATCGAGTAGGCACGGACGACGGTCTCATTCACCTTCGAAACGTAACGCCAAATATTGAACTTGTCCCAGTCTGGATGGAAACGCTCTTCGATCACGAAGTCCTTATAAACGGCGGTGTGGGGCGGACTCTCAATCTGAATATACCCACCAGCCTTGAAGTCGACCTCTTCGCCTGGAGGCAATTCAAGCACGAACTCTTTGATGAACGTGGCGACGTTGTGGTTGCTCTTCACCGTACAATTCCACTTCTTCGTCTCAAATGCCTCCGGCGGCACCTCGACCTTCATGTCCTGCCGAACCGCAACTTGGCAGCTCAGCCGTTCGCCTTCCGCGGCTTCTTTTTTGGAAATGTGACCCTTCTCGGTCGCGAGAATCTCGCCGCCGCCCTCTTCGACTTTGACTCGGCACT
>Ga0105051_10005495_pt1 | contig 14127 bp, 17 predicted proteins | sample FRY02_FD_78383 | JGI IMG/M metagenome (GOLD analysis project Ga0105051, IMG submission 78383) | Freshwater microbial communities from Lake Fryxell liftoff mats and glacier meltwater in Antarctica - FRY-02 (megahit assembly) | ecosystem: Environmental > Aquatic > Freshwater > Ice > Glacier... | reverse complement strand
TATATTTTTATTTAAAGATATATTTTTATTTAAAGATATATTTTTATTTAAAGATATATTTGTATATTTAAATAAACGATGTTTAATTATCAAAGTGCAAAAACATTTATTTGTGAATATATTTGGATTGGAGGAAATGGAGAGATTCGTTCAAAAACTCGAGTATTGAAGGATTTTATATATAAAATTGATGAATTTCCTGAATGGAATTTTGATGGTTCTTCAACTGGACAAGCGCCTTCAGACGGTAATACAGAAGTTATTTTAAAGCCTGTTTTTTTTTGTACTAACCCTTTAAGACAAAAAACTCATTGTAAAACTGAATCAGTATTAGTATTATGCGAAACATATGATAATGATGGCAACCATTTACTAACAAATCATAGATTCGAAGCCGCCAAATTATTTAGATCTCTTGAGGATAAAGAATGCTGGTTTGGATTAGAACAAGAATATTTTATATGTAATAAACAATTTATTTGTGAAAATAATGTTGCCTGTTATTGCGGCAAAACTAACAATTATTTTGAAAGACAAATAGTTGAAGAGCATTTAAGCTGTTGTATTGAAGCAAGATTAAATATTTCTGGTATTAATGCCGAAGTAGCCAGTAGTCAATGGGAATTTCAAATTGGTCCTTCAATTGGCATTAATGCAGCCGATGAACTAATAATTGCTCGTTATTTACTTGAGCGTATTGCTGAAAAATACGATGCAAATATTAATTATTCTCCAAAAATATCAGAATCAGCAAACGGTTCAGGGTGTCATATTAATTTTAGCACCAATGAAATGCGCAGCGAAAATGGTTATGAAAAAATTGTCGCATGTATGGATAAACTTGCCAATAAACATGAACAGCATATTGCAGTATACGGAAAAGATAATTGTATGCGATTAACTGGCTTACATGAAACGTCGTCAATGAATAAATTTACCTGGGGAATTGGAACACGTAATACGTCAGTAAGAATACCAAATGCGACAGTAAAAAATAGCTGCGGGTATTTTGAAGACCGCCGACCTGCCGCTAATATTGACCCTTATTTAGCAACAGCTATTATTGCTAAAACTTGCTGTCTAAACAATAATTGATTTTACATTTTTTGTTTGAACACAACCTTCAACGCATGTTTTTGTAACATTTTGGATTTGCGTATAAATAATTTCAACATTTGGTTGACTTTTTAATTTATTTGTATTGTTTTTACATAATAAAGCACCCATTTTAATTAAATATCGCATATCTGATTTATCTATGTCAATAGGCACTTCACAAACAACATGGCAAGATGATTCATTTAACACGTGAAACCATAAATCATCTTGTGTACCTTTATCAATAACAGTAAAATTCTCTTTTTGATTTTTACCAATATAAAATGCAATTTCTCTCTTCAATGGTTCTATAAATATGTTTTCAGTTTTCATCTTATATTTATATTTATAAATATTACAATCGGTTTAAAATCAATTTTATAAATTAATAATAATGTCAGATAAAGAATTTACAAATAAAATAGCTGAATCAATATCTAATATATTTAAAAAACAGAAACTTAAAACTTTAAATGATAAAATTGACAGATTAGAAAAAATACTAGAAAAAAAATAAAAACCTATTTAAAAATAAAATATGGATTTAGATTTGTGTTTATTAAATATGAAACACTTTTTTATTAATTTGTTTTCTTGCTTTAGCGAAAAAGAAATGCACAACAGAAGATATTTTGCAAAATCTATAAATGATTGTGATATTATCATTGAAAATTTAGAAACTACTTATCTTTTTGAAAGAGATGACTACAATTAATATACAATTAATATAGTATTAAAAATTATTTAACTATAATATTAATAAATGAAAATTGCTTTATGTTTTATTATAAATTACGACCATATTTTAAATAAAGAATCAATATGGAGAGAATGGATTGAATATAATAAAGATATAATTAACGTATATTTTTATTATAAAGACGCAAATAAAATTAAATCTCAATGGATTTTACAGCACGTTATACCTAAAGAATATATTTATGAAACCTCATATTTACATGTTATTCCTGCTTACATTTCCGTTATGAATTATGCTTTAAAAGCGGATCCGTATAATCAATGGTGTTGCTTGCTAACGGATTCTTGTTGTCCTATTATATCACCACAGCAATTTCGCAGTCTATTTTATAAATACTTTAATAAATCTATTATGCATTGGCGCAAAGCATGGTGGCATATTTCCTTTCATAAAAGGGCAAACCTGGCACTACTACCAGCAAAATTTCATCTTGGAAATGATCCTTGGTTTACATTAAAGAGAGAAAATGTATTACAAATAATTCACTTTATGAATAATAATAAAAAATTTGTTAAAACTATTTGTAGCGGTGGATTAGCAAATGAAAGCCTATTTGCCATTATTTTAAAAGCTTGTGGCGAATTAGAAAAAGATTCAGTATTAAATGAAATAACTCATATAACTGATTGGAATCGAATGAGCTCATTTACGAGTCCACATGTTTTTAAAGATGGTTCTGCTATTGATTTAAAGTTTATAGATGCGGAGCTAGAGAGAAATAAGTGTTCAATGTTTTTAAGAAAAGTTGCACCAGAATTTCCCGACAATATATTATTGGATTATATTTATAATAGAGTTGAAAAAAATGGCATTATTGCTTTTAAACCGTTAGAAATGATTATGAAAGATTGGTATATCTTTTGTTTTATACATTATCAAAAATTTATTGCATTTTTATTGATTTGTATTTTATTTGGGTATTTTATTTTATAAAAAATACATATAAAAATAACATTTTATATTCTATAATATATAAATGTTATTACAACTTTTACTTTTACTCGGTTTAACTACATTTACTACTGCTGTTATTAACCAACTATCTTTTAGCGGTGGTGGCTCTTTTGGTGCTGTTGAAATTGGCATTGCTAAGAAAGTAATTGAGAGAAACGGCGGCAAGCAATTTGACCTTTATACTGGCATTTCTGCCGGTGCACTTAACGCTGGGTTTTTGTCATATTATAAAAATATTCGTGACGGCATACGCATTGCTGAGCGTATTTATACTTCTATAAATAATCGTATGGTCTATAAATTATTGCCGCCTACTGGTGTGTCTGTATTAAATACAGAGCCACTTTATAACACCTTAAATGCTGTTATAAGTAGAATGCCTGGAACGCCTGTTATTCATACTTTAATTGGGGCAACTAATTTATATAGCGGCAATTTAGACGTATATTCGTTTGAAAAAATGCGTAGTTATGAAGATAAAGTACACTTATTAATGTCATCTTCGGCAATTCCTGGATTATTTCCACCCATCATTTTTAATGGCTCGATGTATGCTGACGGTGGAACATTAAGCAATGAATTACTACAATTCGAACATTCTGGCGGCGAGTATATTAATATTACATTTATTACACCATATGAAGGTTATGTATTTAATGATGAACCTCTTAATTCTCTCGAAGATATGATTAAAAGAACAATTATGATTGTATCTGCGAATTTTAATAATCCTTTGGCAACTTTAAATCAAGATTGTGAAAATCCAATTGGAGAGATTAATAAATATTATGTTGATCCTGAAATGTTAGAAGGTTATAGTATATTAAATTTTGATGATGGCAAAGAGCTTATTAATATTGGCTATAATGGTGTTAGACAAAAAAAATATAAACTTTGCTGAATTTTTTAACTAATAATAATTTATCGTCTTAATTTAAGAAGTTTTCCACTTTGTTCCACACGATAAACAGCTCACAAAAATCGTAGTACTTTCATCGCACGACCTCGTTTGCTGAGTGTAGAAGGTGCACTTTTTTTCTTTACATTTACGACACGTAAATAGGTCTGTCGCCGCCGCCATATTTACTTCAAATTTACTTTTATCCCGCTTAGATTTAATCTCAATAAGCTTAGACCATTTCTCGTGGTTCATCTCTTGATGTGTCATAAATGCAACAATATGCGGCAGAATAACTCCATCGCTAACATTTTTTACAATTTCTTCGCTTAAATTGCTTACGATACTTCGTAAGCGGTCAATATAAATTTGGACGAAATGTTTATTGTCCCATTTTTTTACTACTTTTTGGCGTTCTGCTTCTTTTAATACATAATTGAAGATACCGCGTTCTAAATTTAATGAATTCTTTTCATTCTTCAACTTCTCGTTCAACTTTTCGCGAATATTTGAACGAAATAAATCAGGATTATCTATCTTCTGTAAGGACATATTATTAATTTAATTATAATTATTATATTTAAATCAATATCAATTTTATTTTTAATTATAATCATATTCTTCTTCAGAAAGTTCTGAACCAATATCTTCTACATTTTCACTTGTATATTCACTATTAGCATCATCTTTATCAACTACAAAACCATCTTTTAAGTATCCTTGCTTTGTCTTTTTTGATTTATCAATAAAATCTAATTCATCATCGCTTTCTTCGTCTTCATCATCCAAATCTTCAAACCCTCCAAATAACATTTCATAAGCCTTATTCCATAATGACAAAGTTAAATCAATAAATTCCTTTTTATCATGTTCTTTTTTATAGGCAATAATAGCACAACTACCAAATAAAAGAGTAGAGTCAATAGGAGGAGGAAAATCATATTTATTTTCTGCACCAGGTCTGCCTTCGGCCTTGCCATAAACTTCAATATAATATTTTGTATTGTCAAATTTAGCAGACCATTCAGTTTGCCTTAAAAAATCTTCACCTTTTTTAAAACCACATTTTTTATATAATTCTTCTAATTTAAAATCTTTAATGGCGAGAGATTTCAAAGTTCCTACTTTTTCAACAATAATCACGTTTAATGGTTGAGACATTATGAATTATAATTTATATAGGTTTAAGTTGTTTACTAAAATAATATATTTATAAAATTAATGTGTTTTGTATTTCGTAATCTTATTCGTAATCTTATATATAAATATATTATGTTATTTTGGAGTATTAAAATTACAATCATATCTATTATTTTTATATTTTTAGTTCATTATCTTATAAATTTTTTTAAATCTACTTTAACAGTTCCAAAGATAAAGGATTTAGTAAATACGCCAACTAAAAAATATGAAAGTATGTATAATATATTAAAAAAACCTGATAAGACCATTTATTCTAATACCAGCGAAAGCTTTAGTGATGATTATACGTTAATTGATTTATTACCATCATTAAATGAAGAAAAAGAAGAAGTTAAACCAACTATGAAAAATGAATTAAAAAACTTTTTAAAAAAGCAATTGCATGAGCCAACAAAAAGTGAATATTTACCTTTAGAAGCAAATTTTTAACTTTATCTATTTTAATTTTATGTTAAATAGATTTAAAGACAATCTAATAAATATATATAAATGCTAGATAAACAAGAGATACTTAGTAATTTTCCTAATATTAAACTTTCTTATGAAAATATTATACATAAAAAGGTTTTTAATTCTAATTATATGGTTGCAATTCCAACCGGTAAAAAATGCTTTGTATGGTTTACAACTGTTAACGGCAAACCCAATTGTTTACTTTTAGAGCTCTCAAAAGATAAACAAATTGAAGAAATTAAAACAACAAATACACGATTTTCGCAAGACTTGTCACCACCTTCATCGGTTGAAGGAACTATTTTTTATGGAACAAAATTTTACTATTCTGGTATGAATTTTTTTAGTATTGAAGATATATTTAGTAATAAAGGGCGGCCTTTACATAAAGATAGCTGGCAAGACAAACTAGAGCAAATTAAGCATATTTTAGAAAACGATATACATCAAAAATCATATAATAGTTATATAACATTTGGATTACCTATTATGTGTAGTAATTTAACAGATTTTGAAATTGAAGTGCAAAAGGTTGGTTATAAAATAGATAGTGTTCAATTTAAACTGTACAATAGATACAACAGCTATTTAGCTATGGATTATAGAAAGTTTAATTATAAAAAGCCATCTGTTAATAATAATGAAAATAATGATAATAATAATAGTAATAGTAATAGTAATAATTTAATGGCACAATTTGGTTTAGTTCAATCAAAACCTGAACCTGTAAAACTAGAACCTGTTAAATCAGAACCTGTAAAACAAATCTTTAAAGAAAAGAATCAAACGCCATTTGATAGAAAGAAACGCGCTATATTTACAGTAAGAGCAATGCCAGAAGCAGATATTTACAATTTATTTTATACAGATAAAGACGTTTTTGAAGGAGTTGCTCATATTCCTGACTATAATACAAGTGTAATGATGAATAAACTATTTAGAATTATAAAGGAAAATAATAATTTAGATGCGTTAGAAGAGAGTGATGATGAAGATGAATTTGAAAATGAAAATGAAAACAAATACGTCCATTTAGATAAGGAATATAAAATGGCTTGTGAATATAATTATAAGTTTAAAAAATGGATTCCTATAAATGTTGTTTCATAAAATAATATTTTAATAATATATAATATGTCAGGTTCAGGAGCCTCTAATTTAGGTTATGGTAATGTTCAGCCTTATAATAATAGTCCTTTTGTTAATGGAACCAGTTCAAATAATCCAGCCAATTTTAGCAGTAATGAAGTGCCAGGATTACCTGGTTTATCAGGAGCTAAAAGTAACATAGATGCTGCGACAGGAGTTGTACCAGGAATTTGCCTATTTAAGGGTGGGGCAAATTTAAATGGTGGGGCAAAAAAGCTAAAAAGAAAAATAAAAAATATCACTAAAAGATATAAGAAGATGAAAGGTGGAAGTAAAAAAATGAAAAGTTTAAGAAAGAAGCTTCGCTCAAGAATGGCTTCAAGATCTTTAGCAAGATCGCTCGCAGGTGGAAGACGTACACGTAGACTTAGACGCAGTCGTAGACAACGCGGTGGCTATTCTCAATACCAAAATAATCAACCATTTAGTTTAAATTATTCAACTGGCGGTCCATTAAGTCCAAGCATGTCAGCTTTAGCTAATCCAGTTCCTATTGACCAAATTACTAATTCAGCAATTGATAACTATAACCATTTTTCAAATTCTGGTTTCCCTTCACAAGGTCATTAAATAATATAATATTTAATTCATTATTATACTATTTATACAATTACTTTTTTTGTTTTTGAATGTCCATAACCATATTTGCGTTTAGCAGTTTGTGCTAATTTAAACGCTTTTCCAGAATGTTTGCATCCTTCGTCTAAAATATTATAATCAACTGCGGCAGCTTTTCCACCTGTTATAGAGCTTGCTAAACGCGCTAAACCCCATGATTGACCTGTTTGATTTGGTCTTGAACCTGATGAAAAGTACGCACCAGCACCCTTATTAACAATTTTTTTTAACGCGGTAATAGAGCAACCAGTTTTAGATGCAAGTTCTTTAGATGGTTTAATATTTTGAATGCCATATATTTTACGTGCGTTTAAAATATGGTTAGATGTTTTGCTTTTATAAGAAGGTAATTGTTTTCTGGTGTAATAGCCGTGTTTTTTATACATTTTTCTGGACTTAAGTAGCATTTGAACTTGTTTTTTTTTATCCTTTTTAGTTAAATTTTTTGGTAAATAACGAACTGGTATTTTAAGCATTTAATATTTATATAAGTTAATATTAAATTTATATATTTTTATTTATATTTATATATTTATTTTAAGACACCAAATGTTTTTTTGTAATCTCTCGCACAATTATTTATATTAACAATAATATTATTTTTTTCTTCTTGTGTGTAAATACTATTGTATATTTTTGCAATAAAATTATCAGGATGTAACGTTTCAACTATTATATTATTTACAAGCATTTTTTCGTATGTTTCTAATAATATATTATAAAGTAATTCACCATTATATTTTTTATTATAAACTCCATCAACTTTTCCTATTAGTTTTTTTGCTTTTATCATTTGCTTATTATAAAATAATTTATGGTTTCTACTGATATAAGTTTTTTGAGAAGGAATATTTGGACCAAAAGCATCTTTTTCAATACAAACAATCTTATCTTCAATTGTTGTAGTTTTAGTAATTGCAACTATTTTTTTACCTCTAATAGTATTTTTATTAATATTTATTTTTTCAATAGCAATATTACCTTGATCAGTTAAAATAGGCGTTCCTGCAGGAAAACAAATTGTCACTATTGGATTTGGATCTACAGCTAATTGTGCTGTTATACTTCCTATAACATATTTAAATCCAGCATAATAAAATATATCTCCTTTATTTGCTATTATAATTTCAGTATTTAACGGACTTTTTTGTATAATTGTAAATGTATTATTTGCATTTTTTGTTACAATAAAAAAATAATCAATAAATTCTCCAATTCCTTCATATCTAACTGTATTTCCTGCCTTTTCTATTAAACAAAAAATAATATCAGTTGTATTTACATTACTTGCATCTATTACAATTGGACTTTCAGCAGTTGTATTTGTTGTATTTAATATTGTAATACTTTCAGCTTCAGATGTATCAATCTCAGATGATATAAAAATCATTTCAACTGGAACAATAATTGCTTCTGTGCTCGTGTTTGCACTAAATATATTTGAAACTACATTCTCTCTATTTGACTCCTTTTCTTCATCTGTACCGTCCGGTGGATTTGTAGTAGCTAGTAATTCAGGCGTTATTGCTTCAGAACTTATAACAATAGTATTGTCTTCTTCAGGTCTTGTACTTAAAAGAATATCATTTATTACTTTTGGATCAGTAAATATAAATGATGATGGTTCATTAGTACCTGAAATTGAAAGGGGGTATATTAAGTTTATTTCAGCGTATAAATTATCACGTTGTAATGTAGCCGTTATTGTAACTAATCCGCTTGTAACAAATATGATATTATTATCATTAATAGTTGCTATACTAGTATCTAAACTTGTATAAATCCAATTGTTTGTGCTATTTAAAGGTTTTACAGGATCTATAATTGTATAAGACCCGTCGCTTAAAATTTGTGGCGGCAATACAAACGAACTTGTAGCTATAAATCTAGCTGGAGAATTTAAAAATATATCATTGCCAAATGAAGCAATATTTTTTGGTAATGGCATACTAATTAAATTTGTACAGTCTGCAAATGCTTTATCTCCAATATACGTAACAGATGGAGAAATAAATATATTTGTTAATCCAGAACAACCAATAAATGCTTGTCTTTCAATACTTGTAATATTATCTCCAATATAAATTGTTGTAAGTCCAAATTTTTGATTACATGTTGTATCTGGAATAGAACCCGAATAATCAAATATAAATGTTGAATTTAAAGGATTTGTACCAAAAAATGTAATTCCTAAATTTGGTAAATACACATTTGTTTTTATATATGTTAAATATGGACAACTACCAAAAGCATAATCATCAATACTAATAATAGTATCTGGAATTATTATGCTTGTTATACTTGTTATTGCAAATGCACTATGTCCAATGTGTCTCAGTGCGGGTGGAAGTGTTATACTTGTTAAACCACTGCAAGCAGCAAACGCATCGTCTTCAATACTTGTAATTTCATCTCCTATTACAACACTTGTAACTCCTTTTCTATTATTACATGTACTTTCTGGAATAGAACCGCTATAATCAAATGTCCAACTAGTATTTGGGTTATCTATTTCATGAAATGCTATTGGTAAATTTGAAAAATATGATTTAATTACTATATTTGTTAAATTATAACACTTCCAAAATGAATAATTATTAATATTTGTAACAGAATAAGGTATTGTTATACTTATTAAATTACTACAATCTAAAAATGCATAATCGCCGTCAATATTTGTAACATTGTAACTTACATCTAAATAATTAACTACGCTTGGTATTACTAAATTCCAATGATTCGGTGCTGTATCGCCATTAAAACCTATAATAGTTGCGTTTGTTCCGCTAAACGAATAGTTTATACTTTCTATAAAAGGCATATATATATATATATATATTAAATATTTTTATCGATTATAACTTCTTTTAATACATTTTTAATTATTTTTTCATTTTTCTCATTATCGTTGTCTCCTTTACCGCCCATTGACTCATAAATAATTTTATTATATTGGTCTGAAAATTTTGAATGATATTTTTGACAATCAGGATGTATCTCTCTAAATTTTGAAAACATATTTGCGTTTTTATATACAACCTTTTTAATTAGCTTATGCATATGTGTTTTATCCTCATCTTTTTCCCATATATCATTATCTTTTATATACACAGTTTCTCTCTTCTTATCTGTACAATGAACTGGTCTTTTTGTTATATCTAACTCTTTAAGATTCTTAACTATAATACTAGAAATCCCTTCAATATATCCGACTTCTCCAACCTTTTCTAAATCTGAAAGTTGCAGTTTGAGAGAATCAACAAAATCACCAATATTCATAGCATCTTTACAAGTTTCATTTAAGAAAAAATTAAGATTAAATGCTTTATTATGTGAATTAGTATTAGTTGTATTATTGCAGTTATTATATGTTCCTTGTTTAACTACTTCTAATACCATATTTTGTTGTTTTTGTTGCTCTATTATTAATGTTTTTAATTCTGTATTATCTTTTATTAAGTATTTCATAATTTCTTTAATTGCAATAACGTCTTCTTTATTTGAATCCGCATTATTTATTTTGCAGCATATTCCTTTGTCACGATGTTTCCATAAACCTGACCGAGAATTAAACTGTTTACAGCATATTTCGCAGCATACATTTTTATCTGCTGGTTTTTCGCTGATTTTGTTTCCATTTGTTTCCATTTGCTGATTTTTACAGTGCTTCAAGCTAATTAAATGGTCGTCATAATTACATTTTCGTGACGTTGAATAGTCACACATTTTACAATAAAATTTATTCGCTGATTTTGCTGATTCCATGTTTCCTAAAGGGTCCATTTATATAGTTTAATAAAATTTTTTTAAGTATTTATAAAAAAATTTATCGTAACAAAATGAAAATTATTTTTTCTGTCGCCTTACCATAAAATTCAATTATGCTCACAAATGCGTTTTTTTTGAAGATCAATTCATGAATTTCAAAAAATGGACATTTATAAATGTCCAAAAATGAAAACTCAAAAAAACTTTCCCCAAAATATTTCAAAGAAAAATATAATAAATTGAATTTCCTACTTAAAGACACAAAATATAATAAATTGAAATTCCTACTTAAAGACACAGAATATAATAATTTTATAATATATTTTACTTCTCTAATATTAATTTCTTTTTTATATATCTCATTTAATAAAACTAAACTATATAAAAAGATTTTATATATGTATATAAAATGATGTTTTTAGCAATTTGTTTAATGTTAGGATTTTTTAGTGTTTTTTCAAAAACAACACCAGAAACAGTTAGATATTAATAATTACATAGGTCATTGGTTTCAAGTTTATGGTGCACCAACTAATACAATTTTTCAAGGCTACGGAGAATGTATTACAGCGGACTATGGATTATTAGATAATGGACAAGTAAGTGTTTTAAACTCGCAAATAAATAAGAATGATGAGCTTGAAACAATAAGCGGATATGGTTATTATAAAAATATCTCAGAACCAGGACAGTTAACAGTTCATTTAAATGGAGTTCCTGTTGATTCGCCTTATTGGGTTGTTAAGTTAGGAGAGACAACAAATAACGAATATCAATACACTATCATTACAACACCTTCTGGAATATCACTATGGGTTTTAACAAGAGACATTGATACTTTTTTTAAATTATATAATAAAGAAGTTGAGAATTTTTTGAAGGAGTATAATTTTATGTATGTTAAAATTAAACAAGATGGTTGTTGAATATAAAAACTATTTTTTAATTTTAATAAAATATTGACCTGATAAATACTTATCTTTTATAATTTCTTCGTCCTCAATATCACAAGCAATACTTTTATCAGATGAGTTATTACTTTTCTTGTCTTATTTAGATTTTTATTTATTTATATAATTTGATGTTAATATTAAATTATATATTTATTATATATTTATTTTATATGAAGCGAACTAAAAAAATAAATAAAATATTTAATAATAAAAAAAAAACAAGTAAACGTCGTTTTAATAAAAAAGGAGGCGTTCAAGAAAAATGCGATATTTGTAAGGTGGGATTTCATAAACGAGGAACTGTTGGTGCACCATTAAAATCACAATTATTTGGTGAGCAATTATTTGAAGATCATATTTTAATACATCCAATATGTAAGTATTGTAATACTAAATATTTAGATGTAAATAATTTAATCAATCATATACAATTAGAACATTCCGAAAATTATAATACTGCTAAAAAAATAAAATTTGGAATATTAAATGAAAGAAATCTAATTGATGAGTTAAGAAATAAAAATCAAGCAGTTGTAGGATATTCTCCTGATTTTGATTTATTTTATGATACAATAAATAAAAAAACTCTTGAAAAAAAAAATTCTAAACATATTTCTACAAATGTTTCAACTAAACCTTTAAAATCTGATTTAAAAGCTGAAGAAAAAGAAATAAAATTAAAAAAACAACATGATGAATCTGAAATATTGGAACAAACAAAAATTGCATTAGCAGAAGAACAACGAATGTTAAGAGAAGCAGCGGAGAAAAGGAAACAAGAAAAATTAGAGTTACAAGAAAAAGAGAGAATAGCTAATGATCTTATAGTAAAAGAACAAACACTAACACTTAAAAAAGAAAAAAAAACTGCTAAAAAGTTAGCAAAGGATAAGATGACTGCCGAGAAAGAAACTGCTACTATGGAAGCCGAAGAAATAATATCAAAACAGTTTAATGATAATATTAAACAAGCGGAATCTGTAGATGAAGTAATTGATATTATTGAAAATAATAAAATGAAATTATCATCTGCGGCATCTGATTTTATTCCATCTAAAAAACAAGAAGAATTAAAATTAATAAATATATTAACATCAAAAGATTTTCAGTACTTACCTAATTCAAAATGGTATTTAGCTATTCAAAAAATATTCCCAGCATTATCTGGTTATACAGAAATAGTTCGTACAAACAATAACTATATAAATATTAGTTTTTTTATTATATTTTTAATGGGAGTTATAAATTTTAGACTAAATGCAAAAAAAATCAATTTAAAACTTATTTTAAAGGGTGGAAAATCATCGCAAATGTTAATGTCTACATATGGCATTAATAATACAGATATTTTAACAGATGATGTAGATATTTTATTGGTTCAAGAAGGTATATATGATTATAATTTTTTATTAAAATTTGCAAATGAGTTTGCTGTATTTATAAATTATTTTTTTAATTACCAATTATCTTTATTAGTTCCTCCAAATCCTATATTAACCAATAAAAATATTGTAAAAATTAGTTTTGTTAATACTGGTTTACCAAAATATATACCTCTTAGTGATATAGATTTTAAACAAATTGAAAGTGAATATTTACAGGGAGAAAATATTATTAGTTCAACAAGTCATTGGAATGTATTTGAAAAACAAAAAAATGTATATACGTATAATTTATTATTTTATCATCAAAGTTTAGAAGCATTTATTGCTGAAAAAAAATATTATTTGAAAATATACGAAAATATTATTCAAAAAAAAACAGAAACAGAAGATTGTGATTGCTCCAATATACACGAACCTGAATGTTCTAAAATTTGTGATTATAGAAATAAAATGTTAGATAAATTTCATAAATATATTAATCCATTAGAAGAAATACAACAAACAATAAATAACAAATAATTATTTCTTTATTTTAATAAAACATTCTTCCGTTTGATACTTATCTTTTATAATTTCTTCTTCCTCATCATCATCTGTATCACCAGCAATGCTTTTATCAGATGAGCTATTACTTTTGACGGATATGTTTTTTTTAGATATTTTATCTTTATTTGTTGTACAAGTTTTAGGATTAAATACCGTAAGCCATGTATCTGTATTTGTTGTATAATTAGTACTAGATGTATAAATAATTTTATAATTCTCTTTTTTATAAAATGTTTTTCTTTTTTTCCATTGATTTTGAAATAAATTGTGACTATCAATAATATCCAGTACAATTGGACTGCTATGTTTTTCTCTCAATATACGTCCAACACTCTGCTCTAT
>Ga0105051_10005494_pt1 | contig 14127 bp, 10 predicted proteins | sample FRY02_FD_78383 | JGI IMG/M metagenome (GOLD analysis project Ga0105051, IMG submission 78383) | Freshwater microbial communities from Lake Fryxell liftoff mats and glacier meltwater in Antarctica - FRY-02 (megahit assembly) | ecosystem: Environmental > Aquatic > Freshwater > Ice > Glacier... | reverse complement strand
TTATAAGAGCTATTTCCTTTATATTTCACTCCAACAGAATCAAATTTAACGCCATTTATGCGAACAGAATCTGCAATAATAAACACATCCGATATTGTTGCAGCATCTAATTGAGCATCCCAATTTGTGAAAGCAAAAAAGACTTCAATGTTCTGAACAGTTGCTTTGTTGTAGAAATCTTGTCCAAAACTAATTCCAGTTAACAGATTAAAAAGTAATAATAATTTGATTTTCATGTTTCTGAGTTTAATTATTTATTAAAGTTTTTTTTTTTTCGTGTTAGGTTAATCTCTTAGTAGTCTATATTATCAATAACTTGTATTAATAATAAATTAAAGTTAACATAAAATTTTCTAATCGTGAATTTGCTACCTCCAAAGAAACTAATTCTTCCCAAAGTTTCTGCTAATTTTCTTTTTCTTATTTTTGTGTAAGTACCTAAACACCTAAATAAGGTAAGAAAATTTATAAAATTGAGCTTTTTACATTTTAGATCACGCACTCCGAGATGGGTTATTATTGTTTTTGACTTGCTCTTAGCGTCTGTAGCCTTGGCGTTTGCGTATTTGATACGGTTTGATTTAAAAACAGACAGCAATTTGATTCAAAAAGAATGGCTCATTTTGTCTAAATCTATTTTGTTTTACTTTGTAGTAAAGTTCTTTGTTTTTTACATTTTAAAAATTCACAAAGGTTTAGTTCGTTACACTTCAACAGAAGATTTAAAGCGTTTGTTTTTAGCAAGTTTTATTTGTTCCTTGCTGTTTTTAATAGCTGGAATCGCTCGTTTCTACTACATAGACGGTTATTTTTTATTTCCAATGTCCATTTTGGTAATGGAATTTCTAGTTAGTTTTGCATTTGCTGTCGGCAGTCGTTTTATTGTAAAATTATTTTACCTTGAAACGATAAAGAATAAGAACGAAGAAGAAGGTGTGTTGATTTATGGCGCTGGTGTTTCAGGAATGGTAACGAAAAGAACAATTGAAAACGACTCGCGAAACAATCAACTAATTATTGGGTTTTTAGACGATAATCCAAAATTAAAAGGAACTCGAATTGAAGGTGTAAATGTTTTTCACACGAGTGAATTGGAAACAATTACTAATTCCAATTTTGTCAAAACTTTAATAATTGCCATTCAACAGCCGAATTTAGAAAGCCAAAAAAACATTATTGATCGCTGTTTACAGCTTAAAATAAGTGTTCAAAAAGTACCCAATCTGAAAAGCTGGGTAAATGGTGAATTTTCCTCAAAACAATTTGCAAAAATAAATATTGAAGATTTACTAGGTCGAACACCGATTCAGTTAAATAATAAATCAATTCAAAAAGAAATTAAAGACAAAGTTGTTTTAGTAACTGGCGCCGCAGGTTCGATTGGTAGTGGATTAGTGAAAGAAATTGCAAGTTTTAATCCGTCACTTCTGATTTTAATTGACCAAGCAGAATCACCGCTTTATGATTTGCAAATTGAATTATTAAAAAATTTTCCACACATTCATTTTGAGTTTATTATCTGTGATATTTGTAATGAAAGACGCATTCGAAAAATCATGACTCAGTATCTTCCTCAATTAGTTTTTCACGCTGCTGCTTATAAACATGTTCCGTTAATGGAAGAAAATCCAGTAGAAGCAATTGTAAATAATGTGTTGGGAACCAAAACAATAGTCGATTTATCCAATGAGTTTGAAGTTAACAAGTTTGTTATGGTTTCCACCGATAAAGCGGTGAATCCAACTAATGTGATGGGAGCCTCCAAAAGAATTGCAGAATTATACGTCCAGTCGGTAAATTTAAAATCAGACACAAAATATATTACAACTCGCTTTGGAAATGTGCTTGGATCCAATGGTTCTGTTATTCCGCTTTTTCAAAGACAAATTGAAAATGGAGGCCCAGTGACTTTAACTGACGAGCGAATTACTCGTTTTTTTATGACTATTTCAGAAGCATGTCAACTAGTTTTGGAGGCAGGAACTATGGGTAATGGTGGTGAGATTTACGTGTTTGATATGGGAGAATCAGTAAAAATTATTGACTTAGCAAAACAAATGATTTCTCTAAATGGATTAGAATTAGGAAAAGATATTCAGCTAAAAGTAACAGGTTTGCGTCCAGGGGAAAAATTATACGAAGAGTTGCTCGCAAACGAGGAAAATACACTTCCTACCCACCATTCCAAAATATTGATAGCAAAAACAAGAGAGTGTGATGAAAAACAACAAAAACTCATTGAGGAATTAATAGAATTGGTTCCTTTGCAAAACAATGATAGTTTGGTACAAAAAATGAAGCAAATTGTCGTTGAATTTAAAAGTAATAACTCCATTTTTGAAAAATTAGACGAATGATAAAACCCGCAAAAATTCAAGTGAGATTCTCTGACATCGACGTTATGGGACACGTAAATAACGCTGTATATTTAAGCTATTTTGAAATGACACGTGTTCATTATTTTAAAGAATTATTAGGTCTTGAATGGGACTGGAAATCATACGGAATTTTACTAGTTCGCAATGAAATTGATTATGTTAGACCAATTTTAATTCAACATGTACCTGAAATATGCATGTATTTTGAAGAAGCTGGAACGAAAAGTATTAGATTAAGTTATGAAGTCAAAGTTGATGGAGAAATCTATACGAAAGGTGTATCGGTGATGGTAAGTTTTGACTCAAGAGTTGGGAAAACTATCGTTATTCCAGAAGAAATGAAAAAAGCACTTGAGCAATTGAAAAAACCAGTATAAATCCTAAAATTATGAAAAACTCACTTTTTACCTTGTTTATTGGTCTTCTTTGCCATTCATTTTTTGCTCAAACGCCAACCACAACTCCCCAAAAACTACCTTGTTATAAGCAAAAGAAGATTTGTAATTATAAACTTATTTCAAATTGTAATGAGTTGGTCGCTTTTGATGACCGGACTAATACTTATTTATCAAAAGCTGATTACCACACACCTTACACTGGTAAATGTTCCGCATGTTATCGCAATGGCGTGCTTCAAGAGCAAATTAATGTGGTAAATGGAAAACGTGACAGTGAAAGCGATTCAGCTTATTACGAATCGGGTTGCTTACAGTCAAAACAAACTTTCGTTTTAGGTAAATTGAATGGAACGAGTGTGTTTTATTTTGATAGTACCGGACGCAAAGAAATCGAAGTTTCGCACAGCTTAGATTTGTTGGATGGGAAATATATTTTGTTCGAAAACAATGCAAAAAGCGATACAATTAAAATGATTTCTTATAAAAACAATATTTATGATGGTCCTCAAAAAGAGTATTTTGATAATTCTGTTTTAGCGAAAGTTGTCAATTACAAAAATGGAGTTTTAAACGGTAAGCATCAAACTTTTAATGCAGACGGTAAAATAGAAATTGACATGAATTATCAAGAAGGGAAGAAAAATGGAACGTGGAAATTCTATTATCCAAATGGAATGGAGGCACATCTTGAAAATTGGAGCATTAATGTTAAAAATGGGGAATTTAAAACCTTGAATGAAAAAGGTGAGATTGTTTCGCAAGAATTTTTTAAAAAAGGAATTCCAGATGGAACTCATTTAATGAATTTTCCGAATGGAAAACCTAAGCATATTACTGTATTTGAAAAAGGGGTAATTGTTGAAGAGGTTGATTTTGAGGAATTAACGGGAGCCAAACACGTGATTAAAGAACGAGTGGACAAAAAAGCAGAAAAAGAGAAAGCAAAAGCTGCTAAAAATGCTTCAACAATTGATGATGACCCAGACTTGATTAAAAGTGACCCAGGAAAAGATAAAAAAGGCAAAGCGAAAAAAACGAAAACGTCAAAGGAGAAAAAGAATTAAGGAAGATTGCAGGTTATATCCACGACGGCGGAAAAGGATTATAAATTGTTGAGTATAAATTAAAAATTGTAATCACAAGTAAATAGTCTTGATACTAGAAACTTTCTAAGTAATGAATATTCCTAAAATGACTCTTCCTTTCTTTCTTCTGCCGAGTAATAGTCCTAAAATCAAAGAATAAAATGATAGATTTAAGAAGCGATACAGTTACAAAACCTACTTTGGAAATGTTAGAAGCTATGTTTTCAGCGCAAGTTGGTGACGATGTTTTTGGTGAAGATCCAACCGTAAACGAATTACAAGAATTTTCAGCACAACTTTTTGGTAAAGAAGCTGCTTTGTTTTGCGCTTCTGGCACACAAACGAATCAGATTGCGATTAATGTGCATGTGCAACCTGGCAGCGAAGTGATTTGCCATAAGGAAAGTCATGTTTTTAAGTATGAAGGTGGCGGAATTGCCCGAAATTCTGGTGCTTCTATTCGAACAATCGATGGAAATCGAGGACGTATGAAAGCCTCTGAAATTGAGGAATGGATTAATCCAGCTCACGATATTCATTTCCCTCTTACGCAGTTGGTTTCGTTAGAAGACACAGCAAATCGTGGGGGAGGATCAATTTATGAATTTCAAGATATTGTAGCGATTCGAAAAATGTGTAATAAACACCAACTTCCTATGCATTTAGACGGCGCACGTTTATTAAATGCCTTAGTTGAAAATGGTATCGATTACAAAGAATACGCCTCTAATTTTGACTCTATTTCTATTTGTCTTTCCAAAGGTTTAGGTGCTCCAGTAGGCTCGGTTTTGCTCGGTTCAACAGAATTTATTACAAAAGCTAGAAGAGTACGAAAAGTGTTTGGTGGAGGAATGCGCCAAGCAGGAATAATTGCTGCGGGAGGTTTATTTGCTTTAAAAAATAATGTTCAAAAACTAAAGGAAGATCATTTAAAAGCGTTACAATTAGAAATCACCCTTTTAGAATGTTCATGGGTTGAATCAGTAATTCCAGTGGAAACGAATATCGTTGTTGCCTTACTTCACGATACTTCAAAAAGAGATTTAATTATTGAACAATTAGCGAAAGATGGAATCAAAACAATGGCATTTGGTTCAGGAATGTTAAGATTGGTGACACATCTAGATATTTCTTTTCAGCAAATTGATGAAGTTTGTGAACGCTTGAAATTAGTAAAATTTTAACAGGTTTTTTTTGTAACCTTTTTGAAGAATTGGTCTATAAATTGATAGTATAACTTCAAAAAAACAAACATGCTTAAAAAGTTACTCTATCTTTTCATATTTGTAAATTCGTTTTCTCTTTTCTCTCTAAATGACCCTTGTGTTACAAGTGATAAAAAGCTGATTAAGTTGTTAGCGAGCGCAATGGGAGAAGAAAATTTCGAAAAGAAAACGGTAAAATTTGCTGAGGCAATGCAAAAATTCCCAGATAATGCAGAAACCTATTTTCTTTACGCAAAGCTTTGTAGTAATGAAGCTTCAATTTTAATGCGCGAAGAAAAAACGTACTCTAAAGGGGAAGCTTTGCAAAAAAAAGCACTTCCTTTTTATCATAATGCGGTTAAAAAATGTCCTGATTTTCATGCTGATTGCTATTACATAATTGGCGTAAATCTTTTACAAAATGGTGATTTGAAAAATGCAGTTCCTTACTTCCAAAAATTCGTTGACTTTCCGCAAGCAGATTTTACCAAACTACCTGAAAACTTCTTGCAAAAGAAAAAAGACATAGAATCTATTTTGGAAGATGTCGCTTTCGAAAGGAGTATGCTAGAAAATCCTGTACAATTCTCTTCAAAAAAAGTGGAAATGGTAAGTTCAAAACTCGATGAATATTTCCCAATGATTTCTCCAGATAACGACTTGTTATTTTTTACACGTAAAATTGATCGCAAAAACTTAGGTGATGTTTCTTCCAATATTCGGGAGGAATTCACTATTTCTTCAAGGTCAGATTTAAACGGAATTTTCACATCAGGTGATCCTTTGCCAAAACCTTTCAATGATGGAACGTTCTTCAATTACGGCTCAGCAACGCTTTCAGTTGATAATAAGGAAATGATAATTTGTGCTTGTAAAGTTGAAAAAATCTACAATCAAGATTATTTAAATTGTGATTTATACACAACAACCTACAAACGTTCTGGAAAAGGGGGAAATGATTTTGAGTGGACTACTCTTGTCAATATGGGAACGGCAATTAATACTAAAGACGGATGGGAAGCGCAACCTTCACTTTCTGCCGACGGAACGCTTTTATTTTTTACTTCTGTGCGTAAAGGTTCACGTGATGATGATATTTATATTTCTGAAAAACAAAAAGATGGCACTTGGAGCACTGCTAAACCATTTGATATTATAAATACGGAAGGAAAAGATAAAAGTCCATTTTTTCACCAAGACGGGGAAACTTTATACTTTGTTTCTAGTTCGACTAAAAAACGAAAAGGCTTAGGTGGACTGGATATTTTCTACATACGTAAAGATGGAGACAAATGGACGCAACCTAAAAACATTGGTTATCCAATAAATTCATCTGAGGACGAATTGGGACTTTTCGTCTCAACTAATGGAAAGGAGGCTTATTATTCAAGTATGAAAGAGGGTGATTGGGATATTTATTCTTTTGATTTGTATGAAGAAGCACGACCGCAGGAAGTTGTAATTTTGAAAGGGGAACTAATAGATGAAGCTGGAAAACCGGTTCAAGGTGCTGAAATTGAAATCACCTACAATAGTACTGGTGAGAAATCGCAATTTAAGGTAAATGGTGATGATGGTAAATATGCGGTAGTTGTGAAAGTTTCTCAAAAACAAGACATTACAGTTAGTGTAAACAAAGAAGGTTATGCATATAATGCCAAAGTAATTGAAAAAGAAACCATAGAAAAACGCGAAAGTTCAACTATTAAAACGGGGAAATTGAAAGTTGACACTGTCGAGATTGGTAAATCGTTTAGTATTGATGATATTGTCTTTGCAAGTGACTCCTATGTTTTAACGGAAAAAAGTCAATACATTTTGAATGGTTTGTCAGCTTATTTGGAGAAAAATATCAATCTTAAAATGGCGATTAATGGCCATACAGATGATATGGGTGATGATGAAATGAACCGTCAACTTTCACAAAATAGATCGGATGCAGTTAAAAAACACCTTATTGAAAAAGGAATTGAGGAGAATAGACTTACTGCAAAAGGATTTGGAGAAGCGAAGCCTAAATTCCCAAATACAAACGAGATTAACCGTGCTAAAAACCGAAGAACAGAGTTTCAGGTAGTAGAATAATTGAGGATTAAATTCAAATTTTATTTGCGCTCAATAAATCTTAAGTTAATGAGCGCCTTTTTTAGCGTAATAACTATCATAAACCACCAATTCCAGTAACTAATTTTAACTTTAGAGTAGCTGAATATTTTTAGAAAAAAGTTTCAGGTTTAATTAATTGTTATAGAATATCAAAACAATATTGTTCCTACTTTTTTAAATAGGAGATCAATTATGATTGATTTGAAATGAAAATTATTTTAAATCGAATAATTTTTTTAGAAAATCTTTAAAATCTATTTAAATTTCCTCAAATCAGATTATATGAAAATCGCAAAAAGTCTCTCCTATGTTTTGCTACTAAGAAGCAATCTCCATTTTTTATTATAATAATGTTTAATCCTGTAAATAATTTACACTATTAAAAGTGAACAATATTTTTAAAGTATTAGTTTAAACAATTACCGCATGATTCAAACTTTATTAAGAATTATAAAAAGGCAAAATCATTTTATTTATAATAGTATTTTAAAGCAATATTCTCCTTAAACTCAAGAATCGCTTTTCAATTTACTTGATTCAATTTTTCTAGAATCCGTTTAATATCGTAATGTAAATTCCTGAAATTAAGGTTCACTTGTTGCGAATCCATTTGCACTTCTGGAATTTCTTTTGCTATGTATGCACTAAATTTCCAAACTTCAAGAATATCAGCAGCTAATACATTAAACGGTTGATAAAGCGGATTGGAAGAAATTAAAACCAATGATTTACTTTCTTTAAAATTATTGTGGACAAACTTGAAAACAATTCCTTCGCTTTTAGTGACGACAATACAGGGGGTTCCTGTTTTTAAAGAAGTCCAATCTTGTATGAATTCGCCAATCACAATTGAACCAGATGGAAGTGGCGGCATAGAATCTCCATTGATGGCAAAAGCCCTATGTTTACGTTCTCTTGAAAGAAATGGAAGATTAATTCTCGGTAAATCTTGAATGAATTCTTGATCTGAATAGCCGCTAACGTAACCTGCTCGTGCTTTTTCTGGAATCAATTCAATCAATTCCTCATTATTATTATCCACAACTGATGTCAAAACGCGTAAATTGGAACCTTTAACAGTATCCTCCCATTTATTCTCAAATTTCTCCCATTCTTGTTCTGTAAAAGATTGAAAGTCAAGTTTTATCAAATCATCAATTAACAACTCGTGAAAATGACTGAAAGCAATTAAATTCTCTATGTTAGGTAACGCAACGTCATTCTCATAACCACTATAAGTCGAACGATGCATTGATAAAGCTTGCGCAACATCTTCTTGTGACAGTTTTTTGCGTCTTCTTAATGCTTTTAAATTACTTCCTACTTTCATGATTCTTGATTTATAACAAAAATAATAAAAATTTAAAATATAATCTTTAAAACGATTGTTTTTTAATCAAAAAAGAGATTTCAATTTATTTAAGAGTTTCAAAACTAAGATAAACTAGTAAATGCAACTTTCTAAGATGAGAAAAGAGTACTTAAATTGCGCCTCCTAAAATTAGTTAGAAAATTCCAATTAATTAATTGCTTGAGTGAAAACGATGATTTTCCGCTTTTGTTTTGGATTCTAATTTAATTTTTGAAATCTCAACAATTGAAGTACGGAAGTCGTCCCGTCCAAATTATTTGGTTCTTCCGATACGATGGATTCAAAAAAAATCACTTTAACATCCAAGAACCTCCAACAGAAATAATATTTTTTTCAGCTAAATAGCTTTCAAATGAATTTTCTGTGATTCCGCCAGTTGGGCAAAATTTTACAGTTGGGAATAGTTGACCGAAAGCTTTCAATGCGTCAATCCCGCCAGAAAGATTTGCTGGAAAAAACTTAAAAAACGAGCAATTTTCTTCCATTCCTAGCATGATTTCGCTTACTGTTGAAACACCAGGGATATAAGGTATTCCTGAAACAGTAAGCGCCTCCGAAAGTTTTTCTGTTAAACCAGGAGAGACAATAAAATCCACACCTAATGCTTTCACTTGATCCACTTGTTCGGAACGAATTACCGTTCCAACTCCCACAAAAAAGCCGGGAATTTTCCGAGATTTCAATATACGAATTGCGTCTAATGCAAAAGCTGTTCGCAAGGTAATTTCGATACAATTAATACCTGCATCTTGAATTTTAGCCAACATTAGTTCCAGTTCCGTTTCGTTGTTTATTGTCGCAACTGGAATAACTGGATTGTTTTTTAAAACTGTTTCAATACCGTTTTGTATCATGGTTAAAGTATAAATGATGCGCCTTCTTCACTTGAAGTAACATGATGGCGTAAATTGTTAAATAATTCTCTTCCGAACCCCTGCGTACGAACATGTTTTGTTCTCGGTGTTCTGTCTTCCATTTCTGGGTTCAAACACGACAAAGTTCCAGCTGTTGCGTCCAATCTAATGATGTCGCCCGTTTTGATTTTTGCAATTGGCCCACCATCTTTTGCCTCAGGAATAACGTGAATGGCAGCAGGTACTTTTCCAGATGCCCCCGACATTCTTCCGTCAGTTACAAGTGCAACGTTAAATCCTCTTTTTTGAAGAATAGTAAGGGTAGGAGTGAGTTGATGTAATTCAGGCATTCCGTTTTGTTTTGGTCCTTGAAATGGTAATACAGCAACAAAATCTTTTTCCAATTCGCCACGTTTAAATGCATTAATTAAGTCAATTTGTTCATCGAATACAATTGCGGGAGCTTCAACGATTCTATTTTCCAACCCAACAGCAGCTGTTTTTATTACTGAACGTCCAAGGTTTCCGTGTAAAATCTTTATCCCACCATCAGCTGAAAACGGTTCATTTGCTGGTCGAATAATACTTGTGTTTAAACTTTCAGTAGGACCAACTTCCCAAGTCAATTCGTGATTATTGATTTTTGGTTCTTTGGTATAAGCAGTCAAGCCTTGCCCTAAAATAGTACGAACATCTTCGTGTAATAAACCATTTTCAAGTAAGGTTCTAATCACGAAAGCCATTCCACCTGAAGCATGAAAATGATTGACATCAGCTGCACCATTCGGGTACATTCTAGCTATCAACGGAATGACATCCGATAAATCCGACATGTCTTCCCAATTGATGGTGATTCCAGCAGCACGCGCAATAGCAATTAAATGGATGGTATGATTGGTTGAACCTCCTGTTGCAAGTAAACCAATAATTCCATTAACCATTGTTTTTTCATTAAAATGATTCGCTAAAGAAAAGTCAAAACCATTTTTTGAATTAGAAGCAGCAACTTTTACAGCTTCTTCATTCAATAAATTCCTTAATTCTGTTCCTGGATTAACAAAACTAGAACCTGGTAATTGCAATCCCATGATTTCCATCAACATTTGATTACTGTTGGCCGTTCCGTAAAAAGTGCACGTTCCAGGCGAATGGTAAGAATCTGATTCTCCTTTCAATAATTCAGCTCTTCCAATTTTACCCTCTGCAAAATCTTGTCGAATACGTGCTTTTTCGTCGTTACTTATTCCTGACGGCATTGGTCCACCGGGTAAAAATACAGCCGGTAAATGTCCAAAACGCAAAGCACCAATCATCAATCCTGGAATGATTTTATCGCAAATACCTAAATATAAACCAGCATCAAACATATTATGAGTTAATCCAATAACAGCTGAAAGTGCAATCACATCACGACTAAAAAGTGATAATTCCATTCCAACTTGTCCTTGTGTTACGCCATCACACATTGCTGGAACTCCACCTGCAACTTGCGCCACAGCACCGTGTTTGATTGCATATTCACGTATTTTATCTGGATAATGCTCATAAGGTTTGTGGGCTGAAAGCATGTCGTTGTAAGCTGTAATTATTCCTAAATTAGGAGTGAAATTTTCAGCTAATTCGTTTTTCTCATGAGAAGAACAGCCTGCGAAAGCATGTGCTAGATTCCCACAATGCAAATCTTTTCGTGTCACACCATCGGCATGCGCTTCTTTCATGTCTTCTAAGTATTGCGCACGATTTACTTTACTGCGTTCAATAATTCGTTCTGTAATTGCTAAGATTTGCTTATTCATATTGTATTTATTGTGCAAAATAAATTGCCGTTATTGTATCTATAAATTGATTAATCGGATAATTTTTTTCTTCCGCTTCTAATAATATTTGTTTTTTACTTTCACCTGTAAATAACAAATATGTTCTTTTTGCTTTCTTTAAGAAATTTGGCGTGCAAGTAATACGATTTGTTGGATGATTGGGCGCGTGAGTATTAGCTAAAATTTGAGTGCTTTGATTCGCTTTTTCGGATGCTTTATCTTTTGGAAAAAGAGATGCTGTGTGTCCGTCATCACCCATTCCTAAAAGAACAACAGTTGGTTTTTCAAAAACTGCGTAGGCAGCGATGGCAGCTTCTAAATTCTTTTGTTTATCGGTTGAAAGGTAAACCATCGGTACAAAAGTCGCACTTTTTACTTTGTGATTAAGTAAGTTGTTTACAAGTAAGTTTTCGTTTGAAAATTCGCTAGTGTTTTCTATAAAACGTTCGTCAACTAAGCCAATCGTAACTTTCTTCCAATCTAAATCTACTTGATTTAATAATTGAAAAAGGGGTTTAGGTGTCGAGCCACCAGAAAGTAAAATTGTTGCTTTTCCTGTTTCTTCGATTGCAGTTTTTAAATCAGAAATTACCTGTTCGCTAAGCGCATTGAATAATTCCTCTTTCGTTTGAAATTCGAGCATCATTCTCTCCAAGTTTTAGTAATCCACGTAGTTCCTTCATCCATAATTAAATCTCCTGGGCCCCACGCTCCAGCTTCGTATAAAATATTTGCGTGGTTGTTCGCTTTCCAACTATTTGTAACCGTTTCAATCCAAGTCCAAGCAGTTAGTAATTCGTCTTGACTCATGAAAAGTGTTTGATTTCCACGAATAACATCTATAATTAAACGTTCGTAAGCCTCTGGAAAACGTTCTTTAAATGAATCCAAGTAGTCTAGTTTTAAGGCGATTGGCTTATAGCGATATCCTCCAGGGCCAGGGATTTTTGTCATTTGAACCAATTCAATACGTTCCTCTGGTTGCAAGCGAATAATTAATTTATTGCTATTCAATTTCTCTTTAGAAGGAAATATATTATGTCGCACTTCTTTGAAATTAATTACGATTTCAGAATAGCGTTTACTCATGCGTTTTCCTGTTCTCAAATAAAAAGGAACATCTTTCCAACGCCAGTTATCAACATACGTTTTCAATGCAACAAACGTTTCCGTTTTGGAATTAAATTTTTCAATATCTTCTAAATAAGATTGCACTTCTTGACCTTTCACAACACCTCTAGTGTATTGACCTTTCACCGTGTCAGTGGTTACTGATTTTCTATTCATAGGCCGAAGTGCCCGCAACACTTTTAGTTTTTCATTTCTCACTTCGTCTGCTTCAAGTGTGTGAGGCGGTTCCATTGCTACCAAGCATAATAATTGCAATAAGTGATTTTGAACCATGTCGAGTAAAGCACCACTGTTGTCATAATATGCAGCTCTTTTTTCAACACCTAAACTTTCAGCCACTGTAATTTGAATATTATCGATGTGTTCAGAATCCCAAGCGCGCTCAAATAAATTATTGGCAAATCGGAGAACCATTAAATTTTGAACAGTTTCTTTACCTAAATAATGATCAATACGATAGATTTGGTGTTCGTTGAACGCTTTAGTGATATCGTTGTTGATTTTTTTAGAAGATTCTAAACTATAACCCAACGGTTTTTCAAGTACCACTTTACTTGAATCTTTGACAAGGTTAGAATCTTTTAACGTTTGTGCAATTGGACCAAATGCAGCCGATGGAGTTGAGAAATAATAGATATTTTGGTAGTCAGGAAATTGATTTAAGTAATTTGCTAGGTCTTGGTATTGAATAATAGTTGCCTCGGCAGCTTGAATCAATTTAATTTTGTGAGCAAATTCTACAATAGATTCCTCAGTTGTGTTTTCTTCGGCAGTTAACTTTAAGAAATGAATTAAATCTTTCGTAAATTTATTTTCATCTGGCGCACTTCTAGTAATAGCAACAATGTTATATGGACACAGTAATTGCCCGTCCTGATCGCGGTGAAAAATAGCTGGAAAAATTTTCCGTAAAGCTAAATCTCCATCGCCACCAAAAACGATAATATTGAATGGCTGAAAAATTTCCGTGTGTTTTTTTTGTTTGTTTTTTGTGTGACCCATGCGTGCTTGTTTGTGTCAAATATACACTAAGTATGGTTTAAATCCAAAAAATTTGTTTATTTTAGCAATTGACAAATAGTTAATCCATCGAATGCTTTTAGTTCAATTATGAAAATTTGGTTTATTCTACTTTTGTTCATAACTACTTTTTTTGAGTATTCATTAGCGCAAACAAATGTATTTGCACAACTTCCGAGCGGTACTCCCACGATTAGTACTGCAGGTTGGAATTTGACAGGAAATGCAATCGTGACAGATACGCCTGGAGATGGAGACGGTTTTCAAGATGAAATTCGATTAACCAATAATTCGAACACGCAAAGTGGAGCTATTTTTTATGCAACACCAATCAATCCTTTAATTTGCTCAAAGTGGACAGTAGAATTTGACTATCGAATTTGGGGTGGAAGTTCAGCTGATGGTTTGGCTTTTTGTTTTTTAGATATTCCACCAACTGGTTTTGTAAGTGGAGGAGGTCTTGGAATTCCTGGTTCGGCAAACGGTTTAAAAGTTGCTATGGATACCTATGACAATGGTTGCGGTGCAAATCCTGAGTTACAAATTTATTACGGAGTTGGATATGGAGAATGTAATGCTGGGATTGTAAAATTGAATAACGCCGGTAACTCACTAAGTTTTGTTAGAAGCAATAATTATCAACGAGTTCGCATTGTGTATAATAATGGTGTGGTAACTTTATTTATAAATAATACGCAGTATCTAACAGCAAATTTTACCATTAATTTCACTGGATATATGGGTTTCACTGCATCAACAGG
>Ga0105051_10005489_pt1 | contig 14132 bp, 13 predicted proteins | sample FRY02_FD_78383 | JGI IMG/M metagenome (GOLD analysis project Ga0105051, IMG submission 78383) | Freshwater microbial communities from Lake Fryxell liftoff mats and glacier meltwater in Antarctica - FRY-02 (megahit assembly) | ecosystem: Environmental > Aquatic > Freshwater > Ice > Glacier... | reverse complement strand
TGTAAATGCTAAAATCAAAGAAGCTATTCGCCAGAATAAAGGATGCCGAGATTTAGACTTTTTTCATTATAGGATTTCAATAGTCATTTAAGCCCAGCACCTCAAAATAATTTTAACCCAATATAAATAATTGAAAAGATTACGACAAGAATTTTATTTAATTTAGATGAATTTCTGTCCAGACACTATTTAACCATTAATACCGCTTTATTCGATCACGACATTAATTTAATGAAACACATCATCGGTGCAGTAAAAGAAAGTGGAATAACTGATGTTATTGCTGCTGACCATACCGTAATAAATTATGCAAAAAAAGAAGGAGGCAAATCAGTAGTTTAGGATAAAAATAAAGACGTTTTGCATTTTAATTTATCTGATGGAATTTAACGATATGATCATAATAAATGGACACCTCTAACTTTTAAAGGGAATCCTATTTTTGCTTCTTCCATTTTTCAGGATAAAGAAATTTTATGGATTGATAACATTTCAAATGGTGTACTTGGATTTAAAAATAATCCATTGGTTTATCATTTTTCTACTGACAATTATTTGTCGGAAAGTAACATCCTAAAAATTACCGGAGATGAAAACTATACATGGATACTTACAGATGACTATTTATATCGATGGGATAAACTTAAGCACAAAATATCAAAATTTGGTAATAATTTTGGAGTTCCAATTCATCAAATAGCTGGATTAGATTTAGGGGGTGAAAATGTATTTCTTACCACCAAAAAAAAGCTATTTTATTTCCCCTCTTCTATTGAGGTTAATTCTAAAAAAAGACCGAAATTATTTATACAATCTATTACTGAAAATGGTAAAAATATTCAAGTTCATTCGACTATTCATTTACCCTATAACAACAAACAAATTGCGATTAACCTTTCTACTTTCCTCTATTTAAACAGAGGAGATTTCAGTTACGAATAACAACTAAAAGGGTATAGTGAAAGATGGATAAAATCAATCCTTCAACTGCATCAATTTCGTTTCCAACGTTAAGTTCGGGTAATTATGAACTGTGTATTCGCGTTCACAATCCTTTCGGCGAAAACTCTAATATTAGTAAAATAAAGTTGAATATTGCGATTCCGATTTGGAGATCAACCTGGTTTGTGCTTTTTCATTTTCTAATAACAGTCACAAGTATCGTTTTATTTTTCAGAAAAAGGGAGCATTATATTCGTAAAAAGGCACTTGAAAAAAACAGATTAATAGCTTCCCAGTTAACAGCATTGAAGGCTCAAATGAAGCCGCATTTTTTGTTCAATACGTTGAACTCATTGCAAGATTTAATTCTGATGAAAGACTTTCAAAAAACGAATTTTTACCTCAATAAGTACAGTCAACTCATTCGTAAAATTTTGGAAATTTAAGATAAAAACCAGATATCAATCGGAGAAGAAATTGAGGTTTTAGAAACCTATTTAGACCTAGAAAAATTACGATTTGGAGACGAATTTAATTTTGAAATTACAGCATCAAACAAGCTAAGAAATGACCAACTATTTTTCCCTCCAATGCTCATTTAGCCTTTTGTAGAAAATGCTTTAAAACATGGAATCCCCCATAAAAAGGGTGAGAAATTATTGAAAATATCCTTCGAAATAAACGATAAATAAATCATAACAATTACTGATAATGGTGTTGATCGTAAAAAATCGAAAGAAATTAATGCGCGAAATACACATAAGCCCTCCTCGTTTGTAACTCAAGCAACCGATAAAAGAATACATCTCGTAAACACACATAACACGCAAAAAAATGAATGGGAAATCATCGATTTGGAAAATGAAACAGGAAGTTTAGGAACGAAAGTAATTCTAAAAATACCAGTTGATTTATGAATTCAAATGAACCTTTCATGAATTACACATTGCTTGTTAATGAAATTTGGCTCAATTTTGGCGACTTAAAAAACAAGAAAAGATTAGAGCAATTATTATAGATGATGAAGAGCGTGCAAGAAGAATACTTCAATCTATTGTAGAAGAATATTGTACAGAAATTGAAATTATTGATACTTGTTCTAATGTTCCTGATGGTGTTTTATCCATCAACAAACACAATCCAGACCTTGTTTTTTTAGACGTTGAAATACCAGAATACAATGGTTTTGATTTATTGAACTTTTTCAAGAAAGTAGAGTTCGAAATCATTTTTGTAAGCGCTTATAATGACTTTGCTATTAGAGCTTTTGAAGTTTCGTCTATAGATTATTTATTAAAACGTGTTGAAATAACTTTACTACAAAATTCAATTCGCAAAGTAGAAGAGAAAAAGAAATTACACAATTTAGAAAACCGATTGGATATTTTAAGAGAAGCAATAAAACTGGAGCGATTCAAAAATTGATAAAACATTGATAAACTAAAATTTCTGTTAAGAAAAAAATTAAAGCAAACGTTATTTTGATAGCGTTTACTTTTTTTATGTTAAAACTATTAACACAGAATCTTAGGTTGTTATTGAAATAAAAAAAAACCTTATTCAAATTCTATAAGCACCGACCCTTTATCTACAATATCACCTTGTTTAATATGAATTGCTTTTACAGTTCCAACACCTTCAGCCTTTAGAACATTTTCCATTTTCATCGCTTCTAACGAAAGGATATCGTCACCAACATTCAGTTCATCGCCAATTTTAACAGCTATGTTAACGATTCTTCCAGGCATTGGAGCTTCTAATTCTTTTAGCTTTCTAATTTTAGGAATATCAAGTCCCAAAGCAGCGATTAGTTCATCTAGCTCTCCTTTTTTCTTGATTTCAAAAACGCGGTGGTTTATTTTAATTTTTAACTGCTTGTCTTCCGATTTTTCTTCTAATATTTCTCCAAAAAAATCTTTCCCGTTAAAGGTTAGTGTGAAAAAACGTTCGTCATCCCATTTAATAACTGCACCACCACTACTTTTAGTTTCTTTTTGATCGAATATCCAATTTCTGTTTTCCATTGTAGTTTATTTTTACACAAAAATAAGAGAAATAGTTTAATGTTAAACCAAATATAATTAATAACCTCGGTGGAAGGTTCAACAAGCAAATGCGACTTTACCAGATACTAAGTTATAAAACATTTCTTTAGGAAACTCAAAACATAACTTCTCCGGAAAGTTCAATTAGTAAATGCGATAAATTAGCTCAAAAAAATCTTTGGAAATTAATCTACTTTACAATATGGGGTTTTTTAATAAAAACAGAGAAATTGTAAATTATACGCCCCTTAAAACAGCTGTAACATCATTTTCAAATGGATCTTTTGTTTAATTAGAAATTCAATATAGATTAATGAAATCTACTGAGCCCAAAACTACCTCTTCCCTCTAAACTATCTCACCCAACAGATCATAAGCATTATTAATACTTCTAACATTATCATATATTATTCGAAGGCGATCATTTGCTTCACTAAATTTACAACCCTTTGGAGCTCTTTGAATATAACTTAAAACATGGGTAAATGTTTCAGTTTCGTAGAATTTTGATAGAGGATTAGAAATGAAATAGCCAATCATTTTGTTTTGCTTCAAGACTAATTTTTCTAAACCTAGCGATTGTGCTAACCATCTTAATTGAAATGATTGTATTAAATCATTTACCTCACTTGGTAATGGACCAAAACGATCGATTAATTGGTTAGAAAATTTAACTAATTCATCTTCATTTTCTAAATTATCCATCGCTTGGTATAAACTCAAACGTTCTGTTACATTGTTCACATAATCATCAGGAATACGAACTTCTAAATCTGTCTCTAAAACGCATTCTTTTACAAAAGAGGTCAATGAATCTGTATTACGTTCATCGAATAATTCTTTGAATTCGGATTCTCTTAATTCTTCCATCGCTTCGTTTAAGATTTTCTGATACATCTCAAATCCTATTTCCGAAATAAATCCGCTTTGTTCACCTCCAAGCATATTTCCAGCGCCACGAATGTCTAAATCTTTCATTGCAATGTTGAATCCTGCTCCTAGATCAGAAAACTGAACCAATGCTTCTAATCTTTTTCTTGCTTCTGAAGTTAAAATGCTGAATTTTGGGGCTACTAAATAACAAAACCCTTTTTTATTTGAACGTCCAACACGACCTCTTAATTGGTGTAAATCACTTAATCCAAAATTGTGCGCATCGTTGATAATAATGGTGTTTGCATTTGAAATATCAATCCCAGATTCAATAATAGTAGTAGCTATTAAAACATCGTATTCATGATTGATAAAGTCCATCATGATCTTTTCAAGTTCTTTACCATCCATTTGCCCATGACCAATAGCTACCCTCACTCCAGGGCAAAGACGTTGTAACATGCCTGAAATTTCTTTGATATTTGCTAACCTGTTGTTTACGAAAAAGACTTGTCCATCTCTATTGATTTCATAAGCAACAGCATCTCGAATTACTTCTTCATTGAATTGAATAATCTCCGTTAAAACAGGTTGTCTATTTGGAGGAGGAGTATTGATTAAGCTTAAATCTCTAGCGCCCATTAATGAAAATTGAAGCGTTCTAGGTATTGGTGTAGCAGTTAATGTTAATGTATCAACTGTTGCACGCATTGTCTTTAATTTATCTTTTACTGCTACGCCAAATTTTTGTTCTTCGTCAATAATCATCAAACCAAGATCTTTGAACTTTACTCGTTCAGAAACAATGGCATGTGTACCTACTAAAATATCAATTTCACCAGCTGCCAATTTTTTTAGCGTTTCTGTTGTTTGTTTGGCTGATTTAAAACGATTGATATAATCTACTTTACACGGAAAATCTTTTAATCGAGCGGTAAAACTTCTAAAATGCTGCATCGACAAAATAGTGGTTGGAACCAATATTGCAACTTGCTTACTATCTGCCACTGCTTTAAATGCAGCTCTTACCGCTAATTCTGTTTTCCCAAAGCCAACATCTCCACAAATTAAACGATCCATTGGAGTAGGCGATTCCATGTCTTCTTTAATGGCCTGTGTCGTTTTTAATTGATCGGGCGTGTCTTCGTACATAAACGAGGCTTCTAGCTCATTCTGTAAGTAGGAATCTGGCGCAAATGCAAATCCAGGTTGACTTTTCCTTTTAGCATATAATTGAATTAAATCAAAAGCTAATTCTTTGATTTTTTTCTTCGTCTTGTTTTTTAAAGTCGACCAAGTTTGCGTACCCAACTTATTCATTTTAGGCGCAATTCCGTCTTTTCCTGTAAATTTTGAAATACGGTGTAAAGAGTGAATACCTACATAAAGAACATCTCCATCTTTGTAAAGTAGGCGAATCGCTTCTTGTGGTTTTCCATTCACATCAATAGTTTGTAAACCAGAGAATTGACCAACTCCATGATCGATGTGTGTCACATAATCTCCTTTTTGAAGGTTGTATATTTCTTTTAAAGTTAATGCTTGTTTAGCTTGTTGAAACCCTTCTTTTAATCTGAAACGATGGTAACGTTCAAACAATTGATGGTCTGTATAACAAACTAATTTATTAGTAGGATCTATAAAACCTTCGTGCAACGAATAATGCATTGGAATATATTCAACTTCTCCACCAATATCTTCAAATATTTGGTCTAAACGATCAATTTGTTTTGGTTGATTTGAAAAAATTAAATTGGTATATCCCAGTTTCGTTCTTTCTATTAAGTCCGTTCGAAGTAGTTCAAAGTTCTTATTAAAACTTGGTTGAGGCTGAAACGTGAAAGAATATTTAAAATCAGTCTTGAAATGATATGTTGGTCCCCACTCGATAATTGAGAAAGGCTCTATTTCTTTTTTAAAGTCAGAAGGATGCGTAAACAGTTCATTCGGAAGAGCAGGTTTTATTACACCTTTATAAGCATCAAATTGCTTCACTGCTTTTTCGTACTCTTTCTCTAAAATAGCTGTTGTTTCTTCAAAAGAAGTTAACCAAATGGTAGTATTTGATGTAATAAATTCTAAAAATGTACCATTCTTAGTATGCGACATTTTCCCTTGTACATTTGGTACAATGTTGAAATGATCATGTTTAGTAATCGATAGTTGAGAAGTAGCATCAAACGTTCTAATGGTTTCAACTTCATCACCAAAAAATTCAATTCTAAAAGGATTATCGCTACTGTAAGAAAAGACATCAACGATTCCACCTCTGATCGAAAATTGTCCCGGTTCATAAACAAAATCTACTCTTTCAAAATAATATTCGAGTAACAATTCATTCATGAAGTCGAGCGAATACGTTTTCCCTACTTGAACTTTTAATGTATTAGAGGTAAGATTTACCTTCGTTGGAACTTTCTCGAAAAGTGCTTGAGGATAGGTAACTACCCAATTGTTTTTAGAATTGTTAATCTTCTCTAAGACTTGAGCTCTTGCCACAACATTTGCATTCTCAACATCTTCAAACTGATAGGCAACTCTGTAAGAAGCTGGGTAAAAAAGGACGTTTGTTTCGTTTGGAAACAAATTCTCTAAATCGTTTAGTAAGTAAGCCGCTTCCTCTTTATCATTCAAAATAAATAAATGATTTCCAGGGACTTGTTTGCACAATGCAGCACCTAAAATAGCACGAGAAGCACCTATTAAACCTTGCCAATGGATTCTGGAACCTAAGATTTGAAGTTCGTTTGCAGTAGCTTCTACCTCTTTTAATTCAGAATAATGATTAATTAATTCTTTTGTATCCATTTTTACATTCCCCTTATGAATATTGTCAGGGGGAGGGTTTTATTAATTATTAAATAAGAAAAACCTACGCAAAAGTTGAATTATCCTCCCCCTCGATCCCCCTCCAAAGGGGGGAGATAAAATATTATTTTGCTACAGTACTAGAAACTTCGATTAAACTTACCAAACGTTCTACCATTAATTTAGAACCAATAATATATGGTACACGTTCATGCAATTCTGTTGGCTTAATATCTAAAATTCTTTTTCTACCAGTAGTTGCTAATCCGCCTGCTTGTTCCGCTAAGAATGCTAACGGATTACATTCATAAATTAAACGTAATCTACCCGTTGGGTGATTTTTAGTGTCAGGATAAATATAAATCCCTCCTTTTATTAATATTCTATGAAAATCAGCTACTAAAGAACCGATGTATCTTCCAGAATAGGGTCTATTTGTTGCAGGATCAAATTCTTGACAGTGCGCAATAAAATCTTGAATTCCTTGTTCACAAATATTTATATTCCCTTCGTTCATAGAGTATTGCCTTCCAATTTCCGGCATTTTCATATTCGGGTGCGACAAGCAATATTCACCAATTGAAGGGTCTAACGTAAATCCGTTCACACCACAACCAGTAGTATAAACTAACATTGTCGATGAACCATAAACTACATAACCAGCAGCAACTTGTTCAGCTCCACTTTGTAACATATCTTCTAACGTTGCTAATTCTCCCGTTTTACTAGTTCTTCTGAAAATTGAAAAAATAGTACCGATAGAAACATTAACATCAATATTTGAAGAACCATCTAAAGGATCAAATAAAACTACATATTTACCATCTTTAGAAGCTTGAGATTCAAAAGCCACGAAATCATCATTCTCTTCAGAAGCAATTCCACAAACTTCACCACCAGCTTCAAACATTTTTATGAATTGGTTATCTGCAACAACATCTAATTTTTGTTGGTCTTCACCCTGAACGTTTACTTCACCTTGCGCTCCTTGAATAGCATCAACTAAACCAGCACGTCTAACATCTCTTGCAACAATTTTAGAAGCTACAGAAATATCATTTAAAAGACGAGATAATTCACCAGTTGCAAATTCGAAATCGTCTTCGCGATCCATTATAAATTCGTTGAGCGTAATAAGCTTTGACATAAAAATGTGTTTTTTACAAATATAAGGCAGATATTAGTTTAGTACAACATGTTTAAGTTAAATTCAAGAATAAAACGGAATTTTAACTAATAGTGAAAAGCGATTAGGATAATTAAAAATTATAGGATTCATATTCAACCCCTTCAGGGTTTTTTCTGATGATAGCTCTTAGAACAACCGGATGCTCCAATTGTTTATAACGTTTAAGCCCTTCAGGGTTGGCAGGAACTTTTTTCTTTAATATTCTATGAGAATTATCTCCTGCTTATTGGTTTATCCTTAATTTAGCTGAAAAATAGGTAAACCATGGCTTTAGAAGAAGGTAAAAAAGTAAAAGAAAGATTACATTTTCGAAATAAAAACCGAGAACAGTATGATTTAAGTGCTTTAATCATTACAACTCCTGAATTAAAAAATTATTTAAAGCCTAATAAATTAGGTGATGATTCGGTTGATTTCGCTAACCCTATAGCTGTTAAAATTTTAAATAAAGCGTTGCTTAACCATTATTATGGGATAAAAAATTGGGATTTTCCAGAAGAAAATTTATGCCCACCAATTCCTGGAAGAGCTGATTACATTCACCATATTGCTGACATATTAAGCGGTAATAATTTCGGAAAAATACCAAAGGGTGAAAAAATTACTTGTCTAGATGTTGGTGTTGGAGCTAATTGTATTTATCCAATTATTGGTGTAACAGAATATGATTGGAATTTCATTGGTTCTGATATTGATCCAAAATCGATAGCATCAGCAGAAGCAATAGTGAGTTCAAATGCATCTCTTAAGGATAAAGTGAAATGTGTATTAAAAGAAAGTCCAAGAACAATGTTTCGTGGTGTTATTGATCCAGAAAATAAAATAGACGTAACAATTTGTAACCCTCCGTTTCATTCTTCAACTGAAGATGCAGAGGAAGGTGCACGACGAAAAATAAAGAATTTATCAGGTAAGAGGGTTAAAAAACCGGAACTCAATTTTGCAGGAATAAGCAATGAATTAATTTGTGAAGGAGGAGAAGCGCAATTTATTGAAAACATGATAGTTGAAAGTAAATCAATTGCTAAGAATTGCTTGTGGTTTTCAACGCTAGTGTCAAAGCAATCAAACCTAAAAGGAATTTATAATACGCTTGAAAGCATGGACGCTGTTCAGGTTAAAACGATTCCTATGAATACTGGAAATAAAGCAACGCGTATTGTCGCTTGGACATTCCTGTCGAAATTAGAACAAAAAGAGTGGAGAGAAACGAGGTGGGTGGAATAAATTTAGTTTCGTAATTCGTATAAAACATCGAAATAGAAGCCCTATATTTTTAATTATATTTGAGCTTTAAGGAATAAATACATCAATATAAGTATGATCAAAAAATACACACTTCTCATCTCACTAATTCTTCTCTCAAATTCCCTCTTCGCTCAAGATGTTTACAAGAAGAATGCATCTGCTGATGTGCAAAATTATGTGTTTAGCATTACTTTAAACGACGAAACGAATGAGATTATTGGTGAGTCACTTATCACAGTTGATTTTAAAAATAAAGTAGAAATGTTTTCATTGGATCTAATTGAAAAATCGGGAGAATATGGAATGGTCGTTACTGGAGTTTATGAGGAAAATCAAAAGGCCAACTATCAATATTCTGAAGATAAAATAGTGATTATTCCAGAGGTTAGCCAATCGGCGATTAGAACATTCAAAGTTCAATACCATGGTATTCCTGAAAGGGGACTTGTTATTGACACTACGAAATTTGGACAACGCTCCTTTTTTGGAGATAACTGGCCTAACTTGGCTAGACATTGGCTTCCATGTGTAGATCATCCATACGATAAAGCTAGTATTGAATTTAGAATTACAGCTCCTGATCATTACGATGTTGTTGCTACTGGAAAGAAAATCGAAGAAAGTAACCTTGGTAGAAATATTAAACTGACTATTTATCAAGAACCAGCACCTGTAGCAATGAAAGTAGTGACCATTGGAGTTACCAAATTTGCAACAAAATTACTAGGAACTGTTGGCGAGATTCCTGTAACGGCTTGGGTATATCCCGAAAATAGATTAGATGGTTTTTCGGATTATGGTGTCGCGGTGAGTGTGCTTAACTATTTCATTGAAAACATTGGTCCGTATTCTTATGCAAAACTGGCAAATATGCAGGCAAAAACACAATGGGGTGGTTTAGAAAATGCTGGAACTATTGCCTATTTTGAAAATTCGGTAACCGGAAAAAATACGGTTGAACCTTTAATTGCACATGAAATTGCACACCAATGGTTCGGGAATTCGGCTACTGAAAATAGCTGGAACCATGTCTGGCTAAGCGAGGGATTTGCTACGTACTTCACTATTCTTTACCAAGAATCAGTTTATGGAAATGATATCCGAAAAGAGGAACTTTCGAAAGACCGAAAAGAAGTCATTGAATATTACAAAAAGAACCCATCACCAATAGTAGATACTACCATTAAAGACCCTTTGAACGTGTTAAGTGCAAATACCTATCAAAAGGGTGGCTGGGCGCTGAATATGTTAAGACACAAACTTGGAGATTCTGTTTTCTGGGAAGGTATTCGACTGTACTATAAAACCTATAGAAACTCAAACGCTATGACGGATGATTTTCGAAAAATAATGGAAGAAGTTTCGAATGAAGATTTAAGCGAATTTTTTGAACAATGGTTGTTTATTAAAGGTTATCCCGAATTGAAATGGAATTGGGAATACAGGAAGGGTAAAATAATCTTGACTATTGATCAGATACAGGATCATCATACGTTTAAGTTTCCTCTTGAAGTTGGAATCATAACGAATAACGAACTAAAAATAGAGACCGTTATAATCGATGAGAAATCTGAAACTATAGAAATTTTAGTAAATTCAAATCCTGAAAATGTAGTGCTTGATCCAGAAATGTGGTTGTTGTTTGAAGAGGATAGAGGCAATAAATAGTCCATTTCCGGCCAGACACTATTTATCGATAAAAAGCATATATTTGAGGTGTTGATAAACGATTAGACTTATCTACTAATATCATTCATCTAAAAAACCAGTAAATATGAATTCTATTTTAAATCAAAATTTATTTTTTGTGAAAGAACATGTTGGAATGTTCAAAGCTGCCAACAATTACGACATTTACAACCCAAATGATCAGACGATGATAATGAATTGTCGTGAAGAAAAATTGAGTTTTTTTACTAAACTTTTACGCTTTACTGATTACAAAAGAATGACACCTTTTAATGTAGAAATTAAAACACCTAATGGTGATAAAGTCTTAACTGTAAAAAGAGGTGTTTCGATATTTATATCTACAGTAGAGGTTTTTGATGAAAATGACAGATTGGTTGGGACTTTCAAGCAGAAATTATTTTCAATTGGAGGAAAATTTAATATACTAAGTCCTAATGAAGAAATTTTATGTGTACTCCAAGGTAAGTGGACAAGTTGGGATTTTAGATTTACAAAAAATAATGTTGAATACGGGCATGTAAGTAAAAAATGGAATGGATTAGGGAAAGAAATGTTCACGAGTGCCGATAATTATATGCTTGAAATTAAAGATACTGTTCAAAAAGATGATCCTTTGAGAGTTTTAATTCTTGCTGCTGTTATTTGTATTGATATGGTATTGAAAGAATAGATTAGAAACTTGAATCCTTTAAGGTTTTATAAGTTTGGATCAAAGCACTTATATTTGCTTAAATTCCCTTAAATACTTTACAAAAAAGAAGTAAAAATAAATTGACAGTTAATAAACCATATTGGATTAGTTGCACAAGCTGTAGAGGTAGTGGTAAGCAACGAAGACGTTTACGTAAGAAAGTACGTCTTACTTATCAAAATGCACTTGAATTGTATGAAAAATCAAATAAAGAAGGGGTCGCTCCTGTTCAACCAAGAGGTGAATTGTATGCGTGCTCAAGCTGTAATGGTTCTGGAATAATTCCTTCTGATTATTTTCCAAATCCAGATACCGCCAATTACCCTCACGTTGCAATAATAGGTGGTGGAATAGGTGGTGTAGCCCTTGCAGTAGCTTGTTTACACAGAGGAATCCCTTTTACACTTTTTGAACGTGATACTCACTTCGATGCTCGTTCTCAAGGTTATGGACTTACTTTACAACAAGCAAGTAAAGCTATTGCAGGATTAGGGTTGGTCTCCTTGGAAAAAGGGATAGTTTCTACTCGTCATTTAGTACACACTACTGATGGTAAAGTGATTGGAGAGTGGGGAATTAGGAAATGGTTGCCATCTGAACAACGAACAACTTCTAAGAAAACAAATATACACATTGCTCGACAAGCTTTGCGTTTGGCTTTATTAGATCAACTCGGAGGAAATAAATCCGTTAATTGGGGACATCAACTGATAGCTTTTAAAGAATCGGAAGATGAAAGAATAGAGCTTCAATTTCAGGTAAATAGAGAAGTCAAAAGCACTAAGGCAGATTTAGTAGTTGGAGCAGATGGTATTCGTAGTTCAGTAAGAAATATCCTTATTGGCGAAAACGCTACTCCTTTACGCTTTTTAGGTTGTATTGTGATTTTAGGAATTTGTCCTTTAGATGAATTAAAAAAAATTGATAATTCATTATTAGATTCCGCAACTGTATTTCAAACTGCAAACGGAAATGAGCGCATCTATGTTATGCCATTTGACTCCAAATCTGTAATGTGGCAATTAAGTTTCCCAATGTCAGAAGAAGAGGCAAAAATATTAAGTGCACAAGGCGCAGTAGCATTAAAAGAAGAGGCTTGTAAAAGAACACAATGGCACGTTCCTATCCCTCACATTTTAGCAGCAACTAAAGAATCAGAAATTTCAGGTTATCCTGTTTACGATAGAGATTTACTTCTACCTAAATTATTAGAAAAAGGAGAAAAAATCACCTTGATAGGAGATGCTGCCCATCCAATGAGTCCGTTTAAAGGGCAAGGGGCAAATCAGGCATTATTGGATGCATTAGCTCTCGCTCGTTGCATTACAAAAGGATGCCATTCACTTACTAACTGGAGAAAAGTAGGCATTCGAAAAAGTGTTTTAAGCGTTTTTGAAGCTGAAATGATAGAAAGAAGTGCAACCAAAGTTAAAGACTCAGCAGAAGCAGCACAATTTTTACATTCTGAAGTTGCGCTTTATGAAGGAGATGAGCCAAGGGGTAGGTCTTTGAAGAGGGATGAGGTTTGAATATGTTGTTATGCTTTTAATCTCGCCTAATCATCTCATACAGAGTAGTTACAATAACACCATCTGAACCATTTAAGACAATTCTTAACAACTCCTTTTCTTCTTTTACTTTAAAATTAAACGGAGGTACTAATAAATTCACCCCACTATTCTTTTTAAGTCTGATCCCTTGTCCTGATATAATGTCTTTATTCGCTTCAAATTCATTGACTGGTAGATGTTCTGTTAAAACAGCATATTTATAAACACCTAATTTTTTTACGACGCATTGAATCTCTGCATTTGATAAATGTTGTAAAACCTGCCTTATGATTACACAATCTGCCTTAGGTAAATTATCTTTACCTATATCTAAGCAATGAAATTCTAAATTTTCAAACTTAAACGTATCTATATTACGTTTAATTAATTTGGGCACGATATCAATTGCATAATAATACTTACTAAACTTTACTAATTCCTTTCCGATATTGAAATCTCCGCAACCAAAATCACAGATTGATAGCGGCGTTTTGAACGTGTTTAAAAATTCTTTCATCACCTTTAAGTAGGGGGCTACAATTTTAGGATCGTGAGATCCATCTCCAGAGTAAAATTCAGATTCACCATTCCCCCAAAGTTTCAATTCATACACTTGTGCCATAGCATCCTTAGTTGGCCAAGGAGTTTTTGTGTTTTTAGAAGTTGATTTTTGATTCATAATGAATGATATTTTTGATAAAAATACGTTATAAAGTGTATGTTAAAGGAGCATTTCTTAAGAACTTTTAAAATTCAAAATTAAGTGGAATTATTTCTATTTTCAGTTTTTTTTCAGAAAAAGCTTGGGAGTTGGAATAATATGACTATCTTTGCTACGCAGTAATTATTACTGAATATATTGTGGGGTGGAGCAGTTGGTAGCTCGTCGGGCTCATAACCCGAAGGTCGTCAGTTCGAGTCTGGCCCCCGCTACAAAGAAAAAGAGAAGTTAACGCTTCTCTTTTTTAATTATAATGTCGGGCTCTTATCCGTCAGCTGACGGACGTCAGTTCGAGTCTGGCCCCCGCTACAAAGAAAAAGAGAAGTTAACGCTTCTCTTTTTTAATTTAAATCTAAATCAATTCTAATTATGT
>Ga0105051_10005486_pt1 | contig 14142 bp, 16 predicted proteins | sample FRY02_FD_78383 | JGI IMG/M metagenome (GOLD analysis project Ga0105051, IMG submission 78383) | Freshwater microbial communities from Lake Fryxell liftoff mats and glacier meltwater in Antarctica - FRY-02 (megahit assembly) | ecosystem: Environmental > Aquatic > Freshwater > Ice > Glacier... | reverse complement strand
CTTTGCGTGCTTCATGACCCATGCGGATTCCCGAAAGGTGAGTTTCCCGCAGAGATCCAGGTCGGACTTGCAGCGAATGTCAGACAGTCCTCCAATTTGTACAACCGGGAGCCCTATGCCCTTCAAGGCCACGTCCATGTGGGGGTATGATCGGTACTTTTTGCTTCCTCCTGTGGTGTGGACTACTATATAAGGAGCCATTTTGATGGTAGCAAGACCCCCCTTTGGAATGACATGTTCAAGAACAAAATCACAGAATGGAGACAGGTCGGGGATCGATTCAATAATATGGATGTCATCCGCATCCACCTTGCAGAAGTAGGGGTACATGGAGTGCAAAGTGACGTCCAACGAGTTGAACCCACCAGACAAAATATGGTCCTTGTGGGGCGAATAGACGACCTGGTACCGCTTCAGGAGCTTTTCGTCCCAGTCGATAATCTCGTCAATGTAGGGATTCCCGGTTACGATGTCCTGGTAAACCTTCTGAGTCATGTAGACCAAGGGCAGCTTGAGATGTCTTTCCTTGATCCCCTTGAAGCACTGGGTCGTCATCAGGACATCACCGGCAGAGGAATGTTGTGCGAACAGAACCGACTGGATCTTTGGGAGAGGCTTGATGCTGGTCGCGGCGCCCAGGACATCATTGATATTGTTCACTCCGGCCAACCACTTCCTGCCACGCTCGATCCCTTTTTCGGACATCGACGTTCTCAGCTCAGGATCGGCAGCGACTTTCAGCATGGCCCTCTTGATATCCGGGACCTTGCATGCCTTCGCTTCCACCTCAGACTTGCCGCTCTCCACAACCATGGGGACAAACGCCAGATCGTTACACGGCACCATCTCAGCCACGCCCATGCCAAGCTCCGTTTGGGCCGTGGTGTCCGACAGGATCATAGGCGTACCGCACAGCATGGCCTCCAGGGGCGTCCACGACAGGCCCTCTTGCATGGAGCAGTTCACAAGGCAGTCCATGCCGTTATAAATATCCGCCATCTTTTCGGGAGGATAAACGCCGGGGTTCTTCTGAACGAGATCGCCCGGCTTCGCACCAAAGTCCTTCGCCATCTGCCTCAGATTGTGCAGGCCTCCGGTCAGATCCGTGTGCAGGTAGAGGGTCATTTTGGGATTTTCCCGCTTGGCCTCCATAAAGGCCTTGAGCATTCTTTCGGGAGACTTCCTGATCTGGTTCACGCCCACAAAACCGAAGATGGTATAATCATCAGGGACGGTCGGGAAGCATGTCTTCCGGATCTGCATCCGATTCGGGAGTGGCTTGAACAGTTTGCTGTTCCACAAAGGGGGCCTGAAGTACCGCAGGGCGGGGACGTGATCCTTCAGAACGGTCACACCATAATGAGAATACACGCAGGGGATATCGCAGTCGTTTATCCACCCCAGCCAGTCCAGTCTCAAATGGTTCACATCGTAAGGGAAGATGAAAACAATCTTGAATTTCCTGGCGTTTCTGAGTTGAATAACGTCCCGCCAAATCTGGTGATACTGCCAAATATCTATGCCTACAAAACACAGGATATCCAGGTCAGCTCTTTGAAGTAGGCTTAGAAGTCGGGCGTGTCCCCAAAAATCCTCGGTTGTTGTGGCGTTGACCGTAGTAAAAGGGTCGGGCCTGAATAGAACGTCGATGGGGTCAACATCCCTGGCGCAAAAGCAGGCGATATCGTATTTTTCTGTGTCCACCTGAGAGAGTAGGGCGGCCAACATATTTCCATTGCCGACTGAGCTTCGGAAGTGCTCGCCAACGAACAAAATTTTCTTCTTCGATTTCATCATCTATTATCTTCCTCAACGATAAGTACATCTACCCCCGGGAACCTCCGGGTCGAAATGACACTCACCTGGTAATATTCTCCCGATGCGGGTTGCCATCTATCCATCACCTGCGCCCCTACCGAATGGGGGATGTAAACTTCGTCTTTCTTTAATCCTAACAGACCTAAAGCCTTATCCTCTTCCAGGTCGTTACCGTACAGAGAAGCCACCTGCATGGCGTCACAATTATTTTTGATGGGCTCCCATTGCGTCTTCATGTGGTACTGATCGTCCCTGACTTCCCCGCTGGGCCTGAGCAATTCCCCGCTGTTGACGTTGCATTTATAGAAAACCGCGCTGTATCTGACGACGTCATTCCATAAAATGGACGGGAGTTTATTGGTCAGGAGATAACGCTCATTCGTGTCGTCGAACTCAACCACTTCCCCTGCGGCGGCGTTCGTGTCATGGGGCATATACCCCTGCCTGAAATGCTCCAATGTGATAGGCTTGGTGGCCTGGTTCGTCAATGTGTAAGTGGCATACTCCCCCGATACATTCCCGGCTTCCCGGATGATGGTGAAAGCGGCGCCGGCAGCTATGATGATATCTTTAATGTCTCCAGCAGTGGTCATTCTATGAATCCGCCTGAGTGGGGTGCATAATCACCTTGTTGTCGGTCGTGTACGTGGTGTCTACCCCGGTCCCCTCCTCGTACTGGAACCCGGCGTCAATCTTCGTCCCGAACATATGACAGGCCGCTACGCCCGCAAATTCAAAAGCGTTGCTCTCTTGAGCCTGTTTGAACTCGTCGTCCATGTCCTTGATGATCTGGCGATAATGGCCGAACTGCTGTTCCAGGTTGATCTGATCGTACCGGACTTTATTGGCAGAGCCTGTAAGCAGCATGAAGAGTAAGGCCCGCTTGGTTCTTTTCCTCAACCACCGGATCTGGAACGTGGCCGTGGCAGGGCATGAAAAGCCGGTTTCCCCTTCTGCTTCGTCAACGGCGTCCGTGTAGTTGTCGGCATCAAACTTCGAGGAAAGATCCATGATCTCTCTGGTAACTCGGGCGATAAGTTCATCTTGTGTCATTGTTGTGTCCCCCTGTTATTCTTCGGGTCCCCCGCCCTCTTCAATATCGGGATGGGCCATCCTCATGTGAGATGAGAGGCCTGCGTTTGATTTACAGACCTTTCCACATTGAGGGCATTCCAAGTTCATATCTACTGGTACAGTTTCGATTTCATTCAGGGAGAATGGATGGATATCTTCCTGCAGGGCCAGTCTCGCTTCCAGTTCGGCAATGGTTTTGCGGGCCGCTTCCAGTTCCTCATCATTCGCAACTGGTTTACCGGCACTCACTCCAAGAAATTGGATAATGCGGCTTTTGTCCTTCACGAGGTTCGCAATATCCCCAGGGAAGGGTGCTTCCGTGTCGTCAAAAATCGTACCCTTGGGCCATACTGCCTTCTTACTTCCCAACGATCCCTTTACGGTCGTTCCGAGTTGCACTCTCATCTTTTTTTTCTCCTTTTGAAAAACCTTTTTATCATACGCTTTGGTGGGGGAGGGGGCGGCTTCGGCGCATCCTTCTCCAGTAAATGACCCCTATCAATAGGAAGCCCGAGGGCATCTCGAACGACACCACCCGGGCCACCCCAGTTGATCTTATCAAAATTATCCAGATAGCTCTGATTGACGGCTATCTGTCCGTTGCAAAAAACGTTTAACCTAATCGCCATCGGTCATTCCTCCTGTCGAGAGGATTGCTTTAACGGCTGGGCTCAAGCTCCACTACCACAGCCACGTTGGACATTTCAGTTGTGGGAGATGCGGTTCTCGTCAACGCCAGATCACAGGTGAAAATATCTCCCGGAGCATAGTCGTCGGCATCTGCATCTACAACCGCTTGTGTGATACCCGTGTCGGTATCTTCCTTTGAGGTTTTCTGCATGGACGCCTCACCGCTCACATGAGCAATAACGGGTTGAGTTGAAAGGCACGAAGTTCCGTTGATCTTCACGTCCAATGCGAGAGACAGCGTAGCGGCGTCATCCTTGCCGCTTGCCAGTACAGACAACCAAGCATTCACGGCCCTGCCTGCGCCTTTCGCCGCCCCAAGAACATACCCCCGTTTGTCGGTGGTAAACTCCCCGGAGAACACAGCACCCGGGGTCGGTTCAGAGACCTCGTTCACCTGCTGAGGGAACGCTACACTCGGGTATGGACTAAATCGTCTTGTCATGACATCACCTCCTTTCTTTCCTGATCGGGGTTATGTCACCGTCAGATTGTAAATGGCATCTTCCTGGTACAGGACCGGGATGCCCTTGTTTTGCACACGAACCGCCATACCATCAGGATCCCATTCCTCGTGCGTGTCAACCTTCAGACCATAGTGACGATCCAGGTCGAAGGGCGCATTTGCGAACTCCGCGATCTTTTCGTCTTCCACTGTGGAACAGAACATGCAAAACTGGTCTGTAGGAAGATATTTCTTGTTAACATACACGAAATCTTCCTGCGACTTGTAAGACGTGGAAGGGGCCGTGTCTACCGTAATGGTTCCGGCGTTTACGTCGATTGACGAAATCGTCTCAGCTTCTTTGGTCCTGGCCGACACATCGTAGAAATAGAGGGAATCACCCACCTCAAAGTCGGTCGGGTCATCCACATAAACGATGACTGTGGAATCCGCTGTCACTGCCGCTGTGATCCATGCCTTCAGTTGGAACATGGCATTGTAAAGGATCATGTTCGTGATACCGAACAGCGCACCCAGCACCATTTTTGGATTCGCCAATAGATCCCCGTTCCCGAAATGGTTTTTGGTCAGCAGATTCTGCACGGAAGCGTCGAAGACCATGAGCTTCAGGATTTCCGTGGTAAACATCGCGTAATCCAGCTCTCCACCGTTTGCCTCGTTCATGGTAGTCTTGGCATCGAAGATGTCCTCGACGATATTCCGGCTGGTTCCGGTATCCCACTTTCTGGATGCCGCCAGTGTCACCAGGTTGCCCGATGGCACGTTGTAGTTAATGGTGTATTTCAGCCCGTTCTGCACCAGGTAGGTGAATTCTGCACCTGCCAGCATCTTTGCGAACATCCACTCTTTCCTGCGCTCGCAACGGTTTTTGAGGGACTGGGTCTCTTTGGCAATCCTTTTCTGGGCCGACAGGTATGTCGCGGTCGTTCCGGGCTCCCGAAGGTTGTTCAGGAACTCTTCACCAAAGAACATCTTCTCCTTCCAGAACGCAGCAAACGCTGCTCCGGCGCCAACACCTTGCGGGGCAGTAGTCGGGGAAGGGGAGCCTGGAGAGACGAAAGGAGTCAGGCCTCTATTCCCAACCTGGGTCTCCCATTTAACGTTGTCGCTCTCCCAATCATCTTGCCCGAACAGTTGCATCAACAGCAGGGACGGGGGAGTTTGCCACCGTTCAATGAGTTTTTGCAGTCTGGTAAGACGAAGATCGGGATAATCACTTGCTCGAATTGTCATCTGTCATTCACCTCCTTTGGTGCTACTTTAAGTAAATCAGGTTGCCGTCTTCGACATTGCCGAGATCGGTATAAGCCCCGGTGTCATAGCCATAAAGAGCGCCTTTGTAGAGCACGGCGTTCCCAAGGATCAGGCCACCGCTTCCGCCCTTCGCATTCGCTCCTATGCCGGTATCGATAGCTCCGTTCAAGAAACCCTTGGCATAAGAAAACGGAGCCGCTGTTGCGGTTTGGATCCAAACGCATCCGCCCTGAGCCAACGTAACTGAAGGTGTCAGGGCGTTGGTTACTGTGATCGCAGCAATATGGGTATATGTGGTGCGGTCAATCGCCGTAATGGCGCCAAGATCGATAGCCGACGTATTATCCAGAGCACTGTCACCAGCCCCCAGATGATCGCCTACCGCGAACTTGTAGGAATCGGCCATGGTCACATAAATCGTCGTGCTGTTGAGCCCGGGAGACGTCAGGTAGGCCAAGCCGAAAAGGGTGGTAAGCCCCGCCTCCAATACCTCGGAGGTATAAGGGACATAATAGCCCTTCCTGTTGGTACTTTCCGTGATGATCCCCAAAACCGTTCCGCCAGGGATTACCCCGTACCCACCAGGGATAGAGATGTCCTTGACAAAAGCGTCTTCGGGACGGCTTTTAAAAAGCGCCCGTATATCCGACTGTCCGGTAAGGACAGTTCCGTAAAGTTGACTTCCGTACATTACGCTTCACCTCCTTTCTTCTCCTGCCCCCTGTAGGCAAGCATCTTCTCAACCCAGGCGTCATCGTCCTCTTCCTGGCGCTGTTCGTCCACTGCGCTCTGGTCGGCATCCCCTGTCTTGTTACCGAACCCGGTTCCAAGAACACTGGTGGTCATACCGTTGCCTTCCCACTCTGCAATCTCCGCGCGCACGCGCGCAGTGTAGGCAGCCTCATCCAGCACGGCCTCATCCAGCACATCCTCCTTGACGAACGCATCGGTTTTAACCATCGCTCTCACCTTGGCGTGCATCCTTTCCGGGATGTCGCACACCGCAAGGGCTTTGGTCCAAATCTTGTCCGAAGCATTGGCAATGCGTGTGCTTTTCTCGTGTTCAGCGCGGATGAACTCCGCTTTCTCCAGCTTTAAAACTCTGGCGCCCTGCTCCTGGATCTGGTTATCCCGATCCTGAAGCTCCGCAGTGAGACCCGCGACCTTGGTTTCGAAACCTGTTCTTTCGGTATCGAAGGAGGCCTGCAGGTCCCGCTCGACCTCAGCCCGAATCTCATCGTAGATCTCCGGGTTTTCGGCCTTGAACTCTGCTGTCATGGTGTTAGGCATCTTGCGCTTCACCTCCTTTTTACCGGCCCTCCTCCGGGCCGCTGCTTGAATTTTTGTTTTGTTTCCAGCCAGATCGTTCCCGATGAACGATACAGCCTCGCCAAACGTCATAACTTCATCCGCCAAGCCTATCTTGACGGCGGTTTGTCCCATAAATACTCCGGCTTTCGTGCCTTTCACGTCCTGAACGGTCATTCCCCGGTATCGTGATACGGCATGAGCAAAAAGGGCATACATCTCCTGAAGTTCGTCCATAGCGGATTCGTATGCTTCTTTCGACAGCGGGGAGTTAGGGTCGAAATCGATCTTCCTCTCCCCGACGTACAGATTCGTGACTTTAAGCCCGGCCTTCTTGTTGAACTCGCTCTGATCCACATGGAGCATTCTTACTCCGATGGAGCCGACTCCTCCGGTTCTTGGGAGAAATATCTTCTGAGCACTTGCCGCCAACAGGTACGCTGCGGAATAACCATGCTCGTTGATGAAGGCATAGACCGGCTTTTGCTCATTGGCTGCATGGATCTCGTCGGCCAGGTCGAAGACGCCGGCCACAACCCCGCCAGGACTGTCAATGTCCAAGAGGATTGATCCGATCCTGGGATCGCTCATCATTTCTCGGAAGTCCCGCTGGATCTTCTGGTAGGACTGAACCCCGCTCATGGCGTCCATTCCCGATCCACGGTGAACCAGGCTCCCAATGATGGGGACGACGCCTATCTCAAGTCGGTCCGTCTTGACTGGTAGCCTGGCTTTAACCATTTCGGACTGTGGGATGCTTCCACCCACAAGCCCTATGCGTTCCCCTAAGACCTTGGTAATGACTTCCAGTTTCTGGGGGAGAATCATCAGCGGAGTGTTGTAAACCTGCATGGCGATATGGGGGAGAAAGCTCCCTCTACCCGCAAGGCCGAAGGATGTCTCTTCCAATGTTACTTCCAGTTCATCAGGCATTGTCTTGTCCTCCCTTTTTGGGGGCCTGCTTCTTGTCTTTGGGCGGTGCTTGTTCCTGCCCTGCGTTCTTTTTATTCTTCGGCGGTTCGGCCTCTATCTTTTCCTGGTACGATTCCTGGTCAACGGCCAGGATCGTAGGCGGATACTTCTTGTCCTCAGTGGCCTTCTTGAGCCGCAGTTTCTTGTAGCCCCGGAATCCCAGCTTCCTCATGAGTTCCTCGTTCGGGATCCCGGCCGTATCGTTCAATGATCCGTGCTTCACACCCAGAAGTGCTTTGGCATGGCCCTCGATGTTCTCGATCTCGGATACCGGGAAGATGATGTCTAAACAACGCTCCGGTTTCTTCTGCTTGGTCTTGAAGATGGGTTCCTGCTTGTCGTCAAAATCCACCGCTTCTTTGGAAGGGAAGGTTTTCGGAAAATCAGTTACCGCTGATTTCAGGAAAAAGATATTCCCCCAAAAATCCCAGCGTAGCCATCTCTCGAAATAGATCATCTCGTCTGATACCCTATCGCTCATGGGACCACGGGACGCCTTCACACTGGCGAACGTTCCTTTGTTCTGCCCTGTGGTCACGTCCTGGGACTCGTTCAGGCCGGAAGAGATCATCTGCATGATGTCCGAATCGCCCTCTGAAATCTTCGGTAGGTTGGGGTTCTGCGCTGTAACCTCCATGTTGGGACCGACAACAAGGGTGGAGCCCGGGGTTTTCTGTACGCCTATGCCGGTCTTAGCTCTCTGTTCGTCGGACAGACTGAGCCAGGTCATCCAGCTTTTGATGTCCGTGAACTTGACTACCCACACATAGGATCCGGAGGATTTCTTGTGATCTATTTCGTATAGTTTGAGGTTTTCCCAGTGGTTCAACCACACAAGGACGGTCTGGAGATGAGAGGTACTGCGTTTGGTGATCAGGCCAAGATCCCACGACACGATGAATCGATTGAAACCTCCGACCGACTTGAAGGCCCGCTTTTGGGTGCGGCATGGATCCAACATTCTGGCCTTGAATCCTTCTTGCGATTTGGCCACGTTGTAAAGCTCCGGGTAACGGGCCATGTAGATGGATGGGATGTGTTCCTCAATGTCGTTCTCGGTGTCTTTGATGCAATAAATCAAAGGCATGCGGGTCTTTCTGGGATGGAATATAATTCCGTCCTGCGGTTCCCCGGCGATCAGATCCGGGTCCACAAAATCCACCTCGACAAACCCGTCGTCGTGACAGGTGAAGCAGAGGAACAGTTCACCGCTTATGAAAGTTCTGGCAATAAACTTCGGCCAGTAATCGTAAAGGCGGTTCCTGTAGTCCGTCTCCGTCTCTTCTATGACGTCGTCAATTTCCGGAATGTCTGATACGGTAGCAAAACCGTTCCCTGCCAGGCGACCCACAAGACCGCGGATGCTGGTATTCACGTGGGGGTTTGAATGGAATTTGTTCCAGATAAGGGCGTGAAGGTCTTCCCTTGTTCGGTAGATGGGGACACCGTCTTTGGTGGGGCTCCTGGCAATGGGGAAACCGTCAGCGTCCCGCTCGATGCGGGTTCCTGAGTACTGCCACGGCGCGGAGAACTGAAATTGATGGAAGTTCTCCTCGGTGATCTCTATATGTGGGGTCGATTCTGCCATTGCATCCTTGCAAGATTTTGCAAATATGCAACAGTAGTTCACTAAAAATTAACAGATGTCAAGAAAAAAGTTATGGGTAGGCATAAAAAAAGTGAGAATTAGGAACTTTATGCAAAAAAAAGACCCGGGGAACCCCTTTCCCGGGCCTAATACTAATCTTGGTTTACCTTCTATTCTGTCATCTCATTCAGGTATCACCCCCTTTCACCCCCACAGATCCATAGCGACCTCAATGTCATGCTTCGTTTCAGGAACAATGTCACGCCTTATGGCAAGAAGCAATTCTGCGTAGGACTTGACGGTCTGCTCCGCATTCTCGTTGCCTGTTGCCAAAGTGCGCCATTTCAGGAATGCAGTGACGATCTCGTCCGGCGCTATCGCAAACAGGCGGATCCCTACGGTTGAAAACCTCTTCCCTAAAGTCTTAATAGCACCCTTTCCCTGCGGTTTGTCCATGACGATGTCCACAAATATCGCAATGACTTCGTTGTATGCCTTGATCTTTTCACTTATCACTGCATCAGATGCGCTTTGCAGTATCCCCGATTCCAAATTTACAACTTCATTTTCCATTGTTTCTTGCCTCCGTTCTGTATTTAGGATTTAGTTTGCCCATGGCTGTCTCAAACTCACGAAGAGATTGATTTGTTGCCATAGCACTTTTTCTCAATGACAGGAATATAATCCTTAAATTTCGCCCGATTTCAGCTCCACGTAACCCACAGTTCGCCAACACTTGAATGGTACGCTGATCCATAAAAAACCTCCGTTTCGTTAAGTTTAGCCGGGGCAGGAGTCGAACCTGCAACATTACGCTCGATCAAGTTGGCTCGGATATCTCGTGCTAATGCCCCGTCGTATGCGTTACCAATTCCGCCACCCGGCTAACCCTACCTCCTATAATCTCCAAGTAACCCCTCAGCAGGGAAGAAATCCCCGAAGTGAATCTTACCTTTTCTCTCCTTAAAGTCAATAATAGACAACGCTCTCCCGGCATATATGGCTCCGCCTATCGTGAACATCGCATCATCCTGCACCCCTTCCTTCATGTTTTTTTCCGGACTGCCGAAGAATCCACTCTTCTTCCCCGACATTGGCGGTTGATGATCGAACACCTCGGCCTCCTCCTCGAAGAGATCGTCCTTCTTGTAACCGGGAACGGCAACCGGAGGAATCTTAAACCTGCCGAACTTAGCCGCCGTAAAGAACTCAGCGAACATAGCCTTCTGTCTGTCGTATGTGGCTACCCACAGATCCAGGGCAATCCCCCTATCCTCGCACCAGGGAGCCAGGTCCCACGCTCCCCAACGCTCACCGCCCAGCATTTCCATCCCGTTAAACTCGTCATGAATCGCCTGAAACTGGGTCTTAATGCCTTCCAGGGAGTGGTCCTCTATCTGCACCAGATGAACGACGATGTAAATGTACGCCGGCGCCTCATCAGTCGAAGCGATGTACGGATTCCTTCTGCTCCCCGGGAGTCCCTTGGCAATCCCGGCAACGATCGTTCTCGCTGACGTCTTCTTCTTCATGGGATCACCGCGGTCCAGGGCCCCGATGATCGCCCAGTTGGTATCGTAAATATCGCTCAGCTTTTCAAGGTCCGTGGCAGCGGCCATCCTCGGCAGGTTCCCGTCTGTTTTCAGCTTATAAACGGACTCCACCGGCCACATTCTGCGCTCTATCTCATGAATCTTCGCATGGGTTTTGACTTCTATCCCGCTCTCCTTGAAGCCCGCCTGCTGTTGGTAAAACGTGTTTTTCTCTGTTATCATGTCCATCAAAGTCTGGTTGACATTGACCCTATGGTCAACTCCCAAATAGTGCATCGCCTCAATAATCTCAGGCGTGAATATCTTTTCACCGCCTGACTCCCACAGATTCAAGAAATACCGCTCAAAATCCCCGAATGGGAACTTGGTCCGGTAGGAAGACAGCTGAGCTGCAGTCATGTTGGGGTTCCAGTAGTCGTTCTGATCCCCTTCTTTACTGTACCGGTAAGAGAAGAACAGGAAGGGATCTCCCCCTTTCAGAAAGGCGTTGTAGAGACGGTGTAGTTGATGCTGCTTGCTTGAAACGGTGGAGTCTATACAACCCATGGCGTTCGGAATGTTTCGGATGGAGCCGTCGAGCTGGACAAAAAAGTCGGACTTCGGCTGTTGAAACATTTCGGAGAAGGTGTAGGAATCGATATTCGACACGATCCCTGAAAAGGACGATATGGTTTTAATCTCAGACTGTGCCGCACCGTGATTATCGAAGAAGTACAGGCCTTTCTGTTGGACTCCTTTTCTCCCAATATCCGCTAACAGGATGGGACTGTGAAGAACGATGCTCCGCATGATGTCGTAATGGACGAACTGCACCTGGTCTTTACTGTTGGCGCCGCAAACTATCTTCTGTCTCGGGAAGTTGAAGAATCGGTACAGCTCAATTAAGCACACTAAAAGCGATTTTCCTTCACCTCTCGGCCAGCAAAAAACGATCAACCGATAGACAAACCGGCCGTTTTCCATCTTCAATGCTTCACGGATCACCTTCTTCTGGCCTTCCCACATATCCCGGTAGGACCGGCCGGTTACTGGATGGGTGTCCGTAGGCAGATTCCCCAAAGAGCACCACACGGACACGGCGGATCCAAAAGGCGTAATCGATACATTGACTTTCTCCTCGCACCACCGGATCATGCCTTCCCCGCCGTCCATCACGCCGTATCGCGTAGGTTCCTGCCGCTCGTCCCTCCAATCCTCACGCGGGTTTTTTTGCGGTCTTGCCATCCCTGTTCCTCTGTTTAGCGTTGATGTTCCCGTGATACCACTTATCAATAAACTCCTCGACCGTGAAAGCGTATCCTAACTCTATCTGTCGTTTACTTGCCCCTCCATCCCAATGGCGTCTCATTGCTTTTTCAAATGCCGCATAATATTTCGGCCATCTTTTACGGTGACGGTTCAATTCCATCTGGTTGTTTCGGCATAGGAACGGGCATATAACACAACCCAAGCGATGAAATCCTTCGTCATATAGACTGCAATATGGTAGATTCTCAGATTCGATATAATCCCATATCTCCCATTCTAACCAATTAAAGATAGGTTTGTAATGCCACTGCTTCAGATATTTTATATATTCATAAGCACTACGCTTCGCCCTCATTGCGGACTCCTCAGCCCGTATTCCCATTATACGATGGGGCAATGGGATGTTTTTCGTCGGATCTTTTTTCAGTAAATCACAGCACCATCTCGAAAACTTTGTCGGTGGGAATTTTTCCACAACCATGCCATAGAATGACCTATGCCCCTTCCAATTCGGCCTTTTAGAGATCACATACGGGTAATGCTCCCTGATAAACTTCACTAATTCGGGCGGGTCAATCCCTGTTGCTGAATAATATGCCTGATGTTTTACACCTGCCCTTTGAACCAAGTCCAAAACAACAACCGAATCTTTTCCACCGGAGAATCCGACAAAATACCCTTCTTCCGGTTCATGCTCACGGATAAAATCAAGCGCGATTTCAGTCTTTGTTTTGTTGTTTAGCAGGTTTAGCTGCTCCATCCTTCACCTTATCCTCTCTGTTATGAGCCCTCTCCACCATATCCTCATAAGCATTCGTCCGCCCGTGCTGCATAATCGCGTCAAGGTTCGTATGGCGGGAAGGAAGGGTACCCACCCCTCCGAACTTCGACGCCCACATAGCGTCCAGCTTTAAATCCTTCATCTCAGCCCGGATCTGCACCAGAACGGACCGTAACTCCCCGAATTGCGGGTAAGCCATACAGCTCCCCTGCTTATTCACGTAAGTTGTCGTGTCCAAAGACGCAATCTCCAGAGAGAATCTTGCAAGCTGATGGTATAACGGCATCAAATGAGTCCCGATCCGGTCAAGCTGAAGCTGGGTCAGCTCCTCCCCAAGGCCTTCTTTCGGATGCACCCAGTCGGTATACAGGGATTTCAGGAAGTTATGCAGCACCTTGCACCGGCCACCCGATTCCTCCAGTTCCTTATATTTCTCGCATATCCCGTTCGCAGGGCAATTATCCCCCGTACATCTCGGAACAAGCGCAAGAAACCTCAACTGTTTCCCGTCAATCTTCCCTATCTGCGTCCTCATTATCGCGGCCACGTAACCTCCTCCTCGTAATCCTCATCGTCCTCGAACTCGTCCCACGTTAAGAAGGCATCCCTCTTGGGCGGCCTGGGTGTCCAGGTTCTTAACTTAGGGAACCCCTTCCCCATCCTTTTCAACCTTTCATAAACAGCCTGCCTCGAAACACCGTACTCCTTGAAAACATCGGATACCTCTCGGTCCCCTGCAATAATTGCGTAAATGGCACTATCCGGGACGGCCCGATTATTGTTTTTCTTTTCTTCGCGTCTCAGTTTTATTTTGGCCATAAACATCATTCCTTAGTATTTTTGCCCATTGCTTCTCGCGGATTTCAGTAGAGCACTCATCGCAAACAAACCTCATATCTCCCGCCAAATTAGTAATCATCACAGTGGCTTGTTTCTCATTGCATTCTTGGCACTTCATAAATCTTCCTCCGCCTGTATCGGCTTGTGGTGATGTATCAAGGATGCCATGAGGCTATTTGGCACATTACTCTGGACAATATCAAGCTCAAAGCCAGTCATATCTGCAATAGTATCACGCCATTTCTCAATATCTTTGGTCGGAAATATAGCGGCATGTTCCCTATCTTTTTCAAATACCCACGAAACGTACACAACGCCCCTCAGTTCGTGGACATAAAAACCATTTTTCGTTCTGAGCCACATTCTCGCTCCTCCTCATGCACCCCTGCCGCAGCTCAGCATTAGCCGCCATTGCCCATTTCTTTTTCAATTTTTGGCCAACATGCCGGACAAAAATGAAGGCCAGTTCTGTAGTCAATATTCCATCCTATGTGCCTAACGCAAAACTCGGAATAATCGTCAATCTCTCTTTTTTCATGACATCCCGGCCCAT
>Ga0105051_10005482_pt1 | contig 14151 bp, 12 predicted proteins | sample FRY02_FD_78383 | JGI IMG/M metagenome (GOLD analysis project Ga0105051, IMG submission 78383) | Freshwater microbial communities from Lake Fryxell liftoff mats and glacier meltwater in Antarctica - FRY-02 (megahit assembly) | ecosystem: Environmental > Aquatic > Freshwater > Ice > Glacier... | reverse complement strand
AATACTTTGCCAGAATAAGAGGGTATATCTCTACGGTAAAGAAAAATCACCAAAATGTACTCCATAGTTTAGCTACCGCTTTTCAAAATGCTCCCTTCATTCCTGTTTTGGGTGAATAGTTACAAGATTTCACTGTAGAACTGTGCGTAGGTACACACACGAATACCACCTGAGATATTGGTTTACTAAAAATCACTTCTGAAGGCTCAGTAGCAGTTTTGACAGTTGAAATAAAGCACAAGTTTGTAAGCTGCAACAAGCAACGGAGAACCGAACTAATGTGGCAAACACTGAGTAGCAACCGACAGCGTGAAAAATATATTTTCACTCCGACCCATACAGTCGTAAAAACAACGCTTTTTTCTACTTACCTTTGACCTCAGCAGGCAATCGCCTTCTGGCTTACGCGGGAAGTCTTGCCTGGAAATGTACCGACAAGCGGCTTTGGTTGCAACATTTGAATGTAGCGGTGGTAGTAGCGTAAAATTCAACTCATTCTTATTGGAATACTCGGGGTCTAGCCCTTACGGGGATATGCTTTCAATAGAATGAGCGAAACAAAAAACAAGACAAAAAATCAATATAAATGAACATTTATTTCAAACTTCTAATGGTTTTAACAGTGTCAGGAACTGTTTTACTAAACTCCTGCGCCAAAAAAGGTTGCACCGATTATGTCAGCTATATGTACGACTCGGATGCAGCTGAGGATGACGGTACTTGCGCCTACTATTACGGAGGAAAAAACTACGGGCAATTGGATGTGGGCGCTGTAATAAACAGCAACCAGCAATACGATATTTATTTTGACGGCCAATACATTGGACGTTTGCTTCACTACTGGTCCTCTGGGCTTAGCTGTGCCCAACCAGATGCAATAGGCAGAATTCTTACTTCAGGCTTTCACACCGTAAGAGCCGTTGGAGTAGTTGGAGGCGACACAAGAGAAGGAAGTGTTTATCTGGATCCTCAGGAGTGCCAAGTGGTTCTGATAGAAAACCTTCAGCTAATAACTGGCGGAGGTTCGGCCGGTTACATGTGCTCAAGCGGCAACTGCAGCTATGTGAGCAGTGGAGCCAGCTACTCCACGCTATCTGCATGCCAAAACAGTTGCAGTGGCGGAGGTTCGGCCGGTTACTATTGCTCAAGTGGCAATTGCAGCTATGTGAGCAGCGGAGCCAGCTACCCAACCTTGTCTGCCTGCCAAAGCAGTTGCGGAGGAGGTGGTTCTGCTGGTTATGATTGTTTTGGAGGCAACTGCAGCTATGTAAGCAGCGGAGCAGATTATGCCAGTTTATCCGATTGTCAAAATAACTGCGGAAGCTCTACTGGTAATCTAACCTTTTGGGTTAATCAGGATCTTGGTTGCGGAAATATTTATGTGAACGTTACCTCGTACGGAACGGGTACTATCAGTTATTACTATTCGTCACAGCCAGATTGTGGCGACAGCGGCTGTGCCAATTTTTCTGGTTTAGGTTTGGGTGCCTACACCTACTCTGTAACGAGTGACGGGGGCTGCACGTGGAGCGGCAATGTGCAAGTAACAAACGGTTGCAATCTTTTGCAGCTATCCATGTAATTAAAACCTTCCTTCTAACCTTTAATTCAACCAAAAATGAAAAAGCTCTCCGTTCTTCTCACAATTTTCTTGTTTGGCTATTGCCATGTAGTACAAGCCCAAACCTCCGATGTGGTTACTATAAACGTTGATGATGAGGTGTATTACATCACCCACACCGTTTCTGGCTACGACATTACCGGACTTTACCAATATGAAGAGAAAGGCGAACCGATAGTGGAGCTACTTAAAGGTGGGCAAGGATTTTTTCAGTTGCACGGTATGTCTAAAACCCGCATGGAATGGGGAATAGAATGTGATGAGAAAGGGGTAGTAAAAGTGTTGAATCCAGAAGGCGGTGGCGTCTACAATCTCTGGTATCAGATAAAAGAAACCCACAAAGGCCCTACGTGGGAACAAGGAACAGTGGATAAATGGGACGTGGTAGAGTTTTGGATATATGCTGCCGAGCGAAAAATGCACATCCTACGCGAACGGATTAAGAGGTACTAGTTGTATGATTCATTGGCAAATTGCCATACGATTCTAACCAACCGATTTTTAAAGCAGCAAGTATAACCTTCAAGGTTTTGGCAATCTAACGGTGGGCTTAGAAGAGAGCACACATTGCAAATCAGCGCTCTCGGAAGGTTATTTCAGAACAATGCTATCAATCTCTAGCTTAAACGATTCTGCTTTTTTATTGCCAATTAAAAAGGCAATCATTTCCATTTGCTGTCCTGGGTAGTTTCCTATGTTTAATGTTCTGCCTCTAAAAGCTGGATACATGGTTTCGAAAGGAATTTCAATGGTTTGCCATTCACCATTCGTATCAAACGAAGCGATGTAGGAATGAGAATCATTGGCATTGGTTTTTATTCGGAACTGATAGGCTTTTCCATCGCCTTTTAATTTGATGCAAACGGTGGTAAAGGCGTCCACTTTTTCAGTACTAAACCGATACTGTACCATTGAAAAACCACCATTGTTTTCTAACGATACGTTGCCTTCAAAAACACCAAATCCGTCTTTGTTTAAAGCGAACGTGCCATTAGACCGTCCACCCATAACTACATCATCAACAATTTGCCAGTTGGCAATCGTACTTTGGGCATTAAAATCGAATAGTATCATCGTTGTTTGAAATAGCAGTGATGTTAAGAATAACAGGATGGTTGTCATCTTGATTTTTTGAGTGTTCGTTTAGCATTTCTAATGTAACACCATCCGAGGGCCTATAGTTTAATAGGCATTGAAACCAGCTGCTTTTAAGAATGATACTTAGAAGAAAGTGCGCGTTGCAAAAGCTGGGGCATGATTTGGCTTCAATCAACCTTCACAAACTTCACGTCTGTATTTGAATTACCGTAATACAAAACGACTGAATACACGCCCGCAGAAAAGCTATGTGTGTCAATAAGCATACTTCGTGTCCTCACCTTAGCTTGATTCATTACAATTTGTCCTATCTGGTTATAAATAACCAAGTTGGCAGTGCCCAAATCAGCAGCAAACGCCAGATGCAGTTCGCTTTGCACCGGATTGGGAGAGAGCTTCATCACATCGTCAGTAGCACTGTTCATTTCCATGATGCTTGTAATGGTAGAACTCGCGTAACCGAGCTCCCAGTAATAATCAAGGTCGTTTTCTACCAGCTCGGCAATGTCTTTTCCTGTGTACCACATTTCGTAGCTGTTATCGCCCTTAAGCACAGACGGAAACGAGGCTGTGTTTGCATCCCAATCATTCGCACTTCCTTTTTGCAGCACCGGATTCATGGGCGATTTTGTCCATGCAATACCATCGTTTGACGTTGCCAAACCAACTTGCTGTCCGTACCCTTCCACATCATTTCCGCCATACCACATGTAATAAACTCCGTTGTCATTAATCACATGCGGGTCTTGCACATAATGGCTGTCCCACGTATTTGTTCCCGTGGTAAAAATGGGGTTGTTCGGATGTTTAGTCCAGTTTATTCCGTCTGATGATGTGGCCAAACCAATATTAGCGAGTCCATCGGTTCCATTGCCGTCAACAACTGCATCATAGCCGCAGTACCACATTTTGTAAACACCTCCCTCCTTTATCACTGAAGGTCCTTCAAGGAAACCGTTGTCCCACTGAGTTGCCGCACCAACTTGCAACACAGGCGCAGTGTGTTTTATCCAGTTTATGCCATCCGGAGAAAACGCATAGCCGATGTCATAGCGTAAGTCATTGAAATACTGGCCGGCATACCACATCTTGTAACGTTCAGGAGCAGCTGCTGCGGGGTCATTAATAATGGAAACGGTTTCTACGCCCAGCGAATCCCACAATCCATCGTAAGAAACATCCATTACCGGATTGCCTGCATATTTATCCCAATTGAGGCCATCTGTTGACGTACAATAACAGATGCGCGAACGCAATTCCGTATCAGTTGGGTAATTAATTCCTCCGCAGGTGTACCACATTTTGTAGACGCCATTTTCCTTCATCACCCACGGGTCACTAATAGCAATCAAATCGTTCGGGAGATTTGCGATAACGGTATCTCTTGTAAGCACAGGATTGCTGGCATCCTTCACCCAATCGGTTTGCGCGAACGTGTCGTTGTTGGTTAGTAAAAAGCAGGCCATCAAAGCCATGCACAAGGAAAGATAGATTGGTTTGGAGATGTGAGTTTGAGTCGTTGTCATGGGGTTGTTGATGATGGTTTAATCCTCCTTTCTTTGCAAGATGAAGCTTCTGATCTAAAAATCAAACATATAAGGTTTCAAAAACCGAGTAGGTCTTGATGGAAACCGCGGATGAGACTTTCAAGGTCTTTAGGAGCGAAAAACCAATAGGACTCACTCCTTCAGCACCATATCAATACACATAACGGCACCAACAATAAGGAGACGAACAGGATTATTGGCAGAAATCTGCTCATCTATTTTAAGCATGTAATTATCGGCAGAGGTAAACAGTTCCTTTCCCATGCCAGCCCATTGTTTACTTACGTGGCCAAATTCTACACCATCGCGTACAAACTTGAAATCCCAACTGGTCCATTTTCCTTTGAGCGTGCACAGAATGCGTTCTTCGGCATCCAGCACATCAAACTTTCCACCAATGGAAAAGAACTTCTGCTTAAACGTGCCAACAAGCTTGTCTTTCTCATCAAACACCTCCACTTTAGAAACAAAAAAAGCCACGCCTCTTTTTACACTGAGTACCTTCTCCCCGGCTGTGGTCTTTATTTCCACATGAAACGGAGTCATTCGTTTGTAATCGGTAAAGCGTAAAACTTTGGTAAAAAAACCGAGGTTCTCTTCGCGGCAGGTCATAATCATCTCCTGACTCTGCGGGTTATAGATGTCGTAATTGTTGGCTGCTTTAAACATGCCTACATGTTCCTTCACGAAGAATAGGTTTTGGTTAAGAATGGAGTGCATTAAGTTTAGTTTATGGTTTTGGATGAAAGTACAGGAACATTTCGGAATTCAACAGTGCGCTAAATAAAAAATTATCATCTACCATTGGCAGATGGACGTTTAAATAGCCATACCTCCTAGGTTTTACGTAGGACACACGAATTTAAAAATGATGGTCTGCCTATTTGCACAGCCTTATTTAAGAGACATTTTTCTATCGCCAGTAACCCAGAATCTACTGAGGATTTTCACAGAGAAGAGACGAAATTTTCTCTGTCCATTCTGTGTTTCTATGGCTATCCTTTGTCTTGTCACTCACGTTTGGGCATGAATGAGCTAAAGAAAAAAATTAAATGCTTGTCGCAACTTTCCCCAACGGATGAAATTGAACGTAATTCTCTATGTGCCCAGACCTAACAGGTTTTCAAAACCTGTTAGGTCTCGATACGGACTGAGGATTTTGGTAAACATGCGGCAAGCGTTAAAAATTAAATGCGTTTGCCTTAGGTTTTATTCGGAGCTATCACCGTGGATAAGACCTTCAAGGTTTTAGATAAGTGGTAGTAGCCGCAAGTTTGCTCTAGCATCTGAATCTAAGTTGACTATCAATTACCTTTACTGCCAATGAAAAAGTTCGACATTCCTGAGTTTTACAGAAGTTCGATTATTGGACCTATTAAAGAAGCGCGAAAGAACAAAGACCCACGCAAGCAGGATTTTACGCCTACCCTGCTCGATTTTGGTGCTGTCCAATTCTACATCGCTCGGCATTTTGGTTTCTGTTATGGTGTAGAGAACGCCATCGAAATCTCGTACCGCGCCATAAGCGAAAACCCTGATAAACGGATTTTTCTATTGAGCCAGATGATTCATAATCCTGCCGTAAATGACGATTTGCAAGGTCATGGCATCAAGTTTATTATGGATACGAATGGAAAACAACTCATTGCTTGGGACGAAATTTCTTCTGATGATATTGTGATTACCCCTGCTTTCGGTACAACGGTTGAAATTGAAAATCAACTGAAAGAAAAAGGCATTCAGCCCGAACTGTATAATACCACGTGCCCGTTTGTAGAGAAAGTTTGGAAGCGATCTGCCAAGTTGGGAGAAGATGATTTTACTGTGATTATTCATGGAAAGCAGCAACACGAGGAAACGCGTGCCACTTTTTCGCATAGTTATCAGAACGCAGCATCACTCATCATCAAAGACCTGCACGAAGCTCACATTTTAGGAGAAATCATCCAAGAAAAACGCCCGATGGATGAATTTGAAACGCTTTTCCGCGAGCGTGCTTCTGTTGGTTTTAACCCAACTATCCATTTTGATAGAATTGGGGTGGTAAACCAAACCACCATGCTTGCCACCGAAACACAGTCCATTGCCGACCATCTAAAGAATGTAATGGTGCAGAAATTTGGTGAAGCTGAATCGAAGAAGCATTTTGCCGATACGCGAGATACGCTATGCTACGCCACTAACGAAAATCAATCTGCTACCTACGGATTGATGGAAACCGGTGCCGACCTAGCCATTGTGGTTGGTGGCTACAATAGCTCCAATACCTCTCATCTTGTAGAGTTATTGGAAGAGAAATTTCCAACTTATTTTATCAGTTCTGAGAACGAAATAAAGAATGATGGTAGCATAGAACATTTCAATTATCACCAAAGCAAATTGGAATTTACGAAGGGTTTTCTCCCCAAATTGAATGGCCCGCTTAAAATTGCATTGACCAGCGGTGCTTCCTGCCCTGATGCGGTGGTGGATAGGGTGCTTCAGAAGGTGCTCTCTTTTTACAAGGAAAGCCGAACGGTAGATGAAGTTTTAGATACAATGACATTGCAGTAGATAATCTGCAATTTCCGATTTACAATTGTCCGAATCTGTAGAACGCGTCCTGTTTTTATTGAACATTACATTAATTACGCATTAAATCCAGCTTTCTCTTCAAATTGCAAATTGTATGTCGCCAATTGTCCATTACAGATTCTTTCCAAGTTCAAATAGTGGCAATAAGCAATTGTCTATTCCGATGAGGGAACAAACGGACAAGTATTTTTTTATCCATAGAAGTAACCTAAGTTAAAATCTTACGTTATAAGGCTCAAATCGGCTCTTAGAACGAGTTAATTTCAATTGCATAAGCCCATAACGCAACTATAGATAGCGTAATGAAAGATGATAAAGACACGGCAATGAACATTTACGACCTCTATCACAGGATGGAGTCGAATAAGGTTGTTCTGTCGTTCAAAGGAGATGTGACATCTGAATTGATGTCGTCAATCCTTCAAATCATTGAGCAACGTATGGATAGTATGAATGAAGCACCAAGGCTTCGGAAAAAGGTTTACAATGTGCTTGTTGAATGCTTACAAAACCTATATCATCATATAGACGAGATACCAGCTACAACTGGAAAAAAAGGATTTGACCGCTCTGCTATATTTATGATAAGCTTGAGTAATAATGGCTACTCCATTACAACTGGTAATTACATTCTTACAAGCCGTAAAGAGTCTTTCAGGGAACGATTAGAACGCATCAATTCGCTCGAACCAAATGATTTGAAAGAGCTGTACAAGGAAATACTGAGCAGCGATAGCCGTTCTGACAAAGGCGGTGGCGGACTTGGAATGATTGACATTGCCCGTAAAACGGGTAAAAAATTGAACTATGACTTTGCACCATTGAATAAAGAATATTCGTTCTTTAGCCTCAATATCAACGTAGAAGATAATAATTAACCAGAAAATACCAGCAATATGGACTCGATTTTTATAGAAGGGACACCTAAAACTCCGAACATCAGCTTTGACAACGGTAAAGGTGCGTTGCTGCTAAAAGGACGCTCTATACCAGAAAACTCTATTGAGTTTTACAAACCACTTGTAGATTGGTTGGAAGCCTATTCCAACGCTCCACAACCAAAAACAGTGTGCGATATTCAGTTAGAATATTTCAACACAAGCTCATCAAAATGTCTTCTTGACCTCTTCAAGAAGATGGAGAACATGAGTAAGAATGGAAACGAAATTATCATTAACTGGTATTACGAGGAGGATGATGAGGATATGCTTGAAGCTGGCGAAGACTACCAAAGCATTATCAATGTTCCTTTTAAAATGATTGAAATGCAGGATTAAGCTTTATGAAGCTTTCCATAGTGGAATTAAAACCTCTCGTTGCACACGCATCGAGAGGTTTTGAGTTTCATCTCTATTCAATAGGACATATTTTTTGTGACTGATGCACAGCATTCACTTCCCTTCAAGCAGGCAGGAGTTTCCCCTGAAAAGAGACGAAATTTTCTGTGTTCTTTTTGTGAATTCTGTGTTTCTGTGGCTTTTTCATGTCTATTGAAGAACACTTGTGTCTTGACTTTAAAAAAAAACGGAAATCATTTTTCTAATCAAGCCAAAGCAAACCAAAGCAGGCGCATTCCAAAACCAATCATCACCACACCAATAACTTGGTATGCTTTACGCAGAAATTTTGGCTGAATTAGCTTCTTAATTCTATCTGCAAAGATAACCTTGGCACTATCCGTAACAAGAATACCAAGCAATGCTGCCCCAAGAAAAACCCAAAGTTCTTGACCAGAACCATGTTTAGTCTGCGCCAATCCGATAACGCCTATCCAAACAAGAAACACGAAGGGATTAACGAAGTTGACTATAAACCCTTTGGCAAAGTAGGTGGTGTAATGACCAGCCCGTAGCTTCAAATCCTTGTCTACGTTGGTGTTGGGTTTTATAAGGTATTTGAGCCCAATACTGACGAGAATGAAACTTCCTCCCAAAGCTAACCAGAATTGATTTTCCGGATTTTTAAAGTACGGAATGGCACCAAATGAGCACAGCCCCACGCACACCACATCGCTAATAAAGATGCCAAGCGCAACCATCATTCCAGCCCAAAAGCCGTAACTGAGGGCGCTTTTAATCAGCGTAAAGAAGACGGGGCCAATAAAAATGACCATGCCCAGTCCAATAAGGAAGCCCTCTGCAAATGCCACTGGAGTTATCGGGTTGTTGAGTTCGGCTTTGTTCTTAACTCTTGTCATTCCGAGGAACGAGGAATCCCTTTTTCTGAAAAGAGATGCTTCCTTCGTCAGCATGACAAAAGAGGTTATTGGTTATTTGCATCGAAAATAATAACAAATAACTAATCCTTAAACGGTCGCCTCTGTGTCCATTCCTTAGGTCTGATATTCTGAATAAAGCGTTTGACAATGGAGTTAGTGATACTGTTGAGGTGCTTGACCATCAATTGATATTCCTGAGGCTCGGCACCCATGGTGCTTTTGATTTCCATGGCGGTACGTGCCAAGTCGATGCTTTTGGCGCCATCCTTAATCGAATCATCGAGCAGGCTGTACAGAACGTTCTGATAAAGCGCACAATCTCGGTTGTAATCGTAATTCAGGCCAACAAAACTTGCGTAATTGTGCTTCATTCCCTTGATGTAGGAATAGAACCCAATCAACTCATCCCCATCAAAATAACCTTTGATGATGAATCGGTCTTCGAGCGCGGCCTTCAAATCAACGAAGTAACGGGGATGAATGCTTACCATATGAAAATCTGCCCCAGCCTCCACGTTTTTAAAGAGTTGCATGATGGTGTCATTCCGCTCTTGAATATCATTGGCATTCAACTCGCGAAGCTGCAAATGCTCGGCTTGCTTACACGCTTTCTTAGCACGCACTCGGTACTTTGAACTGTAATCATTCATCGTATCGTCAAAACTCTTCCATTCTGGACGTATCGGTGAAACCATATTCGGTTGCACCGTAAACGAAGCAAAATCCGAATCTAGAATCTTAATCTGTTCATCAAGTTCTTTCTTAATGTCTTTTATCAGAACACATCGGATTTTCTTTCCTGAGCGGTTTGAATCTACAATCTTACGCCAAGCCTTGTCAACAATCATTGCCTGTTGCTCAAGTGAAAGTGTTTCTGAAAAATAAGCACCATGTTCTCCCGATTGCAGCAAGTTTCCTTGAATAAGTAACCGTGCTTTCACACTTTCTAAACTGGTAGCAATTACGCCTTTTGCCTTGCTGAAAAACGACTTCGTATCGCCTACCTTTTCAGTATCTACGTTCTTATCTAGGTTGGAAATGTGAACGTCTGTTTCCTGATAATAGAGGATGGCTACAGGCTCTTCTTGCCTGTAGACCATGATGTAATGGAAGCACATTCCCTTGTAAGGATGCTGCTCCAATGCGGCCAAATAAGGTGCTGAGAGCAGGTAATTGCCAATTTCATGCACTAATTTATTCCAATGAGCAGTTGGAAGGTCGAATGCTGATGTGAAATGCGCCAACGAGATGCCGCTTTCATCATTCGGGTCTTCGCATTGCTTACGCAATCCGCCAATTTTATCTCTTATGAAGTCGAGTGAAATTGCCATTCTAGCGATTAGTGATTAGCGACCAGAGACCAGTCGATGACGATTGCAAACTGACAGCAAACCACTTTTTTCGTTTTTCGTTTTCACTTACTACTTCCAAACTATTCGCTTTTCGCTATTGACTGGTCACTTTTATCAAGCATCAACTCCCGAACATATTTGACTGGAGCCGAGCCGAAAGAAAGGAATTCTTCGTGAAACGCTTTAAGGTTGAAATTATCGCCCTTTTGTGCTTTTAGCTCATCGCGCAGCTGCATTATCTCATAAAACCCAGTGAAATAACTACACAATTGAACTTGGCTTAAAGTTGCTCTGCGCCATTTGCCTTTGGCCTCAGCTTCTTGCTGAAACGCCTGATTCACCATCAAGTCCATCGCACTTTCTTCGGTCATGCCGTTTACGTGAATCGAATAGTCTAAGATGGTGTTACAAACCGTACGGAGGTTCCATTTGTAGTACATCAACCACATTTCTTGCGAATTGTTTCCGTAGCCTGCTTCGAGCATCATGCGCTCGGTGTAGACTGCCCAGCCTTCAATCATAGCCCCATTTCCGAATACGCTTTTGACCAAGCTTGGCGCTTGATTGGCATAAACCAACTGCGCGTAATGACCCGGAATGGCCTCGTGGATATTGAGAATCTGAAGGATGTATTTGTTGTACTCTCGCAGATAGCTTTCTGCTTCCGTATCTGTATAATTGGCCAAACTTCCAACATTATAATACGTATCTCCATACTTATCATACGGCCCTGGCGCAGAGATGGAAGCCCCCGCAACACCTGCCATATAAGCTGGCTCTTTGCGCACCACCAATGGTTTTTCAGGGTCGAGATAAAGTAGGTCGTTGTCCTTGACAAAAGATGCAAGGTCGGGTATTTGCGCCTCAATGGTGGCTTGAAAACTATCGCGATGGCAGTGCTTCAATGACAATAAGTCAATCATCTTTCTCACCGCCTTCAAACTATCCGTTGGCATCTTCTCCTTTGGGAAATAAGTAGGCCACAATTTTTGAGTGATTCCGAACATCTTGCCATGCAAATCGGACTTGGCAGCAACGGCCTTTCCAAAGATTTCCTCGGCAGAATAACTCGAAACAATCTCATGCTTAAATTTCTGTTCAAACAGCTCCTTCCCTATTCTGAAATCGCGGGCATTCTTGTCTAACGTTGGTTTTATCTCTTTCTCCAAGAAATCGATATAATCCTGAATGGCCATTTTGGCAAATTCGATATTGGTAAGGATGTTCTCCTTTTCTAAATGGTTTAGCTCCGAAGCATCTACACTATCTATCAACGATGAACCAAAAACCTCCAACGCGCCCTTATTCTGCATAATGGCTAGGTCGGTGTGCTGCACCGTTGGGTTCTTGATATTGGCTTTGGCTGCCGCGTAATACGCATCCAACTTCTCCATTTTGGCCGACATTACACGGAGTCTATCATCCAACGGAGCATAGCTTCCATTAATCATGATGCCGAAAGCTCCGCCTACATTGTAGCCAGAAGGATTCCATTCGTACCCTTTAAAAACCTCCGAATACCAGATGGTGGCCTCCAGTTGGTCGCGAATCATCATCAGGTCGGTAAGCTCGCTTTTCGTTAGTTTACTTTCATCAAACAACTTGAGCGAATCGAGGTAAGCATTGCAGAAAGCAACCTCCACCAGTCTGTTTTCTTCGGTTGGAGCAATCAACAGCGAATCATAATCGTGGAAACCGACATACGATGCCCAACCTGGATTCTGCTTCCAGAATTCAAGAATGAATCGGTCTTCAAACGATTTGAAGTCTTGCATTGTTGATTTTTTCTTGTCTCCGCAGGAAAATAAAAGAGCTGTGGCAATTAGTAAAAGAGAATATCTCATGGATGGAATTTGGGCAAAGATAGAGGAATGGTGGTTGGCGGTTAGTGGTTGAGGATTTTGGAATTGCGATTGACGAATTACGATTTTAGATTTTGAAGTCCGACATCTGATATCTTCACGCATGACATCTAAACTCCGATATCTCCTAACTTTGCACCTGTGCGAAACCTCTTCCCCTTATTAGTTTTCCTCCTTCTGTCGGTCAGTGCATGGGCGCAAGACGATGATTATTACAAGGAAGAACAGCAGCGCGCACCTGTTTCGGCTTCAGACCTAAAGGATCTTTACCGCTGGGGACCGAAATTCGGAATTGAGGCATTTGGCTCGGTTGGCTATTCACATTTCTACACTCCTAGCACCATATCTGCTGCCTTTACCAAGGCTACAGGAGGTTTCGGTTACGATGCTGGCATTGGTGGTCGCATTCGTATTTACCATAAACTGGCCATGGCTTTCGGCTTTCAGTTTTCGGGGCGTGGCTACAACATCGGCTTTCCGGCTTACGCAGAAGTTGACACGGGTACCGCGCCTAACCGTGGCACGGCAACAATTGATATTAACGTGGATGAAAAAGCCAACATAACCTACCTAGGTTTCTATATTAAGCCAGTTATTGAAATCAGTAGAAAGTTTCACTTGGCGGTGCTATTTCATCCCAGTTGGCAACTCAACTATAAGGGAACATCAACCCAAACAGTTATAGGGGGGCCATCTTCCTTTATAGGTTCTATAGGAACACTGCAAGACGAATCTTCGGTTGAAATAATTAAAAATCAATTTGAGTTGGGGTTGGAGCTTGCCTATAAATGGATGGTGGCACCTCAGTTTATTATGAAGCCGCACATCGGTATCAACTTCGCTACCAGTGGTATTTTTCATACTGGAGCCGAAATACCTACCCCGTTTGGTGGCTGGGAACAGAACCCATCTTTCTTGACGCTGCGCGTTGGTGTTATCCTCGAAACGGGTCTTTGGATGGATGAGCCTAAGACTGCGGTGGCGTATTGAGGCTATCTGACCACCCATTCCGCATTCCTTTCAGTATCCGTAGAAATTCGCAAGCAAGCGTAGGTTTACGTTGAATGAGTTGGCAGCCGTTCTTGCAGGTGCTACGTATCAATGGGTTGATTGCAATAACAATTACGCCTTCATTACGGGCGAAGATCAGCAGACTTTTACTGCAAGCGGTTCTGGCGAAGGGTGCTTTGGGGCAGGAGGTTCGCTTCGCTCAGGGGTGTTTTTTTTTCACGCAGAGAAAGAGAGATAATGAGAAAAGGAGATTCGCTGCGCTCATTTTTTTTCTCGCGAAGGCGCAAAGGGACGAATGCTTGGGGGATTTGGAGGTTAGTTAGAAACTGATTGTGTATTATTCCGCACAAGTGACGCTACGCTTAACACTTGCGCGAACGGTGCTGCCCTGAACGGGCATCATATACGAGCAAGGGGCATCGGCCTGCGCTAATGAGATAAAACGATACATTCATGGCCCTGAAAGGGTGTAATAACTGGAGACTGGAAGGGCTTGACGCATCAAACCCTAACAGCAAGGGCCTGATGCATAAAACCCTCACTAAAACCGCTTCCAAAGTGTGGCAAGCCCTACCATGCAAAAGATAGAAGTACCGCCAAGCACAAGGGCTAGGCTCGTATTGCCGTAAATGAACGAGCCCGTGGCGAAAAGCGCGGTATAAACCACCACACATCCCAAGAACATCCCCAGTACCTGCAATGGAAGATTTCCAACCGCAGTTACTTCGTTGGAGCGGTAGTTTTTCCACCCAACAGTTGGGTTTACATGCTTGGCAAATCCGCGAAGCGTTTCTTCCGTTTCGGGCTGCGTAAGAAAGGTAACGGTGAGCCAGCCTACGGTTGTAATGCCCACTCCTACCACCAATTT
>Ga0105051_10005481_pt1 | contig 14152 bp, 9 predicted proteins | sample FRY02_FD_78383 | JGI IMG/M metagenome (GOLD analysis project Ga0105051, IMG submission 78383) | Freshwater microbial communities from Lake Fryxell liftoff mats and glacier meltwater in Antarctica - FRY-02 (megahit assembly) | ecosystem: Environmental > Aquatic > Freshwater > Ice > Glacier... | reverse complement strand
GGGCAGTCTCGACGAACGTTGCTCCGCCGAGACTGCTTTTTGGACTCCCATTGGACGCAGGAGTAGATGCCTCAAAAAATCCCCCATGCTGGACAGATGCCACTAAAATCCGAGAAGAACCACAAAAATTACGTGGGGATGCATTTTCGTCATGACGCCGGCAAGGACATTCATGCGCCAGGCATTTACCTGCATTTCGCGACGGATGAATGCTTCGTTGCCGCCGGGTGCTATCGCCCCGAGCCAAGTGTGCTGGCGAAAATCCGAACCGCGATTAATGAGGATGGAAAAGCGTGGACGAAGGCTCGCGATGATCGAAAGTTCGGTGAGTATTACACGCGATGGGGCGAGTCGCTGAAGACGACTCCGCGAGATTATCCGCGTGATCATCCCATGATTGACGATTTGAAGCGGAAAGATTTCATCGGCGTTGCGCCACTATCTCGCGATGACGTGATCAGCGATGCGTTGATTCCGATGATCCTCGAACGCACCAAAGTCGCACGTCCGATCATGCGGTTCCTTTGCAAAGGGATCGGCGTGCCGTATTGAAGTTGCCGGGGTGCCGCAACGTGCATGCGTCTGCGCCGCGTCGCTACTTCTCTAGCAGGAAGTCAGCGGTGATGTCCCGGACTCGCGGATTGGACATCATCAGCCCATGAATCACCGGCACGACATACAACTTTGAAGCGCCCAATAACTTCGCCTCGTCGACCGAGACCAAGTAATCACTTGGTCCATCGACGAGCGGATTCCAAATAAAGTCATGCGAACGATCACCCGCAACGATCGCAAACGGACAAGGCGGCGTGCCTAACTTTTCTTGAATCATCTCCCAACGCGGCCCGAGTTCCATCGCACCACGACCGGCGACCAATTCAAAAATCTTGGATTGCGACAAACGCCGCGCGATCATCGCGCCCTGATTCGGCGGCCCCAGCATTACGACGCGGTGCATGCGGGGAAGCAGGCACAGCGGATCGCCTTCTCGCTGCCATTGCCCGACCGCGGCACGAAGGACGATATTGCCCATGCTGTGTCCGACAAAATCAAGCTTGCTTTTGAAGGGCAACGATTCGACGAACTCCGCAAACGCTGCTCCGTGTTCCGCAAGCGATGCCCTGGTGCTGGCGTATGCGTACCGGATAACTCGTTTGAATCCGCGGTTGACCAAATCACGCTGCAGCGTGACCATGCAAAAGGAACTGCGCAACAAGCCGTGTGACAGAACCACGAACGGTTCGTCGATTTCATTCCAACGATCTTTGCTGGATAGATCGTCGAGTTGTTTGAGGCAGTCTTCGCGTGTTCCCGTGACGATGCGATGGTTCGTCTCATTCAATAGTCGCCATGTTCCGGACAAGGAGTGCCGCTGGATACGATAGCCATCGCGATAAACGTGATCGGTCCAAAGCTGCCAACCGCCAGCGGTTAACCGGGTGAACGATTGGGGAAACGGCAGTGACATGAATGACATCCTCTGAACACGGCCTCTTCCAAACGCGGAAGCGTGGATGAGTCCCAAACGTTAAGTCGTTCGAAGTCGATCCGCTTGCTCTTCGTGCTTGGCCTTCTTTCCTTGGCTTTGGAGGATCGTCGCCACCAACGCCGTCCAGCCCGTTTGGTGACTTGCTCCGAGGCCCTCTCCAGTATCACCGTTAAAGTATTCGTAGAATAGGATCAAATCGCTCCAGTCAGGATCTTTCGCGTATCGCGCGTAGTCCCCGTGCGCCGGACGCCGCCCATCTTTATCGGGCTCGAAGATCGATACCAGCCGTCGTTCGAGTTCTTCGGCGACCTGCAATAAATTCATCATCGTGCCGGATCCCGTCGGACATTCAACGACGAACTCGTCACCGTAGAACGTGTAATAACGCTTCAGTGCCTGAACGAGCAGATAGTTGATTGGGAACCAGATCGGGCCTCGCCAATTACTATTGCCACCAAACAAGCCGCTGTCGCTTTCACCAGGCACATAACTGACTTCGTTTCGCTGGCCACCGAAGTTGAACACGAACGGTTTTTCGCGGTGGATCGCCGACATGCTGCGGATGCCATACGGCGACAGGAATTCTTTCTCATCGAGCATGACGGCAATCAATTTTCGGAATCGATCTTCCGACGGAATCGCTAAGAATTGACGAGTCGGCCGACCGGGCAACGCACCTTCGTTAGGCCCGTCACTGTGCTTCATGTAGGTCATGTGCTTAGACAAATCTGACGAGCGATTCGCCAAGAACCAATCCGTTCGATTTCGGAATCCCGTCAACTTATTGATGACCGCATCGTCAATGATGACACCGGTCAAGAGCGGAATCAGCCCGACCAGTGATCGGACTCGCATCGGAATCGACTTGTTGTCGACGAACAAATGGTCATAGTAAAAACCATCTTGTTCGTCCCAAAGCCCAGAGCCATCGAGCGAATTCATCGCTTCGGCAATCGCGACATAGTGCTCAAAAAACTTGCTCGCCATGTCTCCATAAGCAGGATTATCTTCTGCCAACTCAAGCGCAATCCGCAGCATCGCACCGCAATAAAATGCCATCCACGCCGTGCCGTCGGCTTGTTCCAGGTAACCGCCGGGAAGCGGCTTGCTGCGATCGAAAACTCCGATGTTGTCCAGCCCCAAAAATCCACCGGCGAAGATGTTTCGTCCGGCGGGGTCTTTGCGATTAACCCACCAAGTGAAGTTGACGGTCAACTTTTGGAAACAGCGTGCCAGGAATACTTTATCGCGTGCCCTCACCGGCCCGGTCATCTTATAAACCTGCCACACGCTCCACGCATGAACCGGTGGATTGACGTCGGACAACTGCCATTCATAAGCGGGGATTTGTCCATTGGGATGCATGTACCACTCGCGAAGGAACAGGATCAATTGCTCTTTCGCGAACTTGATATCCAAATGCGACATCGGCACCATATGAAATGCGCTGTCCCAAGCGGCGTACCAAGGGTATTCCCACTTGTCGGGCATCGAGATAATGTCGCGATTAAAGAGGTGCTTCCAATCCGAATTGCGACCGTTCAATCGTGCCTTGTCAACCTTCGGGCCCGCGGCGTCGCCTTTGAGCCATGTGGGGACGACGTAGTGATAGAACTGCTTCGTCCAAAGCAAGCCGGCATAGGATTGGCGCATAATCATTGCGCGTTGCGGTGAATGCGAATCTTCGATTCGGCTGGCGTAGTATTCGTTGGCTTCCGCGATCCGCTTATCGAAGATCGCATCGAAATCTGCAAATGCCGCTTCGCGAAATGCCTTGGAGTCGCAAGGAACATCGCATCGCTTCAAACGCAAACGCATGGTTCGCGATGCGCCGGCTCCGATGACCATCAAGCCATAGCTTGCCACCTTGGTGCCACGTTGCTTCGGATTGACGGCTTTGGTGTTTCCGCCGACGACGAATTCATGAAACGCATCCTTATAGAATTCCGATTCGCTGGGCAGCCCCGGGTGCCGAACCGGATTGGTTTCATTGTCGGTAAAAAGCCAAGCCCATTCGCCGCCATCATCACAGTCATTGACGAAATGGAAATCTCCGAGGGTATCGTGGTGGCATAATACCACGCCGTCGTCCAATCGCATGGAGGGGCGAGTGGTGCAAGCTTCGTCTGTGCTGTGCCAAGTCCAAGTGTTCCGAAACCACAATTGCGGAAGCAAATGCACAACGGCGGATTGGGGCCCACGATTGGCGACCGTCAAACGAATCAGTAAATCATCGGCGGAGTCTTTTGCATATTCCGCCGTGACGTCGAAGTACCGCGAGTCATCCAGCACCGCCGTATCGGTTAACTCGAATTCCCGCTCCGTTCGATCTCGCGAGCGATTCACATCCGTCAAACGTTCGTAAGGAAACCGCGCTTGCGGATACTTATAGAGCGCCTTCATGTAACTGTGCGTCGGCGTGCTATCAAGGTAGTAGTAAAGTTCCTTGACGTCTTCGCCGTGATTGCCTTCGGGACCGGTCAACCCAAACAATCGCTCTTTCAAAATCGGATCGCGACCATTCCAAAGCGCAACGCCGAAGCAAAGGCGACACTCGCGATCCGAGATGCCCATCAAGCCATCTTCACCCCAACGATAGGCGCGGCTTCGCGCGTGATCGTGCGGAAAATAGATCCATGGGTTATCGCCACCACCACCCGCGGAATAGTCCTCGCGGACCGTTCCCCATTGTCGCTCGGATAAATAAGGGCCCCAGCGATGCCAATTTTCCTCACGAAGCTCACTTTGCAGTAGGCGAAAATCCTCGATCGTGCGTGGATGGCTGCCCGGACCGCTTGTCGGTTGCAAACTCAAGTGACGTTTCCCTGGTGAGGTGACATAATTTCGCGACGGCGGATTTGGCGATCAAGCGGAAGTTTCTTTCCTCGCAAATGTGAGCACTCCGCGGGCGAGATCGATGGCTTGAAGCATCTATCCCGCGAGAAGAAAAGATTGCGGAAGGCCTTACGCTTCGTCCAACAAATTGACGGCTTGGAATTCTTGTCCTTCCAACATCGACAGACTTGCCCCGCCGCCCGTACTGACGTGGCTAACTTTTTCGGCGAATCCGAGTTGTTCGATTGCAGCGGCACTATCACCTCCACCGATAATGCTGGTTGCGTCGCTGTCCGCGACCGCCTGGGCTACTCGCTTGGTGCCTTCATCAAAAGGAGGCATTTCGAAAACGCCCATCGGTCCGTTCCAAACGACCGTCTTGGCTCCAGAAATCAGATTGGCAAACAGTTCAGCGGACTTGGGGCCAATGTCGAAGCCTTCCCAGCCATCAGGAATCTCACCCGCGGGGACGATCATCTTGTTGCAATCGCCGCTGAACTTGTCACCGCAATGGGTGTCGATCGGAAGCAGAATCTTGTCGCCACCCTTGGCGAGTAATTCTTTGGCGAGATCGACTTTGTCCTTCTCCACCAAACTGCCACCGACTTTGCCGCCTTGTGCCAAGGAGAACGTGTAAGCCATCGCGCCGCCGATCACGATCGTGTCGCAAATGCTGAGCAGGTTTTTGATCACCTTGATCTTGTCGCTGACCTTGGCGCCACCGAGGATCGCCACGAATGGGCGAGCCGGATCGCTGATCGCGTCGCTGAGGTAAGCGATTTCTTTTCCGACCAGGTGTCCAACGACGCGTGGTTTCCCCTTCATCGCTTCGGGAACGGCGACCATTGAGGCATCGGTGCGGTGGCAGGTGCCAAAGGCGTCGTTGCAGTAAATGTCGGCCATGGCGGCGAGCTTGGCGGCAAATTCCGGGTCGCCCTTTTGCTCCCCGGGGTGAAATCGAACATTTTCGAGGACCAATACTTCGCCGTTTTTTAAGGCTGCGGCGTTCGCGTGAGCGTCATCGCCGATGATGTCGGTGGCGAAGTGAACCGGTGCGCTGATCATTTCACCGAGTCGTTTGGCGGTGGGCGCGAGCGAATACTTCGCATCGTCTCCCTTTCCGGCTGGACGGCCGAGGTGGCTCATGAGAATCAATTTTCCGCCACGATTAACCACCGATTCGATGCTCGGCAAAGCCATGCGGATGCGGCGGTCGTCAGTGATCGTTTGTGCATCATCCAAAGGGACATTGAAGTCGACTCGCATCAGAACGGTTTTGCCCGCAACATCTACTGCGTCGATTGTTTTCTTGGCCATGGGTCTGCTTCGTATCGTGTCAGAAAAAATTGTGAGGGGGTTTTTGAGCTTTTTTAATAGATTCTGCTCAGGAAAAAGCCGGCTTCGACTTTGGTTGCTGATTATCGAGACCAGCGGTCCAGTGTCGAGGGTACGGGTAAAGGCGGTTCCCACGCTTGCAAAGACGAACCATGATTTTGTAATTTTTCCGACTTGGACCGCTCGCTTCTAGTGGATACAATTCCAAAGCACCGTCGATAATCGACAGTGTCCCACCTTTGAGTGCTTGGTCGTTATCAACGTTGTGAATAACGCCGTTGTGCCGAGTCCCACCTCTCTTACAACCTAATGGCATGCCCTTGATCGGCCGCACCAAAGTGCTTGACTTTGTTCCTAACACTCATTTTGCGTGTTTGGCTGCCGTTGTTGTTTTTGCGATTCACATTTGCCCCACTGTCATTTTTGCGTCTGACGAAGAGCAACCGGTTGAGGTTGGTGTCGCGAACCACGATGCAGTAAATCAAGCTGAGCAGCAGTGGAAGAAATCTGGCTGGGCGTTGGTCGAAAAGTATTGCATCGAGTGCCATAATCAGGACTTCCAAGAAGCGGAACTTGATCTTTCCTCGATGAAAGACAACGCCTCCGCACCTGAAAATGCGGTGATGTGGAATCGAGTGCTGCAGATGGTCCGTTTCGGCGCGATGCCGCCCGAAGACACGGCGTTGCCGAGTGATCTGGAGCGACGTGAGTTGACCGATGCGATCGATCGTTCGTTGTATGCCGTTTCCTGTGATCTTCGACCCAAAGCTGGCCGCGTCACAGCGCGTCGCCTAAACCGCGCTGAGTATCAAAACACGATTCGTGATCTGCTTTCGATCAACATTGATGTTTCCGGCGACTTCCCCTCTGACGAAGTCGGTGGCGGTTTTGACAACAATGCGGATGTGCTTTCCATGCCGCCATTGTTACTTGAAAAATACATCGAGTCTGCTGAGAAGATGGCCTCGCTCGCGATTCTTGATCCTTCAGAATTGAAATCGACGGAACAGGAACGCAGCGGTGATGGGATTGGCGTCGTTGGCGATTCGGTCACAGAATCGTTCTACGGTCGCATCCTTAAGGATAACGCGTTCGCGTGGACCGAATTTGATGTCACAGCAGAAGGTCAGTATCGCGTACGCGTTCAGGGCGGTGCTTGGAGCAAGGATGAAAAGCCAACATCATTCGTGGTCTATGACGAGAAAGGCAAGCCGATCTATGCGGGCGAGTGGAAGCAGAGCAGTGGTGGCGAAAGCCACTCAGCGACGTTCAATCAGGAATTGGAAGTTGGGAAGCACTTCTTCATCGTTGCTCCGGTTGAATCGCTTGATGATGATCTGAAAGGAAGCTCGGACGCCGAAAAGCTTTCTTCGCTCCCCACGTTTCAAGATCTCGCAAGGCTTGACGAAGCGGAGATTAAAAAAGGACGTGACCAATTCGGAACTCCGTTAGAGGTCGATTACCGTAAGGAAGATGACGATACGGTGATGATGGTTCGTCGCATCGAAATCGAGGGCCCGTCGGAATTTAGCAAAACCGCATATCCAGTCAGCCATTTTCAAATCATTCGCAAGACGCCACCCACGCGTGATCGTCGGCTTCGCGATGTCGACGAAACGGCTTTCGAGTGTTTGAAGCCGCTGATGGAAAAGATGTTTCGTGGTCCCGTCGATGACGAAACCGTCAAGCGTTACGCTACACTCGTGAAAGCCGCAACGGATCGTGATGAAAGCTTCCAGAAAGGCATGAGGATCGCGTTGACGGCGATTCTCGTCTCGCCGCGATTCTTGTTTCGCGTTGAGTTGCCTGAAGAAGGTGTGAAGCCTGAACCAGCCGGTGATTACCGCGTTTCTAACATTCAGCTTGCTTCACGTTTGTCGTATTTCTTATGGAGCAGTGCTCCTGACGATACGTTGTTGAAGTTGGCCAACGAAGGAAAGCTTCAGAATGAAGACGAGCTTCGCCGGCAAGTGGACCGGATGCTCGCTGATCCACGCTCAAAGTCATTGGCAACGGAGTTTGCATCCCAATGGTTGGGACTTCGAAATCTTGCCGGCGTGATTCGCGATACGGAGCGATTCCCAAATTTCAATGAAGACCTTGTGGCCTCCATGGCTCAAGAAACCCAGCGGTTCTTTATTCACGTCTTGAAAGAGAATCATCCGGCAGGTGACTTGATCGATGCGAATTACACGTTCGTCGATAAGCGTCTTGCGGAGTTCTACGGATTGCCTTGGAAGTCATCGGACGACGAAAAAGACGCTGGCGATTTCAAACAGGTATCTCTCGAATCCACCGCTCGTCGTGGCGTGTTGACTCATGCCAGCGTGCTCACATTAACCAGTTATCCGACGCGAACTAGTCCGGTGCAGCGTGGCAAATGGATTCTGGAAAATGTCCTTGGTACACCTCCGCCTGAGCCTCCCCCGAACGTTCCTGAATTGGAAGCGACCAAGGCTGCTGAAGGCGCATCGGTTCGAGAGCAGTTGGCTCTTCACCGAGCCAATCCGGCGTGTGCCTCGTGTCACCGGGTGATGGACCAACTGGGTTTCGGGTTTGAACAATTCGATGCTATCGGCCAATTCCGCACCGACAAAAAGATCGATGCCAGCGGTGAATTGCCGGGTGGTCGAGTGTTCGAAGGAGGCCAGCAACTTGCTGGTATTCTTCGCAAGACCGAGTCGCAAAAGTTTGCAGCGACCGTGACTGAGAAGCTGCTTGGCTTTTCAATTGGCCGCGAATTGTCACCCGACGATCGTTGCATTACGGATAAAATCATTACTGACAATGCAGCGAATGACTATCGGCTCGCTGATTTGGTGAAAAGTGTCGTCCTGAGCCGTCCGTTCCAATATTTCCAACCCGAGAACTCGCGGCCGATGAGCGAGTCAACCAGCACGGAGCCATCGAAATGACCGGAATAAATCAAAGCGGTTTGAGCCGCAACCAAGCGATCGAATCGACGAAGTTTGAAGGTAGTAAACTCGGACGCCGTGCGCTCCTTCGCGGTGCGGGGATGATGCTTGGACTTCCGTTGTTGGAATCGATGACTCCAGCGGCGAAGAGCGTCTTTGCCTCGGTCGCGGACGGCGCGGCCGCCACTCCGCCGGTTCGTATGGCCTGCATGTTTTTCCCCAACGGCGCGATCATGCCGAAGTGGCAATGCGAAGGCGAGGGAGATAGTTGGAATTTGTCGCCCACGCTGGAGCCTCTGAAGGCGTTCAAATCGAAGATCAACGTCATCTCCGGCTTGGCGCATGAAAACGGCAAGGGTGGTAAGGACGGCGCGGGCGATCATGCGAGATCGTGTGCAACATTCTTAACCTCATCGCGACCTCTGAAAACCAGCAGCCGGGTTCGCCTCGGCGTCTCCGTCGACCAGCTTGCCGCGACACAATTAGCGGGCAAGACACGTTTGCCTTCGATCGAACTTGGTCTTACCGCAAGCCGCAGCGCCGGCAGTTGTGACTCAGGTTACAGTTGTGCTTACTCATCGAACATTTCGTGGAAAAGCGAAACCCAGCCGATGGCAAAAGAAACGACGCCACGACTTGCCTTCGAACGCATGTTTAGCTCCGGCGACTCACAAACACGTCGTGAAACGAATTTCCTACGTCAAAGCATCCTCGATGTGGTTTCCGAAGACGCTCGCCGCTTGATGAAACAAGTGGGTGACACCGATCGCCGGAAGCTTGACGAATACTTCTCGGGTCTGCGTGAGATCGAGTTGCGAATTCAGCGAAGTGAAGAGCAAGATAAATCCTCGCTGCCGGACATTGAGGTCCCGTATGGTCGCGTCGACGCTTTTCGTGAACACGCGCGTTTGATGTATGACTTGATGGCCGTTGGTTTCCAAACCGATACAACGCGGGTTGCGACGTTCATGCTTGATTCCGCCGGGGGTAATCGCAGCTATGTCGATATCGGTGTCAAGGAAGCTCACCACGGTCTAAGCCACCATCGCAATGAGGCAGACACGGTTGCGAAGATCGAAAAGATCGATCATTACCTGGTCGAGCAGTTCGCCTACTTCTTGGAAAAACTTGATTCCATCAAGGAAGCGAATGGAACCTTGCTCGACAACAGCATGATTCTTTATGGCAGCGGCTTGAGCGACGGCAATCGCCATCGACACGATGACCTGCCAATCGTCCTGGCCGGTGGCGGTGCGGGTCGAATTCGAACCGGGCGTCACATCGTTTGCAAAGAACAACGTCCCATGGGCAATCTGTTCTTGTCGATGCTTGACGTCATGGGAACGCCAGCCGAAGCCATCGGTGACAGCAACGGACGTCTCGCTGAATTGGCGTGATCCCTTGGTCTCAACGTTGACATTAAAGTTAAAAACAGCGTCATCTCGCTGTTTTCGAAACATCGTCGAAATGTGCTCCCCACAGTTCTCAGGCACGATTCAGCGATCTCAACGTGGCCGTATTTTTAGCTTGCGAGGCCACGTCACTCGACTAGCCTCTACAATCAAGGCAATTTCAAGCGCTGCAATCGGTTGCTTGCGTGTGCCTTCGCCGGTATCGTTGTTTGTCGATGGCAAGCATTGTTTGCAGTTCCTTGAGCTGAGTCATTACCAGCCAAACCTCTCCCTTCCATGTCAACTTTCCTACTGAGCAATTCATTCATGAGCACGGCTGACACGATTTCTGAATCGGTTTTGACAAAAGCGGCAGAGGCGAAAGCAAAGCTTGATGAACATACGGTAAAAACGGTTCAGTGGCACTTCCACGAATCGACCGGAAGCCCTTTTTGGCTCGGCAAGAAAGCGGAATTGAAGTTTGATCCGTTGACCGAAATCAAGAGCTTTGATGATCTCAAAAAGTTCCCCGCATTTGAAGATGACTGGTTGCGCGGAGGCCCGGTCGATCGCTGGATTCCCAAAGGGCATGCGGGCAAACCGGCCTTCGTTTTTGAGACCGGTGGAACGACTGGCATTCCAAAAAGCCGCGTCGTGATTGAGGATCACTGGAAGGATTACGAACGGTTCAGCGAAACGTTGCCGGACAAGTATTTTCCTCAAGGATCAAACTGGTTGATGCTGGGACCAAGCGGTCCACGTCGCCTGCGACTTGCAATTGAGCACCTTGCGCAATTTCGCGGTGGGATCTGCTTTTGCATTGACCTCGATCCTCGCTGGGTCGTCAAGTTGATCAAGAAGGGGTGGATGGAGCATCTCAATGAATACAAAAAGCATTGCATCGACCAAGCGATCACGATCCTGACCGCAGGGCATGATATCAAGTGCATGTTCACGACACCAAAGCTTCTCGAATCGCTTGGCGAAGGGTTGGAAGCACGCGGAACCAGTATTCAAGAATGCGGAATCACCGGCATTTTCTCCGGCGGAACCGAATTTACGCCCCAGTGGACCCGCTTCGCGGTTGAAGAAATGCTAGGCGGTCCGGTTGATGAAGGCGGTGTTTATATGACACCAACTTATGGCAACACCTTGATGGGACTCGCCTGTAGCAAACCCATCACGGCGGCGGACGGTTACAAAATCAGCTACTACGCGCCGCAGCCTCGCGCGGTTACCGAAGTGGTCACTTTTGAGGACTACTCCCAAGTGGTTGGGTATGGCGAAACCGGACGCGTAAAGCTGTACACGTTGACCGACGAGTTCTTCGTGCCTGGCTTCCTCGAACGAGACGAAGGAGAGCGCGAAGCTCCTTTCGATATGTACCCATGGGATGGCGTTAGCGGTGTGCGTCCGTTCCATGAACTGGCAGGCGCGACTACCGTCGGCGTTTATTAGTCCAATCGCGGTTATGTCTCTCCTGGATAGGCGGGAGTGACTAAGTAGATTCATTTCATCTCATAACGTTCCACCATCAAACTTTGCCATGATTACATTAAGTCCGCTGCGTTGGGGTAAGCCTTACGAGTCGCTTGAGTCGATCGATGTTGTCCATTTCGATACCGGTGAACCGATCGCGAAAATTGGCACGGTCGGTGGTGGTATCGTCGCTCGCGATCTTCGTCAGGCAGAAAAAGCACGTAACGCATTACTCCAGGTTCCAATCGCGGAACTGATCCAGATGAGTAAGAAGGCGGCTGAGCTTTTCAAGTCGGCTCCGCTTCCCGTGGGTGATTCGATGCAAACGGTTGATGACTTTGTTCATCAGCAATCCGCAAGCACGGGCTTGCCTGAGCACATGTGCCGCGGCAACATGGATAAGAATGCATTTGTGCTGGCGAACATGGATCGAATTCTTGATTGCCTGACGCGGGGCTTGGACCTCTCGATCCTGTCGCGCGGTTATGGTCAAGAAAGCCGCGAGGTGACGGTCAGCTTCCAAGCTCAAACGCCAATCCTTGGCGCGGTGCTGCCGAATAATTCCCCGGGCGTTCATACGTTGTGGTTGCCAGCGATCCCGCTGCAAATCGGACTGGCACTCAAACCGGGTTCCCAGGAGCCTTGGACGCCCTACCGAATGGTCGCCGCTTTCATTGAAGCGGGCGTTCCTGCGGCGGCCTTCTCGCTCTACCCCGGTGGACATGATACCGGAGGAGCATTGCTGACCAATTGCCCACGAAGCATGATTTTCGGCAGCGCCCAAACGGTGGCTCAACATTCCGGCAATCCGCGGGTTCAGGCTCACGGACCTGGCTTCAGTAAGATCCTTATCGGCGATGATGTGGTGGATGACTGGGAATTGTTCCTGGACATGATGGTGGAGAGCGTCCTGAGCAATTCCGGCCGAAGCTGCATTAATTGCTCAGGCATCTGGGCGAGTCGGCACACTCGTGAAATCGCACAGGCGATTGCGGAGCGAATTGGGCCGGTTGATGTGTCATCTCCCTCGGATCCAAGCGCCCAACTTGCCGCCTTCACGGTACCGGCGATGGCTTCAGGAACCTATGCGATGGTCCAGCAAGACTTGGCGGAATCTGGTGTCACCGATATGACCGCATCCTATGGCGAGAAGCTGATCGAGCGAGCTCACTGCACCTACTTGCGACCGATGGTGGTGCATGCGGATTCACCAGATCGCGGTGTCGCAGCAAAGGAATACATGTTCCCGTTTGTCAGCGTCGTTGAGTGCCGAGAAGCGGAGATGATGCGCCGAATCGGACCGACTCTTGTTGGTACCGTTATCACGAAGAACCAGAAGCTGATCGATGCGGCAGGCAGTAACGTGCATATCGACCGGCTGAACATCGGTCCGATCGCAACCAATCGGCTCAATTGGCTGCAACCGCACGAAGGGAACATCATCGATTTCCTCTTCCGCTCGCGAGCCTATCAGATCGCTGAAGTGCCTGTCGCGGCGATGGCTTGAGAGTCTCGGGGCAGGGATCTACCGTCGTTGACTGATTGACGGTCTTTCGAGACCGTCGTTCGTACGGAGACGAGGGACCGCCTTCACATCGTCAGGACTATCTTGCCGCCAAGCTTACCGCGGCCTTGGATAGTCGCTTCTTCTTGCAGCCGATGCGCTTGCGCGGCTTGTTCCAGAGGCAGAACTTCGGCGATGTTCGCCCTCAGTAAACCATCGGCAAGCCAACCGCTGATGGCGGTGCCAGCGGCTCGCGTTTCCTCATGGCTCGATTTGAACATCACGAAGCCATGCAGCGAACATTCTTTCACATAAAACGGTCCGACGGGAAACGGGGGCCTCGCATCGCGTCCCGCCATCAGAATCATGCGGCCTCGCTCGGCCAATACGGAAACCGCGGTATCGAAATCGGGCTCGCGTCGCGTTTCCCAAAAGACATCAACGCCATCCGGTGCGAATGCCTTCACGGTTTCACCGATCGGTTGGCGATGATGAGCGATCACTTCGTCAGCTCCCCATCGTCGGCAAGCCTCAACCTTTTCGTCTGAACCTGCGGTGGTGATGACACGGGCTCCGGAGGCCTTCGCCATCTGCACGACCATCGAACCGACACCGCCACTTCCACCGATAACAAGGATGGTTTCGCCGTGATGAAGATGGGCGTGCGAGTACAAACCCAGGTGCGCCGTGATGCCAACCAAAGCACAGGCCGCGGCATCTTTGGCATCGACGTTATCGGGCAAGATGTGCAACCAATCACGATCGACCGCGATGTACTCCGCAAACGTTCCTTGCCGTCCCAGCAGCCCTTGGTTGGACGCCCATACGCGTGTGCCGACGGATAAATCTCTCACCCCATCGCCAACCGCTTCGATCACTCCGGCCATGTCGCAGCCAATGATGAATGGATTGGGAAGCGGCATGGCGACCGCGCCGCTGCGCACGTAGGTATCGATCGGATTGACGGCAACCGCTTCGACGCGAACAAGTACCTGATGAGACGTTGGCGTTGGCGTTGGCGTTGGCAGCTCGCCGATCTCGATGACATCCGGCGAACCGGTGGAGCGAATGAATGCAGCCTTCATGAATACGGTTCTGCTTGGATTTTATTGGCAAGGGTGAGGTTCGATTTCGGTCTTTCGACCTCGGAACAGGGCGGTGGATTTTTGCAGGCATCCGCTCCTGCGTCCCATGATTTGGCAGC
>Ga0105051_10005472_pt1 | contig 14163 bp, 14 predicted proteins | sample FRY02_FD_78383 | JGI IMG/M metagenome (GOLD analysis project Ga0105051, IMG submission 78383) | Freshwater microbial communities from Lake Fryxell liftoff mats and glacier meltwater in Antarctica - FRY-02 (megahit assembly) | ecosystem: Environmental > Aquatic > Freshwater > Ice > Glacier... | reverse complement strand
ATGGGCACTGGACATGCCAAGATTTGGCTCATCCATCGCGGTGAGCGCGCTGGCGATTGTTTCGGGCAGCAATCGAATGTTGACGAATCCTGGTCCTGCGATCTCGAGTGATTGGCACATGTCACGCAGTGCTTGTGGGGCGTTGTCGATGATTTGCTGGGCAACGGCACGCGGATTCACGCCGAGTGTCTTGGCCAGTCCCATGGCGCAATTGGCTTGAAAATCGCCGAATTTTGAGTTCGCAGACGACTTGAGCACTGGATCGCTCGCCGCACCAATGTCGCCAAGTGCTCCGACGAGTGCTTGGCGCACAAGCGCATCGATGCGACCCACGAGGTCGTGGATTCGCGGACCGGCTTGCGGATTGGCTGGTGGATTCTGCGGCATCAGGTGGGTCGATCGTAGAGAATTATCCGCCGAGCACTGACGAGGCTTTGCGATAGATTTTTTCCATCAGTTTCATCATGGGCTCGTGTGTCGATTGCTTGTTCTTACTCCGTGCTTGTGCGGCGTCGATCGCGGCAAGACCTCTCACGCCGACAAGCAACATTTCGATGAGTCCGTGATAGTCGTCGAGCGAGACAAACTCGCAGCCGATTTTTGCGGGGCGCTTTCCCGCCAACACGCCATCGATGTCTGCCATGTTGTGATAGTTGCCCAGCGGTAAACAGAGGCAGGTCGATTCAAATCCGTATGCGGCGAAAGCTGTCGCCTCGCATGCACCGCCGGCCATCAATTTTCGCTGCCACCGAAAGTTGGGATTTCGTTTCTTGTGCGCGGTGAAGAGGGCGGAGAGTTCGTTGGTGAGCGCGGGGCTGAAGACACTCAATCGATCGCCGACACGCATGATTGCGCCAGATCCAATCGGGGAATCATGCAGGAAACTGCGGGAGTTTTCCAGGCAAAGTAAGCGCGCGTTGCGTGGAATGAGTTGGGTGCGGGCCGCGTGGATGGCACCGATGAATCCAACTTCTTCCGCAACCGTGAAGAGTAATCCGACATTGGCGGCGGCTTTGTTTTTTAACATTCGGTCAAAGGCACCGCACGCTGCGGCGACTGCGGCGAGATCATCGCATGCGTTGGTTTCGATCACGCGCACCACGCTTTGTCCGCCCGACGGCAGCGGAGCGCCAACCTCGCGGCTCGCGATGCGCGGCGCGGGGAGAATCCACCGTGCGATGTCACCGGTGGCGATGGATGACGCGGATGACGCGGATGACGCGGATGACGCGGATGACGCGGATGACGCGGATGACGCGGATGATGCGGATGATGCGGATGATGCGGATGATGCGGATGACGCGGATGATGCGGATGACGCGCGTTCGAGCCGCGCCACCACGCGCTTGAAGGGCGAGTGCTTCGCATCGAGTTTGGTGATGGTTGCGGCAAAGCGCGCGCCTGTGAAGTCGATGACTTCGATGCGCGATCCAACAAAGTATGGGTCGTGCACGCCGCCGCGAAATTCGAGCGTGAGATTCCGCCGCGCGGACTGTGGTCCTTTGAGCGGTGGTGCGGTCACGACGATGAAGGCCGGATGATCGAGATGCGCAGTGATCAGAAGTGGTCGCGCGGTCCGCGAGCGATCCTTGCGGAGAATGAGAAAATTGCCCGCATCATCGCGGCGGATGTCGAGTTTGGTTCGGCGCGGACCGATCCACCGATCAATCCATCCCATGACACGCTCTTCGTGGCCTGCCGCGGTTGGCAGGCTGGTGAGTTCGAGAAGTTGAATCTCGTCGCGGCGTTTGGCGATGTCTGTTTGTCGTGCCTTTGATGTGGATGGACGGGCGGTGGATTTGTTGTGGCGTTGCATGCGGATCATGCGGAGAGGATAAAGTGAACCGCCCATGGCCACCTTCGCCTCGATTCCTGAAATTTTAGAAGATCTGCGTGCGGGCAAGATCATCGTGCTCGTCGACGATGAGCAGCGGGAAAACGAGGGCGATCTTGTGTGCGCTGCGCAAGCAATCACTGCGGAGACGGTCAACTTTCTCAGCCGAGTCGCTGGCGGTTACCTATGTGTTTCTCTTGATAGCGCTTCATGTGATCGATTGAATCTTCACCCGCAAGCTGGAGCGAATTCAAGTTTGCGAGGTACAGCCTTCACAGTATCGGTGGATGGTCATCCGCGGCATGGCGTCGGCACTGGTATCAGCGCACGCGATCGTGCCACGACGATTCGGCTGATCGCTGATCCCAAGACACGACCCGATGATTTCGTTCGGCCTGGTCACATCAATCCGCTGCGCGCGCGCGACGGTGGTGTGCTGGTGCGAACGGGTCAGACCGAAGGTTCAGTTGATCTTTGCAAGATGGCGGGATTGTTGCCCGCCGCGTGCATTATCGAAGTCGTGCGCGAGGACGGCGAGATGGCGCGCATGGACGATCTCAAGACACTGTGCGCAAAGCATGATTTCAAAATGTGCTCGGTCGAGCAAATCATTGAGCATCGATTGCGCGGTGAGACACTCATTCACCGCATCAACCCCGTGCAGGGAATGCCGGTCGAGACTCCGGAAGGTCCGTTCACACTTTTCGCATGGCACAGTTCGCTCGATCCTCAACCACATCTTGCGCTCTGTCTCGGTGGTATCGGTGCGCTCGGTTTCGATGGGCGCGCGTTGATACAGGATGATGCGGTTCTTGTTCGCATGCACCGCCGAGATATTTTGGGTGATATTTTCGCGATGCCTCGCACGGGTAGCGAGCGATCTGGTCAGGACACGATCCGCGCATCTCTGCGTGCGATTCGCAAAGCGACGAAGGGTGCGCTGGTTTATTTGCAAACCGAGAGCGAGGGCTCTGATTTGACAGATCTCATTCATCAAGTTCGTCGTCGTGATGCGGACGATGTCAACGCACCCGACCTCACTCGGCCTGGCGGAGTCGGCACACGAGCGCAACCGATGGATCAGCGTGAGTTTGGAATCGGCGGCCAGATTTTGCGTGATTTAGGCTTGAAACGACTGAGAATCTTGAGCGATCATGTCAAGGCAATGCCAGGATTGCACGGCTTTGGTTTGGAAATCGTCGATCAGGTTCCGTTCGAATGAAGGGATGTGTAACGATGATCGTGATTATTTATTGTTCGCTTGTGGCGTGTCAGACTGCGCCAGTCAGCGAGGTTGTGCGCGCGGGTGTGCAAGCGCCGGCGTCTGCGCAAGCGATTGCAACTGCACCCGCGCTCGCACAAGCGCCCGCGCTCGCACCCGCACCCGCGCCCACGCAAGCACCCGCATCCGCCACGATCGATACATCAATCGAAGCTCTGCTCGACCGTATGGAAGTGCAGGGGAATACGATGAAGGATTTTTCAGCACAGGCGACGGTGGAAAAATTTGAGGCTTTGACCGATGAGCGCGAAGTTCGTCGTGGTCGAGTTGTGGTGCTGGGTCCATCCGGTGCGGCGCGCGAGATTGCAATCGCCTTTGACGAGTTCATCGACAGCTCTGGACGAGGTTCGACTGATACGCGCCAGTTCATCTATCGAGGTGGATGGTTGCTCGAATTCGATCCCTCACGCAAGCAGTTGATTCGCCGGCAACTTGCGGCAGAGGGTGAGTCATTCGATCCGCTGCGCGTTGGCGATGGTCCATTTCCGATTCCGCTTGGTCAACCAAAGAAAGATATTGTTCGCGAATTCATTGTGACGGCTGGAACAATGCCTGATGCGCCATTCTTTCGCTCATTGAAGAACGCGTCGGCCCAGAGTGATTCGCTGGTGATACTTCGTTTGGTGCCACGAGCTGGAACTTCGATGGCGCGCGAGACGAGCGCGATGACCATCCTGTTTGATCGCTTGTCGCTGGTTCCCCAGGGCCTCGAAATCGAAGCCGTCAATGGTGATCGCACGAGGGTGATTCTGCGAAACACAAAACTGAATGCGGGGCTCGACGATGTGACTCGTGCGATGTTGGTTGCGCCATCAACCGATGGCTGGAAAATCGATAGTCGTCCGCTGAAGTGATCGGGATACGCTCAAGGTGAGATGATGAGTCGATTGTCAACAGATTGCTCGGTCGGTCGTGCTCTGGCACTTGCTGTGCTTGCCGTATGCGTCGTCATCACTGTCGCGCACGCACGGCAGGGTTCGCCCGTGCCGAAAACAGTGCAACTTGCACCGGCCGCGCAAGTCTCGATCGATGCGCCGTGGCGTAGTGATGCAGACCGTGCCGACACGCGCGTTCGACATGGACAGTGGACGAGTGATGATCTCAAAGATCCAGCTCGTCGTGCGCGTGCTGCGATCGATGCTGGGATTCCCAATGCGGTGCTGACGAGCGCGCAAGTGCCAGCGGGTGTTCCCGCACTCTTGGCAGCAGAGGCGTTGGTCAATCAAGGTCGATTCGGCGAAGCGATTCAAGTGTTGACTGACTTGCCAGGCGTGCGCGCTGCGTCGTTGCGTGCATCGTGCTTTGAAGGTCTTGGACGACTCGACGAGGCGGCGACGGCTGCGGCTGAATCTGTGCGCGATCTTGCAGATGGCAAGGCGACCGACGCCGAAGGTATGGTGATGGTCGCACAAGCGATGTGCGTGCTGGCGCGCGTGCGTGGGGCCGATACGGCGGCGTGCGAGGCGATCTTGAAGACGCTCGCCGATGCGCGCCAGATCGATCGACTCGATTGGCGGGGACGCATTGTTGAGGCCCGTTTTCTGCTGGAAAAACACAATATTGAAGATGCGGTCGCCGCCTTGCGCGAGGCGCTGGCGTTGAATCCAAAGTCTGCCGATGCGTGGCAGTTGCTTGGTCAAGTTGCGCTCATGGGATTTGACTTTGAGGGAACTGAGCGCGCGGCGAGTTACATCATTGATGCCGCCGCCACCATCGATGAGAGCGTTGCGTGCGCACCGGCGGCGTTGATGCGCGCCGATGCTGCGTGCTGCCGCTTCGATGCGGACGAAGCGCTTGCGGTGCTTGCCCGCATTCGACGAGAGCTGCCGATGTTGCAGTCGGCGATCGCGCTTGAAGCGTCGGCGTATGCGTTGCAGTATGACTTTGACGCGATGCGTGGTGCGCTTGCCAAAGCAGATGCAATCGCTCCGGGAAGCGGGCGTTCTGCATGGCAAGTCGGGCGATTTCTGTCGCTGGCGCGGCAGTACGCCGATGCGGAGGATTTGTTGACCGAAGCTGCTCGTCGAGAACCAAATTGGAGCGTGCCGCGAAATGAACTGGGCTTGTTGCAGATGCAGGCGGGCAAGGATGAGGCCGCGCTTGCCGCACTCACCGAGGCTGCGCGATTGGATCCATACGACAAGCGTGTCGCCTTCAGCAAAAAACTTTTGGAAGAGATGGCTGGATGGAAAGTTTTCACGAGCGAACATTTCCGCGTGCGCTGTCGTCCGGGCATAGATGAAATTCTCGCCGCGAGTATGCCGATTCAACTGGAGACGATGTATCGCGAAGTCTGTGATCACTATGGACACGAGCCGTCGGGTCAGACAACGATTGAGTTGATGCCAGATCACAAATACTTTGCGGTGCGCATCACTGGAATGCCGCAGATTCATACCGTCGCTGCGAGCACGGGGCCAGTGATTGCCCTCGAGCCGCCGCGTGAGGGAGGCGCGAGCAAGTCGCTGGGTCGATTCGATTGGCTCGACACATTGCGTCATGAGTTTGTGCACACCGTCACGCTTGATCGCACGAGCAATCGCATTCCGCATTGGTTCACGGAAGGGGCTGCGGTTGATATGGAGCACAAACAACGCGATTGGCGGACTTATGAATTGCTGGCGAACGCGCTGGCGAAGAACGAACTCTTTGATTTGGATTCCATCAAGTGGGCGTTCGTTCGTCCCAAGCGTCCGGCGGATCGTGCGCAGGCATATGCGCAGGGACATTGGATGGTGCAGTTCATGCGCGAGTCGTATGGCGATGGAGTGGTGCCGAAGTTGCTTGATCGATATGCGCGCGGCGAGACCGAAGCGAAGGCCTTTCCAGCAGTGCTCGGCATCACCCGCGAACAATTCATGAGCGATTTCAAGATATGGGCGACCGCGCAAGTTGCTTCGTGGGGACTCGCAGCGGAACCGTCGATTGATTCGCTGCTCGAAGGCGCGCGAGCAGCGGCGCTGGTCGCCGCGGAGGGCGCCGATCACGCACCGAATCCAGACGATGCCGCGCCCATCAGCGATGCGGTGATCGCCGCGATTCTTGCGGCCAATCCCAAGCATCCAGATGTGCTGGAAATTGCCGCGCGGCGCGCAGTTTCGCGCTGTGATGCGATCGTCGCTGCCGATGATCAAGGGGATGGCGCTCACGCAGCGGATGGTGGAATCGACGATGCCACCGCTGATCTGCTTGCGCGATATTCAGCGAGTCGTCCACTTGATCCGTGGCCGCATTTGCGATTGGCCAAGCGTGCGTTGGCGCGCGGCGACTGGGCCGTAGCGCGCGATCATCTGATGTTTGTCGATGCACGAGCCGATACCGATCCATCATTCGCACTTGAAATCGCGCGGCTTGGACGGAGATTGAAAGATCCTCGTGCGGCGCTCGTTGCGGCTGAGCGGTGCGCGCGCATTGATCCATACGATGCGCCGACGCGAGAACTTGCCGCATCATGCGCTCTGGAAGCGGGGGACTTGGATTCGGCGCGCATTCACATCTTTGCGCTGACCATGATTGAACCGGACCGCATGCAACATCGCCGCCGACTCGAGCAGATCGATGCGTTGATTGCCAAGCGAGCTAGCGCAAAAAAAAGTTCATGAAGAATGGCGCTCACGACTCGATATAGTTGAGATCGCAGCCGAATGTTTCGGGCAGTCTCGAGAGGGCAATCGCCGCGAGCGTGAAACACAGGCCGCCAGTGAGCCATGTCGCGCCCACCGCGCCCATCGGCTGGGCAATCACTGTGAAATAGATGCTGACCAGTACCGCGCTGGCGCGAATGAGATTGATTCATGGTGCGACTGGCGGGCGGGAGTGGTCGGTTTGTATGGGGTTTTCTAGCAAATAAACTGTTTTGCAACTGCTTTGAGAACTTAAAATTTACTTTGATTTGCCAATGATATGGAAGAGTTTGTGTTGGGCTTCGATGAGTCACGCGATCGCATTGGTGAGCGATTCGCCTTCACCGATAACGGTGTCGTCGCCGGGTTCGATTCGCACCATGCTGCTGATGCGTGGGGCAGCGGCGCTGTTTGATTTCCAAAGCGGGGATGCCGCTTGACAATCACCCTGCGGAAATCAATCCGCTCATTTGGTCGAGATCGATATTGCCGCCGCACAGGATGACCGCTGCGCGGCCGAACTCTCGACGATCTTTCAGTGGACCGATGGCTGCGGCGATTCCAACCGCTGAACTTGGTTCGATCACCACCTTCAGTCTTTCGTACACAAGTCGCATCGCAAATTTTATCTGACTCTCCGAGACCGTCGTGACCGAATCGACCAAGTCGCGCACGACTGGCCATGTGAGATCACCAAGCGATGTTCGCAGTCCATCGGCGATCGTCACACCTCCGGTCGCAGCTTGGCGAGAGCCGATGCGCTTGGACTCCGCGGCATCGCCGACGGTTTCTGGTTCGGCCCCGATGACACGAATGTTGGGTCGCAATGCTTTGGCCGCAATCGTGATGCCGGAAATCAATCCGCCGCCGCCAAGTGGAACGATGATTGCGTCAAGATTCTCCGTTTGTTTGAGCAGTTCCAAGGCGATGGTTCCTTGACCTGCGATGACCGCGACCGAGTCGTATGGCGAAATGAAGGTGCCGCCGGTTCGCGCGAGCACTTCGCGCGCTGTTGCTTCACGCGATGCGAGCGTTGGCGTACAGAAGATGATTTCACCGCCGTAGCCCGCGACTGCGGCGCACTTGGTCCGCGCGGAATCACTGGGCATGACCACATATGCGGCAATGCCGCGCAATTTCGCAGCGAGCGCAAGAGCCTGTGCATGATTGCCCGAGGAATGTGTGACAACTCCGCAGCGAGCTTGGTCGTCGGTGAGCGACATGACCGCGTTGCATGCGCCTCGAAACTTGAACGATCCCGTGCGCTGGAAGTTTTCGCACTTGAATTCCAGTTCACGCTCGGCGAGCGTGTTGAGATGGCCGCACCGCATCACGGGCGTTCGATGGATATAAGACTCAATGCGTTTGGCGGCGGCTTCGATATCGCAGAGTTGCACTGGCAAGGTCATGCGGCGGAATATAGACGGTTGGATGAACGCACTGGCCAGGACGATCAGGTGTAAGCCCAGTCAAAGTTCTGCTTGTACACGGCCGAATATGGCACAGATGTGACAGTCAAGACCGATGGGATCTTTTTGATGCTCCGCACCAAGCGCAGCAAGTTTTCCTCATCCTGCACTGCGGTCTCGATAACGATCTGTTCGCGCTGAAGACAGACGAAGATCCAATCGTGGTCGAAACTTGCAGCGATGGTGTTGGCGGCTGCTTGGATATTGTCCGCAACCGCCACCTTAATTTTTGCGCACAGTGGGCGAGCGATGAAGTGAGGATCGATAATGACGATAGAACTCATGAGGCCGTGTGTTGTGATGCGCTCCAGCAGAGCGGCCGCAGAAGGCGGGGAGATTTTCGATCGCGCTGCAAGGACAGTCAGGGTCGATCGGAAATCATCCTGAAGTGCGCGGATGAATCTTCCTTGAACCTGCCGCTGCCGCGGTGTGAGTTCGTCTTCATGCAGGAGAGCAGTCGATTGACTCGGCGTGCGCGCTTCACTTGGAGGAATTATCTTGAGAACCGATGAAGCGTTTTCAACCAGCATGCCTGGATGCTCTTCGATCACGGAATCGATTTCTTTGAGCATCGCCGCCCCGTCCGAAGTGGCCACGAGTGCAATAATTTCACTTTGCCCCGCTAAAGTCGACACCCGATAGAAGCTTTGTCGCTTGGCGAGAGCCTGCGCGGTGGCCACCAAGGAACCTGGCACTGAAAATCTGATCAGAGATGCTGCGTGGCATCCTGCTGCGTGAAAATCGAGATATCCATGCACTCGAACGAGAGCTGATTCGTGCAACGCAGCGATACGGCGACTGATCGTCGCTTCGGAAAGTTTCATCTGCTGTGCGAAGACCCGGCCGATGGCGCGTCCATCTTTGCGCAGCGCCGCAATGAGCGCAAAGTCGGCTTCGGTCGCAGTACGGGCAATCGCGGCACGATTCTTAAATGTAGTTTTCAAATTCCAAGGGCCTCTCGTAAAAAAACCGAAACGCCCATCTGTGAAAAAATCAGTGGCCCGGCTCCAGCAAAGGTTCTCCCCAAGCGAGCAACTCACCGTCAGCCCCTGAATGTCGAGTCAAGTGTAGTGACTTCTGTCCCCGTTGCGTCTATACTTGCACCAGTCGCTCGGGGCGCTCGCTGATTGCGAGCTGAGAAGCACCCGTCGAACCTGATCCGGTTCATACCGGCGTAGGGAAGCGTTTGCCCGTTCATCGGGCGCCTTTTCTGCGTGAATTGAATGTGTTGGATCCTCAACGGCTCCTGTGGCTTCTGAGGAATTCGTGAATGGAACGAGGTCAAATTGAGGTTAATAAATGGCAAATTTTATGAATGAATCTTCCAGTGAAGGCGCAGCTGTAACCGCCGTCGGGCATGTGCTGCGCGCATATCCCATCCCCTTGCGAGGCGCGGAAAATCCGTCGTCGACTGCGGCCGGCACGACGCCCGGAAGTTTCGCCAACGCCGCGCGAATTGGCTCTGCGCTGGCATTCAGTTCGCCCGATACGCCAGGAATGCCTGCGCCGAGCGCGCGAACCGCGTGGGATTTTCTCCCCGCCGATTGGTCGGTTGAAGCCGTCGAGTCGAATGTCGTTGGATGCGCTGGACATTCCCTCGGCGAAGTCGGCGCATTCGTGCGCGCGGTGGCGCCGCGTGGATTTGTCGCCGTGACGCAATTGGAAAATGCGCGACTGGGAATTGTGACGGCACAGATGAAGCGAGTCGCGGAACGCGAGGGCCATCTTTCGCCCGCGCAAGTGCGTGATGAAGTCGCCGCTGGCCGAATGGTGATTCCTGCCAACATTGTCCACTTGGGATACAAACTTGATCCGATGGCGATTGGTCGGGCGTCCAAGACGAAGATCAATGCGAACATCGGCGCGAGTCCGGTCAGCTCTGGCACCGACGAGGAAGTTGAGAAATTGAAGTGGGCGGAGCGTTGGGGCGCGGATACGGTCATGGACTTGTCGACTGGCGGAGATTTGGACGCATGCCGTGAGGCGTTCATTCGCAATAGCACCGTTCCGATTGGAACCGTTCCCATTTATTCGATGATCATCGGCAAAAAGTTAGAAGAGCTGAATGAAGAGATTGTGCTGCGAACGCTCGAGCATCAAGCGAAGCAGGGAGTCGACTATTTCACCATTCATGCAGGCGTGTTGAAAGAACATCTGCCGTTGATTCGCAAGCGCCTGATTGGAATTGTCAGCCGTGGCGGAAGTCTGTTGGCGAAATGGATGTTGGTGAACAATCGACAGAATTTGATGTACACCGGATGGGACCGCATCTGCGATGTCATGCGTGAATATGATGTGACATTTTCTATCGGCGATGGATTGCGTCCGGGAGGATTGGCCGATGCGACAGATCTCGCGCAGTTGTCAGAGTTGACGACGATTGGCGAATTGACCGAACGAGCGTGGCGGAAGGGTCTGCAGGTGATGGTTGAGGGACCGGGTCATGTTCCATTCGATCAGATTGAATACAACATGAAATTGCAGCGCACGGTGTGCCACGGCGCGCCGTTTTATGTTCTCGGGCCGCTCACCACGGACATTTTTCCGGGATACGACCACATCACCAGTTGCATCGGTGCAACAGCTGCGGGATATCACGGCGCAAGCATGTTGTGTTATGTGACGCCCAAGGAGCACTTGGGTTTGCCGAAAAAGGATGATGTGAAGCAAGGATGTATCGCTTACAAAATTGCGGCGCACGCTGCCGATATCGCCCTTGGCATCCCTGGCACGCGAGACCGCGACGATGAACTCACCAAGGCGCGCGCGGCGCTGAATTGGCAGAAGCATTTTGAATTGTCGTTCGATCCCGACACGGCTCGCGCATATCACGACGAGGATCTCGATGTCGACACGGATTTCTGCGCAATGTGTGGGCATGATTGGTGCAGTGTGCGCATCAGCAAGGAGATTCAGGAATTCCACAGTGGTAAGGATGAGGAGTATCAAACCGGCAAGCCGATGCGCAGTGCCGCGCTGACCGAGGAACAGCAGGAAATTCTGACGAAGCGCGGCGTGCTGTCGCCAGATGAAATTCATCGATTGGCGTCGAAGACCAAAGGTGGAGTGAGCAAGGTTGAAGTGACCAAGGTTGAAGTTGGTGCCGATGCTGCGAAAGCGTCGTGTCATAGCGATTATGTGGATCCCGAAACAGCGCAGAACACGGCAGGGGAGAAGTTGGTGCAGTTGAACACTGCGCCAGCGCACAATCTGTCGAGCCATGATTCACTTATCTAGATATTGGACGACCACTTCCAGACTGTGCGCGAGCGGTTGGTGCATTTCTTGTGGCGGGATTATGATTTGCGTTGAGAGTGGAGCTTTCGAGCAATGACGACCGACTTCAATTCATCCAATCCAAAGCGCCAGCAGGATGGTTCGAAAGATTCGTCTGGCCAGAGTGTGGGCCGGCGGCCGCGCTTTTTGTCGTTGCCAGCGCTGCGTTTTCAGGATGAGTATGTTTGGCTGATCTTTCTGGCCGGCATGGATGTCATGCTGACTTGGTATGTGCTGGAGCAAAAAGGCGGAGAAGAAGTCAATCCCATCGCAAAATTAGTGATCGATGCGTGGGGACTTTGGGGGGCAATCGGGTTTAAGTTTAGTTTGCTGCTCTTTGTGGTACTCGCATGCGAGTGGATCTCGCGCACCAATCGCCGCGTGGGAAAGTTTCTCGTGTGGTTCGCACTGATTGTCTCAGCGAGCCCAGTTGTTTACACCGCATCACTACTGTTCTATCACTGGATGCAGTCCGCGCCGATCGCATGAAAAAGCCCTTGCGTCGGCGCTGGTCGTTAGTGCGATGCGCGGGTTACTTTGGAATCGCCGCGGTGAGATTTTTCGGAGCGCCGCGCGTGATCAGAATGTCATCTTCGATCCGCACGCCGAGCGATTCTTCCGGGATGTAAATGCCAGGCTCGATCGTGATGACCATGCCCGGCTCGAGCGCCGTGGCGGGGTCTGCGTCATGCACTTCGAGCCCGAGATGATGACCGATGCCGTGGATGAAGTTGTCTGCGAATCCCGCAGCCGTTATGACTTTGCGTGCAGCGGCGTCGACTTGCGACATTTTCGCGCCCGCCGTGCAAACTCGAATCGCGGCGAGTTGAGCCTTGAGAACCGTGTCATAGACCAATTTCTGTCGCGAGGTGAAGCGTCCAGAGACGGCGAAAGTTCGCGTGACATCCGCGGCATATCCGCCGAAACTCGCACCGGAATCGAGCACCAAGAGTTCACCATCCCCAATGGGTTTCGAATTGGCGTGGTAATGCAGCACCGTCGCGTTGAATCCAGTGCCCGAGATGGTGTTGTATGCGGTTGATCGCGCACCGGCCGACTTATATGCGTGCTCGGCTGCTTCTTGCACATCGAATTCGGTTTGGCCTGGCTTGGCGGCGTTGCGTGCGGCGGCGAAACCGAGTGCGGTGATATTCGCCGCGCGCTGAATGCATGCGACTTCTGCCGCGCTCTTGATCGACCGCATTGATGGAAGAAGGTGCGTGAGATCGCAGATTGTTGAACCGGGAATTCGCGTGGAACTCTCGCGCATGATCGCCAGATCAGCGGAAAGCGGCGCGTGATGCGCGGCGAATGGGTGGAGACACGCAAATCGTTTCGCGCGCTTGGCACTGTCGAGGAGAAATCTCGAGAACGAATTTGTTCGCATGATGGTCTCGATGCCATGGCGTTGCTTGAGCGCACTGCTCACGGGCTCTCGAAATCCATCCCACCGTTCCAGTTCTGGATTCAGCGGACGCAAATACAACTGCACTCGGCGACCTTGGACAGGATTCGATGGATCGAAGAGCAGGATTGCACCAGCTTCGTCGGTGATGCCTGTGAGATATTCGAAGTTTGGATTGGGTCGCCATGTATGCGAGAGCGACGGGTCGGCATCGCCCGCGAGAACAAGTCCGATCGCATTTCCGTCGCTGGCGAGCGCACGCAGGACGCGCGCGCGGCGTGCCGCGAATTCCGCGGCGGGGATGGCGGGATTCGCCGATGCGTTTGATTGTTTCTTCGATGATCGAGCGCTGGCGCGCCGTGAGCTGGTGGAAGTTTGCGGCATCTCCGCATCGTCCCATTTCGGACGAGGGAGCGCAACTGGATCGCTTCGAGCGCGCGCGTTTATGCGTGGGCGGGTTTTCGCGCGTTGAGGATTTTCTGCGCGTATGAGTTCATCGCATCGCGCAACTGATCGAAGCTTTCCAGCACATACAAGATGGGCTGATAGTGATCGATCTCAAAGCTAGTCGAGCAGACGGTCTCAAGATCGAACGGTCGACGCTCAACTTCGGGACTCTCAAGTGCGTGGCGGCTTTCGCCAGGGCTTGAGATGAGCCCAGAGCCATAGAGCTTCACGTTGCCGCCCTCGCGAATCAAACCGAATTCGACCGTGAACCAGAAAAGTCGAGCAAGTCGTTCGACATCGAGCGGATCAGTGGCCGTCGCCGCGGCAAGACCATAAGTCTGCAGAAAATTTCCGAAGGTTGGGTCTGCATGCAATGGCACATGACCAAAAATATCGTGGAAGACATCGGGCTCTGGCAGATAGTCCAGCGATTCCTTGGGGCGAATGACGATGGTTGTTGGAAACTCACGCCGCGCGAGGCAGGCGAAGAAAGTTTTTGCGGGCAGATATCCCGGGACTGCGCAGCTCTGCCAACCCGTGAGCTTCTTGAGAAAGATGTTGACCGACTTGGGGCCTTCGAGATATGGAATGTAATCGCGCACAAGGTTGATCGAGCGCGCGCCAGTCAGATAGACATTCGATGCGCATGATTCCAAGTATGCCATCTGACGGTCATAGAGCGTTCGCCACGATTCCTGATTTTCTGCCGTGTAACCCGCGTAATGTTGGGTGACATAGACACGCGTGATGTCGTCATATCCAGGCGATCCAAAGTTGTTCGCATATTCCTGGGCGGCACGACCCTTGGGTCCATCGATCATTGCGCT
>Ga0105051_10005469_pt1 | contig 14170 bp, 18 predicted proteins | sample FRY02_FD_78383 | JGI IMG/M metagenome (GOLD analysis project Ga0105051, IMG submission 78383) | Freshwater microbial communities from Lake Fryxell liftoff mats and glacier meltwater in Antarctica - FRY-02 (megahit assembly) | ecosystem: Environmental > Aquatic > Freshwater > Ice > Glacier... | reverse complement strand
GTCGCAAAAATTCTCCGAGTTGCTGAAGAATTTGCGGAAAGTATATATGATGAGGAAGATGAAGACAATAATGAAGATTATGATTTAATTTGGAGGTATATTGAAAAAATACACAACGAGAAGAACCCTCAACGAATGATTGCTGTATCAAAACTCGAAAATCTAATTAAGAAGGTGTATACCAATATTCAACCATCGTATACTCCATCCCCACAACGGATTTCACCACCTCGGAAACTTCCTCAACCGGAAATGTCTCCTAATAGGCAACCACTCGAGCGCGGTATAAATATAGACCGTAGTTTATCCAAAGTAGATTCTAAAAGTGTTGATGGGTTTATAGAAATTGAGCAATTTTTGCCAAAGTATCCCAATTTCGAGGAATATTCGGAAGAAGTGTTGAATCCGTATAGTAGTTTTTACAAATCTGTATATCTGAAAAAGGAGTTTCATGAAGAATTGTTGGAAACCCACGAGGACATGCCGGGTGTTGGAGAATTGATGAAACATCAGCGTTTCTTATCAAAATTTTTATCCTCTTACACAACATACGATAAAATATTGCTGGTGCATAAGATGGGAGTGGGAAAAACAATGTCGGCCATTGGAGTCGCTGAGAAAATAAAGAACGAAGAAAATAACTATGTTGGTGCAATGGTGTTTGCCAAAGGTGAGGGAATCCTCAATAATTTTAAATTCGATTTAGTAAACAAAACTGCAGGCGGTATATATACACCCGAAAATATCAACGAACTAACATCTCTGGAAAAACAACACAGGATAAATAAACTACTCTCTTCATATTATAAATTCCACACTTTTCAAAAATTCGCAAAACATATTGCTCGATTCTCCCCAGCCCGAATTAAAGCCGAGTTTTCAAACAGAATCATAATTATGGACGAAATCCATAACATAAAAATACAAGACAGAGACGCAAAAACTACATACGACATGTTCCACAAGTTCTTACATGCAGTAGACGGCTGTAAAATCATACTAATGTCTGGAACTCCAATGTACGACGACGTATCAGAAATAGCATCCATAATGAACCTTATATTACCCCTATCAAAACAATTACCAACCGATAAAAAATTCATAAACGAATATTTTACAATCGAAGAACAAACAAACTACACCTTATCCAACAACCAATCAATATCATACCTACAAGTCCGCAATCCCAATAAACTAAAAACGTATTTCAAAGGCTACGTCTCTTATCTAAAACAAATGACTTCTGAAGTGGACCTTGTTTACAGAGGACGCTCGAATGTTGGGGATTTGGAACATTTCAAAGTTGTTGACACCCAAATGAGCCCTTTCCAAGCCGATGCTTATACCAAAGCACTGGAAGAAGACGGTAATTCTGGATTCTTTATAAACTCCAGACAGGCTATAACATTTGTGTATCCAGATGGTACTTACGCATCGGCTGGTTTTACAAATAAAAAATTTATTGAACCATCAATAAAACTTAAAAATCATTATAAGATTGGTCCAGAATTAATATCTGCGATAAAAACACACCCTGGTATAACCCACGAACAAATGCTTGCAAATGTTGAAAAATATTCCAGCAAGTTCGCATTTGTGATTAGAGAAATACTGCAATCACAGACTACACAATCTTCTCCGGGAAAACTAAATTTTGTATATAGTGGTTTCGTAAAAGGCAGTGGTGCAATTGTATTTTCATTAATTCTATCTTTATTCGGCTTCTCAAGAGCAAACGGTCGAGAAACTGCAAACGATAAAGCCCCAAGATTTATGTTAATAACAGATTCCATCTCGCAAAGAGATATCAACACGCTAAATATTTTCAAAAGCCCCGAAAATAAAAATGGAGATTTAATCAGCGTTCTTATCGGATCACCAATTATAGGCGAGGGATTCACTTTACTTAATATTCAAAATGAATTTATTCTTACTCCTCACTGGAATTATTCTGAAACAGACCAGGCTATTGCTCGTGGGTATCGCTTAAATTCTCACAAAGATTTAATGGACGAAATAAATCTGATCGAAGGAAAGAAGATTGATATTATCGAGAACATTGATAAATTACATTCAGAAATCGCTACTACAAACTCAGACCAATTAAAACTTCATGTTTCTTCACTGGAAAAAGAACTAAGTATGTTAGAATCAATACCGATTCAAGATCCAGTTGTAAACGTATACCAATTAGTTGGGACTTACCCCTCTACGATAAGCGACTCCCGGTTGATTAACATTGATCTCTACATGTACAAGTTTTCGGAAATAAAAGACCAGAATATAAAAGGAGTAGAACAGATAATGAAAGAATCTGCCGTTGATTGCGCTCTAAACTATAGAAGAAATATGATTGATGGAACAGACTATTCGAGGGAGTGTGATTACACTTTATGTAATTACAAATGTGATGGTATCGACTTTGATACAATCGGCGATAGTAGCCTGGACGAAATTACATATCATTTATACTATACCAGTGATATGATAGCAAACATCATTAAAATAATCGTGGATATGTTCTCCCAAGAATTTAAGTATGAATATAATGTGATCAAGGACATAGTTTACCAATCCAACCCAGACGCTTCCGATTACGAGTTATTATTCGCTATAAAAACAATCATAAATGAAAACCGAGTGATCGTTAATAAATACGGTATAACATCATTCTTGCGCGAAACCAATAACATGTATTATCTATCAGATACAATCACCGTAGACAGCAATTATTTATCTGCATACTATTCAGAAAATCCGACTCTTACCATCAACACAAGCATGGACGCCATACTCAGTCAACTAGAACTAAAATATTCAGCTCCTAAAATTCAACACATGTTGCTAAACGATGACATTGATTCCATCAAAAAAGCGTCTCTCGAGGAAAAGGAAACTATTTTAGAATATATCATATACAAAGTAAAAATTGAAAAAGATAATTCTCCCAAAAATTTAGATATATTTAACTACTTCTCCAATTTCGTAAGATTTGTAGACAATAAATGGATGTCCGCCCTGCTTTACGAACGCAAGAAAATAATGAGATGTCTAAACGGCCCATCAATGGACGACTGGACTGACTGCGATGATGATCACCTAAACAAATTCGTCGCAACAGAAATCGAGAAAGTTGAAAACATGTCACAATTCGTCCATGGTACTTACAACAACGAAGAAGTCGGAGACGCCGATTACAAAATTAAAACTCCCGTAGTCGAAACAGACGGCCGAAAAAATGCATGGAGAGTGTGTAGCACATTTGGTGTATCAGACTTACACAGACTCGTTTTATTCAAAGTAAAAGCAAATCCTCCCGATTCATACCAGGCTGGAGTACCCATCGAAACTCTCGTCAAACAACTAGAAGAAAAAATCGTAAAAGCTGTCGGAGACATCAAAGGCAACAAAAAGGAAAAGAAGAAAGAAAAAATTAAAGAATACGAAGAGATCAGAGCCAATATAGATATGAATTCTCTTGAAGAAGTCAGACGAGGCCATTATTGGCTAGGAAAAACCAGACCAGTCATATGCAAAGAATTAAAGCAATACTTCATCGATAACAACTTATGGAGACAATATATCGGAATCGGTAAATAAAAAATTAATATATATATTGCCAATTAAATAAATATGCAACCACGCGATTATTCAATATACAACATGTTTTCAGAATATAAGAAAAATAAACCCCTCATCACCGCTTATTTAAAAAATAAGCAAGTAGAAAACTTACATTTGGATAGACACTCTCAGTTATCCGCCAAAACTATAATGGGAATGCTTGTAGGTGGATTCATATTACTGTTCGTTATAAATATCTTAATATATGTATGGGCAATCTACCTATTATCTTCAAACTGGAATAAAATGTCATGCATGGCAAAAGGAATCAGTCTCATTCCTATCTTATTTGGATTTCCTATAGGAACTATCGTGGCAGTATTCATGACACGGGATAACAAACCTCAAGAGTATACTAATACCTTCGATAGTAGTATAAAAAATAATGTTAACCAAAATAATGTTAACCAAAATAGAAGAGAAAGTAAAGTTCAAAATATTAGTAAAAAAATTGATGGCGGTAATTATAGAAATAAATCAGTATCAAGAAACGTAAATTCATTCATTAATAGATTAAACAAATTCGCCTAAAAATAATTCATCTTCATAATCATTGTCATATCCACACTCTCTAAATTCCTCTTCATAATCACAGTCGTATCTACGCTCTCGAATTTCTTCTTCATACTCATAGTCAAGTTGATCATATGCGGCAACCCATAATTCATATTGTGAAATATTCCTAAATAACGGTGGTTTTGCAAGTTGCAACATATATTGCGTATTTGTATCAAGAAATGATAACACATGCAACCAAGAATCGTTATCTAACTTAGTAAAATTATAATTCATTATATAACTATTGTCATTAGTTATATAATTATATTCAATTATAAATATTCACGGTTATATCTTGAAAATCAGTCTTATCTTTCAAGTATCGCCAATTTATAATACCCGCAGAACAAATATTTGCAAATATCAAAACTAGGAAAAAAGAAATTTGAGACATTGCTCCAGATATAATTATAATCATATCCAACTCAGAATACACAACAAATAACAATACGATTAACATTGCAACAGGATTGGAATAACCAATACTCGTGCATTTAGGATCCTGTACACAATTAATTATCCAAGGATAAGTTACATCATTCACCCAATTATTAATCAACTGATGAACAAATACCAACAACAATAAAAGATAATACGATACCTCATCTTCAATCTTCTTACCCATAAACGTTACAGGAACCCCCCACGTAAAAAGCGTTGAAGACTCATAAAAATCCTCCGAGTATAAAAATATAGCCAACACAAAAATAAATGCATAGCCCCCCGCGATGCTAATAAGAGGCGACGTAAGTTTGTGTTTAAAATGATTCATAGGCAATAATTATTATGGTTTGTAAGTTAATTCTCAATTTTATTATGTGAAAAACAATATATAACTTTATAGCGAGTTATATATTTATTATATTATTATTTAAGCAGTTACAGAGAGAGTATCGACAGTTATTTGGATAGCTTCGGCTCCAGAAGTAACATTGGTAGCGCGGACAATAAGATGAACAATACCAGCAATCTTTGCTGGATCGGTAGCCGCTGGTCTGTAATCATACATTACTCCAGCTGTGGGACGAATGACGACTGCAGCAGCATCGGTAGTTAGGCTCAACATACCACCGACAGCAGACAATGGCGCAGATGCGTTGACTACTTTGCAGACAGCAACATCACCAACATATTTAAGACCCATAGACTTTTGGACGTCTCTGGCAACAGTAAACTGAGTTCCTCCGGTTGGAATGTCAAGACGGAGTTCGTTAGCCTGATCAGTTGCAGCTGAGACACCATCGCCAGCGGCGTTGTAAATGAAAATACCTCCGAAAGCCCCCATTGCTGACGGGGGAAGGGCGTCAGTTTTGGCGCCCCCGGCGTCCCATAGGGTAGTGGTTACATATACAGGGTTAACTGATTGCGACAATGCATCTTGGATGGCAGATGCAGTGATACTGGTGTTTTCAATCTTTGAGAAGTTCGAGTTAGACATTTATTATACAAAAGATTTTTTTTATTAAAAAAATCTTTTCAGCATAATCCCAAAGTGTTATTTTGCAAATTTTGTAAAAATAATTATAATTAATTTCGAAAAATTGAAGATGACGAGACACGTTTTTGGTTAATATTTATTTTTAGTTTTGCCAATCATTTCGGGATACCCTTCTTCAATATATTCGAGACCTAATTTTTTGTATATGTTATGGGGTTTTCCGAATCTGTCGGACATATCATCTAATTTTATAACATAAATACCTTCAGTGTTGGCTTCTGTGAAAACTGTTGTTAGCAGATATGTTCCCATACCTTTTATTTTGGAACTGACGAATGAGATAGTTAGTTCCTTGTTATTAGTATCCCATATACTTTCTATGCAACCCGGGAGATATTTTGCCTGTTCGATAAATTCATGGTCGGTTAATTGTGTTTCTCCAATATAATATACAACCGTAGTGTTTTCCACGTTTTTCTTTTTTCTTTCCCATAGGAAGAAGGGAGATGGGATTTTATTTTGTAAAGATCGTTTGGATAAGTAAAACAGTTTTATTAAATACTGATACTGAAGTAGTTATTTTTAAATTTTAACTATTTAAAGATAAAATAAGAAACGTAAAATGGATGAAACAAGCGACAACTATATGAAACAATTAACAAATAAGTATTTCAATGAATACAAGGTATCAATGACTCCATCGAAAATGATCGGACAGATAGCTAGGTGGAAAATGGCGGATACCACAATCATACGTATGCCAATGAAAGAACAGGCTGAATATGCAGATTATGTATCTACGAAGATGTGTAAAGAATCATCTGAAATTATAGATGCATTTGCCAATTATTCCCTACCTGGAATAAAACATTATTTATCAAGTAAATTGGACATCGATTCGTGTTGTATCGGAAACTTCGCATGTATATGTATCGCTCTCTCTCCAGGTGATACAAAAGATGAGTATAACCAACTACATAAGAATTACATGGTTGCAAATAAAATTGTATAATATTTTAAAATTTTATGTTGTTTTATAATATTTTAAAATTTTATGTTGTTTTATAAAATTTTAATTATAATTCGCTTATAAGATTGAATCAAGGTTTAAATATGTCTATTGTTGTAAAATTGGATAAACTTTCTAATGAAAAACGTGATAAAATCTCAAATGATTTGGATATAGAGCTTCTAAATGAAAGCAAATATGCTGCAATGGCTCCTCCCGAGCGTATTGTTGCGTTTGAATTGATTGAAGATAGAGTTTATTTACCGTTTGCATATGCTTCGAGAGAATTAAAAATGTCTAGACCTTCAAGAGATTCATATCCTGTGATGAATGTAAATTTTGAAGGAGAATTGCGAGACGAACAGCAAATTGTTAAAAAAGAAACAATTGCAAAACTCTCAAAGACCGGAAGTGTTATTATTAGTGCGTATTGTGGGTTTGGTAAGAGTATACTTGCAATTAATTTAGCATGTTCTATCAAATTGAAAACTATGATAATTGTAAATAAGTTGGTGTTGATAGAACAGTGGACGGAGGAGATTTTGCAGTTTTGTCCGACAGCTAGGGTAGTAAAAATGACTGCAAAATCCAAATGGGTTGATGCCGATTTCTATATTATGAATGCGATCAATATTGAGAAAAAGGGAAGGGAATTTTTCAAGGAAATAGGTTTTGTTATTGGAGACGAGGCTCATTTGTTGGTAGCCAAAACTTCTTCCAGGTGTTTCCGGTATTTATATCCACGGTATATTATTGGAATGTCTGCGACACCGTATAGAACAGACGGGCTTGGGGTTTTGCTGGATCTCTATTTTGGAACCGACAAAATTACCCGTATATTACATCGGGATCATTTAGCATATAAGGTTTATACAGGATTTTCTCCTAAAATGGAGAAGACTGAGCAAGGGATGTTGAATTGGACGATGGTTCTTGATTCGCAAGCAAGAGATGATAAGCGAAATGAGCTCATTGTGAAGATAGTTAAATTTTTTGACAAGAGAACTTTTTTAATATTAACAAAATTTGTATGCCAAGGTGAATACCTTCTTGCTAAATTTGAAGAAGAAGGCATTAGTGTGACATCTCTCATCGGGAAAAACCAAGTATATGATAAGACAGCTCGGGTATTGGTTGGGACAGGTCAAAAGGTTGGGACTGGGTTTAATCATCCTAAATTGGATACATTATTATTGGCTGCGGATTTGGAATCATATTATCAACAATACCTGGGGCGTTGTATGAGGAAACCTGATATAGATCCTGTTATATTTGATTTGGTGGATAAAGGGTCTTCATTATTGAAGCATTTTAAAACTCGAGCAGAAGTATACAAAGCGCATGGAGGGACTATAAGAAATTTTAATATAAGCATGCTGGATTCGGTACAAATAGGAAAATCAGAATGAAAAATTTTTACCTTTTAAATATTGGTTTAATTTATTCTTGCTGTCTTCCTCAACTATTGTCTTCACTTTATCCCTCACTTTAGCCTTTTCTGTCTTGATAGGTATTGTATCATCTGGTATGGAATCTACGAAAATTTCTATTTTTTCAATTTGGTCAGATAAATTTTTAATTAATTCTAATATTTCTATTTCTTCTGAACTCATTTATATATGATAAGTTGTTAAAATTTATCATATATTAATTTTACATTCTTTGTTCATTTTTTTTCTTATTATTGATATACATCCATGTCGCACCTCCAACCAATGCTACTATTAACAACATCACAGGCATTGACGGGCAATAATTAGTTGATTGTGGTTTTGTCTCTACACTGGTACCTTCATTATTCCCAACACTGATAATTTCATTATTCTTTCCCCTATAGTACATTTTTATTATAACCATTATAATAAAAATTTAAATTTATATCAAAATTAGTAAGAAACAATAAATGTCTGATAAGGAAAGTTTACTGGATAAAAAATATACACCGGTCGAATATAAAGTAAAAAATTTGTCCAACATTAAAGCAAAGATTGTATTTGATGAAGATGATTTAATGATTAAAACGAAAGCTAAAACAATAGTTTATCCATATACATCAATATCCAGATGGTTTACAAGCAAGGTTAACTGGGGAATCGAAGTTGATAATATTAAAATATTATTTACTTGTTATAAATCTGATATAACTCCAAGCGTATTAAATAATGCTATGAAGAAACATATAAATGCTATATTAGAAGTCCGCAAATAATCTATGATCCAACTGCAATCTTGTCGAAAACCGGCTTGTATGATTTTGTATGACCTTTCAGACTATTCAAAATCTCTACAAACGTCATTGTGTCTTTAAGAAATAACTTTTTCATCGTTTCATCAAAATAAATGTGCTCAACGTCAATAATGCGTTGCAACTCATGCTTATCCACATATTTGAACAATAGTTCAATGATCATTTTGCGATTAACAACTAACTGATCATTTCCCGCGACTTCCAAAAAGTCCCGCAATTCTTTAGATATCAACACTGGTTGAATATTCAAATTGTTCCTCAAAACCGTGTTATTAGCCACTCGGAATTTACTTGAGACGTTGCAAAGTTCGTTCATGCAGGTATTGTAAGCTTCTTGATTGTTTGACATGCTGGTTAATATATCTATCAAAACTTTGATAGATATTCAATTTTATTCATAATCACCATCGAGTAGTCCATTTTTCTTGGTTAAACTTAGCCATCGCACCAGCCATTATAGATTCTCGATGATTATTTGTATCAGTTACAAATGTAAGACCAGACCTACCAGGCTCTTGTGATGTATTACATGTACTACCCAATTGATACCGTTCAAAATGGGGCTTGTAAGCACCCATGGGATCTCGGTATACCATGCTAACGTTTCTACTCTTATTTGCAAACAAGGGACTGAAAAATGGTTCATCCAATTCCTTGTCCTTATAATATACGATTTGTCCTGCTTTTATATCATCGTATGAATCATATCTCTTACCGTATTCTTTTAATCTACTGTCTGAGTAAATTTCTTCAGGGGTCAGATTATATCCAAGTGGCGGCCTGTCAAGAGTTATCATTTGTCCTGTGAATGCGTGGATCAGTCTTGGGTCGGTTGTAGCATATGAAGTTTTACAATTTCCGAATTCCCCAGAACATTCTACTTGATTGTATCCTCTTGCTTGGTTTGTAGCAATTAATCCAGGATTTATATATGTGATACCGTGTTTATTCTCAGGACCATCACTAATTTTGTATACATGCGTATTATTACATCCATCATACTCTCTAAATTTGTTGCAAGAAACAGATATACTTGAAGGTTTTTCAAACCCCATCACAATTTTATTCGACGATTCAGAGTTAAGCTTTGGTTGGGAAGAATCTACTCCACAGCTATTGCAGTTGCAAAAAGATTGTTGACTGTTCATATTTATTATACAATTTTTAATAATTTTCAAATAAAGTATTATCTAAATCTAATATTTCTGTACAACTTATGTTGTTCATTCGTCATCCCCATAATCATCATCCTTAAATATCTTTTATCGCGGGCATGCTTCGCGTGCTGTAGAAAATCATAATCCATAGCCTTCTTATGCATGTCATCTTTTTTTCTAAACAAAAATGTAAACATATACACAATTATGTTCATCTCCTCCCGAACACTCGTTGGTTGCATATATATTTTCCTACGCAACATCCTGTCCGCAACTGCTCCTTCATAATTTTTATAAATTTTATACCATATAAAATTATCAGGTCTAACCATCGGATTTCTATACATGAATTTAGAAATAATCAAAGCTTTTTTCTTATATACAGATTTTGCAATACCATTAATTTCTGTACATGTTCTGGTAAATATATGCTTAACATAAATATACCGCATAATGTTTTCCAAAATATGTACTTTTGATAAATCTTGCAACCTTAATATTGAATCAAAACGATACCCCTCTATATATGCTGGGTATCGAATCTCTTCGAAATTCATAACCTTCATTTCAATTTCAACAACCATTGATATTCAATAATTTGTAAATTATTGAATAAATTCATTTTTATTTAACGCCTCCTCCTTACTGATTTCTTTCTTGATTTCCTCCTTACCGATTTCTTCATTGATTTTCTCCTTACTGATTTCTTTCTTGAGTTATTACGAACCCATTTTTTACATACCATATTTTTTAATGGCGATGGTTTCCTTCTTGTTGATTTCTTTCTTGCTGATTTCCTTCTTGCTGATTTCCTTCTTGCTGATTTCTTTCTTGTTGATTTCTTTCTTGTTGATTTCCTTGTAGAGTTGAAGCTATTTGATATTTTTGACATTGCACTGGACATTGAAGACATAGCGGACGATATTGCACTTGACATTGATTTATTGTTAGATGCAGTCATCGACATTAAATCTTCAATTGTTAGTCCTGGTCCAACGGGTGAATTGTTTTTGCCCCCGGATGCATTTAAACCGGTTGCAAACCCAGACTGGAAACCAGACGTGTACCCAGACGAAAGACCAGACGAAACATTTGATACTGAAGTTGGTCCTGACGTATTACCAAATGATGGCACGGAAGAAAGACCGGATGAGGAAAGACCTGAAGAGGAAAGATTGGATACTGAAGTTGGTCCTGACGTATTACCGAATGATGATACGCTTGGATTTGATGTGTTGAATCGGGGCGAGTTTGGTATCACAAACGGACTGAACTGTGGCGAATTTCTTTGTGCTGCTGGACTGAACTGTGGCGAATTTCTTGGGAAAAAATTAAACGAGTTAGGTACTCTTGTTCGAGATAAAGATGGTTGCGTTCGGGGTTGAGAAGGTCCTAGGGAATTTGCAAACGTTCCTACAGAACTGGAAGCGGGGGAACTGGATTGAGTACCGGGGAGCATATCATTTAAGTATGTTAGCAATGGAATAGCCCGAACTGGCGGATACTGTAATTCTCCTATAAAATGTTCCACAGCGTCTAATTGATCTGGATGGACTGCGTTAATGATTTCCAGTGATTGTGCAACTGAATCAAAAAATTGTTCTTCTATGTATAATGACGATTCTATATTTTGAATGGTATTAAAAATAAGATTTCTTTGAGAATTATTCATTTTTAATATAACATTTAATTTGCAAAACTATTTTTATTTTTTCATGCATGTCCTATGCTTACTTCCTGACATAGGAAGTAGTCCAGCCAGCATCGTCTGTATATGCTCCTTTTACAGCCTTGTTGATTTTTGGCAAACCAACTCTATTGTAGAATTCTGTCTTTGTCTCTGACTCGCTGTGCCAGTATGCACATGCTTGCTTGTTGTAGCATCGAGATCGATGCCTGCATTCGCTGACTACAAGGTCGCTATGAATGTGTGCAAACTTGCACCTGTTCCCAAAATGGCATGTTTCCCCTGCTGCGATTTTTTTGCAAACCCGAGTGCAACGCTTGCAAGAGATTGGGTCTGGCATACTCGATGCTGGCTTTACTGGACTTCTTTTGCGTCCAACCAGTGCTGTCAAATCATAAGAAGCCTCCTCTTCATCCTCTTCTTGGTTTGCAATCTTAATCTCGGCCTGTCTCGCCTTTGCAACGATTTCAGAAGAAATGATTTCGCTCAACGAAACTGGCTTTGTTGTGCATGCCTCAGTATTCTCAACCCTTGGTTCAACTGTTTTCGTTTTTGACTTTTTACCCTTGTTTTTGCGATGGCGGTGCTTATTGACAATGATTGACTCTGCAGTTGAACCAGTTGTCTCTTGGACAGAAGTTGGGTTGACTACTTGTGCAACAGTGGAAATTGCTGGCTGGACGACGATTGGGGTGAGTTTTTTGTTTTTGTTTTTGACCTTTTTTGAGACCATGGTTTGTTGGAATGGATTGCAATCGTTTTCGCTCTTTTTGGAATATAGATTGAATGGATGGAGAGGGTTGATTTTCGCTCCTCGATTACCGCTTGAATGCATGCAGTCATAATCTTGGTCTTCAGAGAAGAGATACCGAGATGTGTCTGAGGAAACTTCACCAAACTCGTCTTCGATTTCGAGGTTGAAAGATGGGTCGTTATCGTTGATTTCATCCTCAAAGTTGTCGTTGTCGTTGTCGATGAGAGACATGTCGGAGGTGTTGATGAATTGCATGATAGAGGTTGTATTATCTTTCTATAGTTTATCGTAAAAATCAATTTTATTGGACTATACTAAAATTACAAATAATGCCTTAGCAAGTATTGATGATGATGCTGAGAGGCGTTTTTGGTTATGGTTCTATGCTAAAACTGATCAACAAATATATGAAATTCTAAGAAACACAGAATTTAAAATAAATCTTACTGGAAACAGGATGGAATTAAATGGTTGGGACCCAAATCAGAAGGTTAACGCATCAGAATTTAACAATGGAATTTACAGAATGGTGTCGGAACCAACAGCTTCCAGCAGGCGAAACAAATAAAATTACTATCGGTAATACAATAGTATGTGATATCGGTACTCCGGCCCCAGTTATACCCGATCCAGTTTATCCAACCGCCCCGGTTACAAACCCAGCTACAACTTCAGGTAATGGAAATAGAAATATTATAATTGGGGGGTTAGTTGTGATTGGACTTTTAATTATTATTATGATTATTATTTTGATAATCAAATTACGTATAAAAAATAGTAAAATTATAATACAACTCTGTCAAAATTTACAGGTTGAATTGTTCTTGTTGATTTTTCTTAATCACTGTCTTCAAAATATTGTACGAACTGGGTGGACATTTTAGTTCTTTCAATTTAAGAATTATTCCCAACGTTAATATATCCAAGTTTGGAGTTTTGCTACCCACTTGAGATATAATCGTTGGGGTGATTTCCTTGCTTAATCCGTAATCTATTAAATACATTCTATTTTTAACAAACATGTAGTTTAATATATTACTATCTCCATGAAAGACGTTTGCTTTATCCAATTTTTTATGCAACCTAATCATCTGAGTTTGTTGTTTTTCAGTAATATTTCCATTTTGCTCCTTTATGTAATCATATAAACTACGATCCATTTTTTCCATCACGATATATTTTCCAACCGTATCAAAATCTATGATATTTGGTGCAATCCCCTCGCTCGCAGCCATTTGTTGCAATCTCACCTCCTTCAATAATTTATCAGAAGATTTGGACTTTTTAAAAGTTTTCATAGCATACTCGGTTCCGATCTTCGTAGTTACAACATACGCAACACCCTCCTTGCCTTTTTCTCCAAGTTGTGCACCTCTGATATATTTATCTAATTTTTTCTTCTTGTACCGCTCGTACTCCCTCATTGCACCACAAATATTTTCCACCAATTCTTCCTTGTTCTTTGAAGTTGGCAAATCCATTTTTGCAGATAAAGTTTTTAATTCTGATACAGTCATTTTTTCAAATCTTGAAAAATTCATTTATCAGAATTTATATTTCTTTAAACGATTGGCCTACAATTCATCAACCGAATATTCTTCGAGCAACGGTTCGTCAGACCCGTAATATCTATCATCATTTTTTCTATTTCTACGTTTACACACTTCCAGTATCCACATACCGATTGCAATACTG
>Ga0105051_10005468_pt1 | contig 14172 bp, 25 predicted proteins | sample FRY02_FD_78383 | JGI IMG/M metagenome (GOLD analysis project Ga0105051, IMG submission 78383) | Freshwater microbial communities from Lake Fryxell liftoff mats and glacier meltwater in Antarctica - FRY-02 (megahit assembly) | ecosystem: Environmental > Aquatic > Freshwater > Ice > Glacier... | reverse complement strand
TATGATCGTGTTGAGCCTCGTGGAATAATTTATCAACACCATCTTCCTTAACAATTTTGTTCGCACCCTTTCCAAAATCGTAAAGTCTGTATATCCCGTGACCGTCTGTCCAACCATCAACCTTAACAGTTTTATCATACATCATTTGTGTTTTTTCCTCAGACCAATGATACAAAAGTCTAAGATCCTGCACCCTGATCCATTTAAGATCTTTTCTTTTTGCAAACTCGGCATAAATTCCATCATTAATATAAGTCGATTCACACACTCCCTTAAAGGGATTGTGTTTTTTCTCTTCAATTAATGCGTTAATAAGTTTATAGTCGTTGCACATTATACTAGATCCAGTTCAAACTCATATCGTTCTTCAGTCCACTTAGGTTCACGCCAACACCACTCAACATCGCTTTCTGCCCATTCGCAAAGTTGTCGGATGCCTTCGGCAATAACAACAGGCTCAAATCGAATGGAACTAAGTTCGTTATCTTCCTTGCATTTCTTCTTAATTTGATCATGCAACTTATTACCGTGATTATCTTTTGGTAACCAAGTTTTGATTGCTTGCTGAATCGAATAATCCATTTGCATAGGATCAACTGTTGGATCTTGGGCTTTTAGGAATTCCATAAGTCCCCAACTGTTAGCAGTTTGGAACGTACTAGTTGGAAACATAACAGCATTTAATTCAATTGCACGAGTAGCAATATCAGGCCCATAATCTTTCCAATACTTAATTATGTTACCGATACCGGTCAGTACTTTGCTATTGATATTAATATCTTTGTCGCCTTTTTCCACTACAAGAATATCATTACGCATGAATACTTCATTCATATCCATGCAGAGTTGGTCTTCTGGATCGATATCAAACTCTGCGTCGATACTTGCTTCTCCTCGTTGAACACGAATGCGGAATTTGTCAAACTCTGAACACTGTAAACTATTAATGTTAATAGCCGCATATTGTTGGACATCCCAGTATTCGTTATTACTTCTAATATAGTTGAGCGGAACTTCTTCAATACCAAGGAACATACAAGCTAGTATACGATGTTGTGCATCATTAACAAATATCCGTCCTTTTGAATCTTTGCGGCCAACACCTGGAAATACTAGTCCGGGTTCAAACTGGAACACAATGTCTACAAGAATGTGTTTTAAAAAGATATCACGTTGCTTCTCTGCGTTCTTGTAGAGAATTATTGTGCTTGTCAGTCCGCCGAAATAATTAAGTGCTGGAGTATTGTGTTTTTTACTTGCCTCTCGTAAACTACCGAACTCAGGTAGATCTATACCCTTTAAAGGATTGTTTACTCCTAGATTAACTAATACACGAAAGCATTCGATAAGCATATCTTCAAAACTAGGAGACTTGCCTAGTCTTCGTGTACTAACATAAACTGGAATGTTCTTTATGCGTTCTTCTTTTTCTTTAAAGGAAAGCGAATGCCAGGAAACTCTGTCTTTTTTTGGACCTAAAAGTTTAAACAAATCTTTGCCAAAAAGATCTGTAACTTTTTTTGAATACGACATAATTTATCCTCTGTGTGTTAATATGTAATTATTATAACACAAAAGGTAAAATCTGTCAAGTTAATTTTAATACTAATCTTCAATAGTAAACAATTTATTATTTAATAACTGTTTTTTTTTGGCTCTATCTTTCTTCCAACCTTCACGCATTTTTTCACGCTTTGCCAGTTCGAATGCATCTGGGCTAATAGGAGTAGGATCGGCTAGTTCTTCTACTGCGCTTAATGTAGGGACAAATGCATTATAGGCATTCTTATTCATTTCGAACCCTATAAAATTACGTCCCCATCTTAGTGCTGTTCTGCCAGTTGTCATGCCGCCACCAAAACAATCCAAAACAGTGTCACCTCTATTACTAGAGTACATAATGAACTTTTCGATAAAATCTTCGTTAAGTTGATTTTTATTTTTAATCTTCCCTGGATTATGTGCCCGGGGCATATCTTGAACAGTTAACCTATCATGATAACTGTCTTTTTGATCAGTGTATTTGTAATTGCTGTTAAATGTACGCTTTTGTTTTCCCTTGCTCGATTTAGCCCAAAACAATACATGATAATGACTGCTTACAAATTTATTCTTTGTACTAACTCCAAAAGAATATTTGGCAATGATATGATTAATTTCTTCTAATTCTGTAGCATGTAACGCATTTAATATATGATGCAAATTAGTGTACCCACTTACTATGTAGATGCTACCACCTGGTTTTAATACTCTAGCGCATTCGGAGATCCATTCTTGACTAAATTTGGAATATTGAGACAACGGCACATCAACATACCCTGGAACTACATTTGATTCGTCTCTATGATAATGTACATCTAACCCGTTGCCGTCTATTCCGTAAGGAGGATCTGTAAATATAAGATCGATTGAATTATTTAAAATATGCTCTCGCATACCATCTATGCACGATTGATTATGTACTTGATAAGTAGTCATACATACATTATAACAAAAATTTTGACAAACGTCAATACATTTTTTTAGGTAAACTTTCATCTCGTAGTTTCTTCAACCAACGAGCACGAGCAGCACCTTTGGCTTGCTTTTTTTCTACAGTAGGTTTGGTATAAAATTGTTTGTCCAAAAATTCTTGTAGTTTATTAGATTCATCCATCTTGCGTTTAAGTTTACGCAGAGCAACTGCAAAATTGCCATCTCTTACTTCTACTGCTGTTCCACGAGGCTTATTTTTTTTGTTCATTTTCCACTTTGTCAAAAATTAGTACGGCGGGCTTTCCTTCTACCGCTTCTTTACTTATCATAATTTTACGCAAGCCTCTTTGAGCAAGATCCATACCTTCGAATTGATAATTCAACAACATACGTTCAATAATATTTTTAAGACCTCGAGCATTAGTTTCCATTTTCTTAGCACGTTCTGCAATTAAACTCAATGATGCATCATCAAACTCTAAGTCAATACCATCTAATTCAAATATATATTGATACTGTCGAAGCAGACTATTTTTAGGTTCTTTAAGAATTTGAACAAGTTGTGTTACAGTAAGTTCTTCGACTGCTGTAATATTACCAAATCGTCCAACAAATTCTGGAATAAGTCCAAAACTGATTAGATCTTTAGTTTCAACTTCTTTAAACAGATTTTTCTTTTCTTCTTTTTTGCCTACATTGTCTGCGCCAAAGCCTACACCGCCTTTAGAAACTCTGCGACTGATGATTTTTTCCAAATTAACAAATGCGCCTCCGCATATAAACAAAATATTGCGAGTGTCAATTTCGTTTATGTCACCACGTGGGTGTTTGCGCTTTTCGCCTTGCGGCAATCTCACAATACTACCCTCGATCATTTTTAATAATGCTTGTTGTACGCCTTCTCCACTAACATCTCGAGTAATGCTAGTGCTTTCTCCTTTGCGAGCAATCTTGTCAATTTCGTCAATATAAACAATACCGTGTTCTGCTTTCTTAATATCGCCTTCAGCATTAGCAACTAAACGGATTAACACACTTTCGACATCATCACCAACATAGCCTGCTTCAGTGAGTCCTGTGGCATCGCATATAGCAAATGGTACGTCTAAGTACTCTGCCAGTTTGCGTACTAGCATAGTTTTGCCGCAGCCAGTAGGACCCATCATCAATACGTTAGTTTTCTCAACTTCGATATCCTGCTTATTTTTAGCAATACGTTTAAAGTGCTGACTAACTGCTACTGCTAGCACTTTTTTGGCTTGATCTTGTCCGATGACATACTCATCTAGATACTCTTTGATATGAACTGGATTAAGTAGTTGTCCCTTCTCGCTCGGCAATCGCTTGACCTTGTCATCGTTAAGAATGTCAACACACAAGTCGACGCATTCGTTGCAGATTGCAACATCGTCTCCTCCTACAATTAGTTTTTCGACATCTTCTTTACTCTTACTGCAAAAATTGCAAGAGTGATTTTCTATTTTATTTGCCAAGTTGCACCTTTAGGAATTCTGTAATATCTGTTATTTGTTTTTGATTGATGTAATTCATTAGAGCCTTGAAATTAGGATCATATGTTTTATACCAAACATTGGATTTGCCTAATATATAACTAGTTATCCATTTTGTTATATCGCTGTTGTTTTCACAATTTAAATAAACACCTTTTGAAATAGCAACTGCATGTAACAACCAAGGAATATCTGCTTCTCCTTGATAATAGTATAAATTTATCTGTTTGTCAATATTGTTGTTGCTCAACCATATACTTGTTTGTTCTTGTTCCTCATCTGATATATTCATTAATGTAAAACTAGTGTTTTCATTTTCAAATATATCAGGAGGCGTTATCAGTGTTATCATTGTCCTTCTTTCTAGATCGTTTGGTAGCGACTTTTTCTAAATATTCTTCTTCGGAGATCTTTGAATTTATTTTTGACCATACACCGCTTTGTGTTTGTTCTTCATTTTGAACATATGACGATCCCATTAAATCTTCAAATTCGTTACGAGTGTATGCTCTGTCTCGAACTCGCACTATATTTTTTTCTTCGCTATAACCGAACTTTTTAACTTCTTCTCTTAAAGAATTTAAACGCTGCTCTTCTGCCCATTTAATTGCTTCTTCAACTGCTGAATCTTCCTGGTTAGTTGTAGATTCCTTTTTCTTCTTTTCTGTCGTTTTTGCTACCACTGGCTTTAAATTTTTAGAACCTTTAAATCCTTCGTTAAGGTAAGGATGAGTAGAAGGATGATGCGGATTTGTATACATCCAACCAGAAGGAGTTGGATCAATGCTAGGTTTAGGAGTTTCTTCTTCGACTACTGCTTCTGGTACAGTCTCTTCTGTTTCTTGTTCTACTTCGACTAAATCCTGGCCAGTCCACTCTTCGTCCCAATTATTGTATTCATCTTTTTCTTTTTGTTCTTTAACCCATTGGAAACTCATTTGACTTGCCAATAGCAATAGAATAGCCAATGGATCGAATACAAACACAATGGTAATAATAACCCAAGTAACTGCTTTTTCTAAAATATTAACATCCGGATTGTCACCGTAGACAAACGCAGCAATGTATTTGATAGGCCCAACTTCTGCTTCAATGGCTCTAACACTTGCAGCAATTGGCGCACGTTGTTCACGTAGTTTTGTTAAATTACTCTGAGAAGTTTCAATTTGACTAAGCAATTGTTCACGTTCCACTTTTTGTTTGTCACGTACTTTAACACCTCGACTAACTGCACCTAGTTCGTTGTAGCGGTCAATTTGAGTATTTAAAACTTCAATATCTTTACGTGCCTGAGCAATATATTCTTGCTGTATTGCAATCTTCTCATCGATGATTTGCATACTTGCAATAGCATCGCCTGCAGGCACTGCTTGATCACTGTGTGCTTTAGATAGGAAACCAAAGATGCCCATACTAGTAATCAGCATCAACACAAGGACTGCTACTAGCATATAAGACTTTAACAGTCCCGGAGCCCTATGCCAATTGGCCTTGAGCCACCAAGCAGAAACTAATTTACTCAATTCAAGGATAGTACCCATGACTATAATGGGCAGGGCAGCAGCACTAAAGATGGCTGCAAGTCCTAGTACTGAGTAATAAATGGCAACTGCTGATATAGCAATGCCCGATAAGAATGTTAATAGTGCTAATGGCATAGTAAAATATTTAGTAACCTTATTTTACAAATATCAATGCTAACATAACTGCCTGCATGGCAAATCCTAAACCTATAGTAATAATGTTTAGAAAATCTTTTGAAATTATTGCCTTGATAAAAAATAAAACAAGTCCTCCCCATATCATCAATACAATGTCAATTTGTGGAAGTGTGTTATTTACACCAGACATAAAGGCCATGAAGGAAGGAACGGTAGCAGCATGCATAATCATTACTGCGATCCAACCGAACATTTCGGAAGATATGCGACTAATAATTTCTTTTAGTTTTTGCATGACCTTAACTCTTGTCTTTGTAGAAAATATGTTGGCCGATTTTGCCAACTTTTGTTTTATTCCATTTAGGATTGATGTAATCTGCATGATAGTATAATGCCTCGGTTATTGAATCTAATTTAAAATTTTCTAGTAGAACTTTTTTAGCAACTTCATAACTTTCGTTATATGCTTTTTCATTAACTGTTCTATTTTTATGAACTCTGTCACAGTACCAACTGAATTGGCAAACAACTCTTGTGCCCCGTGATTTTTGATATACAACTCCGCATACATTATTTGGAAAATTAGCATCGGCGACACGGTTTAGTGTGACTTGTGCTACTGCTACTTTTCCTTCAAACGGCTCATAACCTGCTTCTTTATAGATATTAATTGCCAAACAATCTAGTTGTTTGCTTCTTTCAGCAAGTGTAATTGCTTCTTGATCTTTTACCTCTGCTGCCTCTACTGTTTGCATCTTTAGATTTACAGATACATAAATTATGAATATAGTTGCCCAGAATGACAGCACTAACAAAATGGTTCTTAAAAACCTTTCCATGGTATTTCTCCTTTACATTGGATAGGGCTATTTCGCTACAAATAGCCAAATTTTTCGAGTGTAAGTTTAGTTACTCTCGTTATGCAGCCTGTTATCTGCGCATAGAACTGATGTCCTTTGCCTCTTCATCCGAAAACACAGGAACAGCATTTGATTTATGCATAGTTGCAATGCCCTTTACTTTTGTGCCTGTATACACTTTAGCGGGTGCAAGTGCAGCAACACCTGTACTGTCACCTTTACTAGGGTAATAACGAGTTTCACGACCAGGAGGTGCGCTAAGACTGTATACCCAATTAGTGTCAGACTCTAGCGCCCGCTTTCGTTTTTTATCTTCTGCTTCAACACCCCAACGTTTTTGCAATTCTTTCCATTCTTTATCCAATTGTTCTGCCTTTCGTTTATGTTCAGCACTGGCAAACTTTTTCTTACCTTTCTTTTTGCCGTTGAGACTTAGACTAGGATGGTGCAAGTGCATTGACATGATTAGTAATCCGCTGAAACAGACTGTGACAAATTGTCGTACTTGACAAACACTTGACCTACTCTATCCTGTCCTTTGTGTTTGTCAAAGAATGACACACGATAAGCAAACTGTCCACCATTGGTGATGCCGGTAAAATCCGCTGTTTTGAATTCATTGTCATTGAAGCCACTGTTTGCCACTACCTGCGCAAGGCTGGAGGGAGTGAATGTAGTAAGGTATCGTACAGTATGTGCTAAAATCATTTCTAACTCCTATTTTGTTTTGCTATGCGTATATTATACTTGAAACACGATTTCTGGGCAACCGTCTAAATCGCCAGACACTTCGATGCGGCGTATTTCACGGTCTCCAATTTTCATTCCAATTTCAATGAATGGGCCGCCACTAGGATCAACAAATCCTAAATCAGACATGTCCATTTTATTCTGGCCTTCACGACCCCCAAACCGCCAATACTTTAAATCACCTTGAATTGTGTAAGTGTCTTCAGTAAGTTTAACAAAACTATATTCGTCGCCGTAACGATTTTTCATACTGTTTCCATTTCTTTTTCAGACTGCTTGATTAGCGTATTTTCAAATGTTTTTTGAATTTTACGAGGAATGCCAGTAAACCTTGAAATCTCACCAGTTGATGAAATTTTTAAACTACCTGCTACTACCCAAATTTTTATACCCTGGGCATCTACTCCTGCTAATTTTCGTACTACTCCATTGATCAATCCTGTAGCAGTATCCTTGCCACGATTCCAAAAATATGTAGTACCTTTGTTTGTCCAAATTTGTTCATCGCCACTTTGTGTAATGCACCATACTTTAATGTTTGTGAGTGTGTGTTCTGCTGTCATTGGAAATCTCCTTATGTGTTTATTATATATGGTTTTGCCACAATTGTCAAGCAGTGATTTTACCGAATGTAAATAACATACTATGGACATGCTAGACGTTTTATACACTCCTTTGGACATTCCACTTTGTCCAGAAATTGATATTGATAAACTATATCACTGGATTTATCAAACTTATCCTCAAACTGATTTGCTAAAATCTACATCAAGGTATTTGATAGGTCATGATAGGATGGAAAATTATCCGTGGGACTCAACTTTTTGCAAGCATGATTACAAATGGTTAAATCAGTTTGACACATTATTTCCGGAAATTAAAGAATATATGCATACTGGATTTGGTCTAGAAGAGAATGAGTTTTCAGTGATGGGAATGATTCCTGCTCGTCAGGAATCAGTAGGTTTTGGATTTTGGCATACTGATCCAGATTATCTAGGACTAAGATTTTATTTTTGTTTTGATGATTTAGTAAACAACGGACTTTACCTTAAACGTGTTAAAAACAAAAATGCAGATGAAAGTTACCTTTATAATAATTTTGATACATACATGGAGGTACTAGAAGATGAAACTATAAAAGCAGAAATTCATCATCCTAGACAGCCGTTTTATCTTAATAATATGAAGGCTGCTCATTCTGTGTATAACAGTAACCCTGGAAGAAGATGCGCTGTTATTGTCGGAACTAACTATTCAAATTTATACGATAAAGAATCTAAATTTAATTATCTTAGAGAACGATACAACAATTTGATTGTAAGATCTGCTTTAAAATTTAAAGAAGCCATTTTTACGGAAGATAAGAAATGATAACCGAATTATCATACCAGCATTATCATACGTTTGTATGCGGAATAGAACATTATGATGAATTGATAGACATAAGCAACACTCGAACACATATTCATGGTTCTAGCAAAACTACAATATGGCGAGATGTGTATTCTAATAAACTACAACAGATTTTAAAAAATACAAATGATAAACTGTTTGTTTCTGCTGTAAGAAATCTAAAAACTGATCAACTCATATCGTACATGATTACTAGCATACCATATGATACAAGTTGTTTTTTATTTTTTAATTTTGGTGAAACTAGAAAAACCAATGATTATTTTACACCAGATGCAAGCGGTTACGGAGTTTGGAAATTAGGTTTGCTCAACGGAATTGAAAAGGGAAGTTTCGATGCGTTTTTTGCTGTAAGAGCAAGTCATTATAGGCCTATCATTAGATACATAAAAAATAATAGTTTTTTAGACGAAGGAAGTTTGAGATATAATTGGCAATTAAACAATATTATTATGCCGGAAGATTATGCAAGAAATACAATAGAAAAGATTTTAATTATAGATAATCCCAATGTTTTAAAAAGAAACCATCCTATTGCTATTTGCCATGCATCATTAAAACCAGAAGAACGTGTTAAACATTTTTCAAATTTTTTTGAAGATAAAGTAATTCGATTAACGGCAGAATCAAACTTTAGATAAATTATCTTTAATGATTTCTACAACTTGTTTGTTCATTACTACTTCATAGTGATTTAATTCTAACTCAATTAAATCCATTTGACCTTCAAAATACTTTTGACTTTGAACAGTTACAACACCGTCATTTTCTGTGTGAATCCAAGGCGATGTTCCCTTAGTAGTAACAATTTGAGTCCAGGGATGCATTATAGACAACTCACTAGTTTTAATCATTTGCTTACTATGAGGACCTACATCTCTAATTAATCTATTAAAAGGGAAAAAGTATTTGGCATAGTCAGCAACTGCAACACCGCCATATGGAGTACTAATAGTAACTGCACCTAGAACATTTTTAGGAAGCCTATTTGCTAAATGCAGTGAATATATTCCTCCTAGGCTGTGTGCTATGAAGAAAATATTTTTTTGACGTTTTAAAGTATTTGCAATTTTTTCTAAATTATGAGCAAATCCGTCCTCACTGCTGTATTTTATATTAATTTCTTCGTCTGCACTGATGTGCTCTCTAATATAATTAAAACTTTCAGGAGTAGCATTTGCTCCGTGTATATAAACAATCTTCATCAGTATTATACAGGCTCGCCGCTTGCATCTTCTTGATTTGTCATATACTTTTCTAAAGCATCTTTATATTGGTCTTCAGTTAGTCCATGCCAGCCGACACAATTACCAGTGGGTGACCGGCCACATCCGCATGTGCCTTTTTTCATTTGTTCTACGCTTGGAGACATTTTATTCTTCTTTCCAAAAATTGCATCATAATTGTTAGCGAATTGTTCTTGGCTAACACTATACGGCCGTGGCCGAGACCCCTTACTCATCGGCCTTGTCCTCTGTATGCTTTAAAACTAGATTTTTGAGTTTTATTCATTGAAGAACGTTTTACTTTGCCACCTTGGTTAGTACGCTTTACTACCGAAGCACGTGAGTTAGTTCCTGTTGCCATATTTTTTCTCCTTGATTTATTTATTGATCCGCATGGCTACTGCGGCTACTATATCATCTTCATGCGATAAAGATAATGCATACTTATATTCTAACACATTGTTATTGTCAATTACAAGAGGAGCAGAATTAAATGAAAATTTTATTTGTATTTTAGAATAGTCAAACCCTTTGCCCTCTGCTTTGACTATGGCTTCCATACAAGCCCATGTCTTTGCAGCAGCAATTGCAGTATCTCCATCTACATTTAATTTTTCCATTAGACGATTTAAGGTTTTCATATTTTTAAACCTTGAAACTTTTGTTATATCAATGCCTATCATCATTTACTTATTGATAAAAAAAGCACCCGAAGGTGCTTTTTGGTGGACCTGCCAGGCCCTGCACCTGAGTATTGAATCCGTTTCTAGTTGCTTTATACAACAATAACTTTTGACAGAAGAATAAGCGTATTTCTGCCTAATTACAAGGACTTTCACCCGATCTTCTTGCTATGCAAGAATAGTCTTATTCCTCTATATTTAATCAAAAAATTTGGTTAACGATAACACCAGAACGTTCTAGAAACTTAATACCGCTGTTATCTCTGTATGCTGTTCTAAAATACACACGTTTGATGCCTGCTTGATAAACTAATTTGGCACAATCTAAACAAGGAGCATGAGTAATAAAGATATCAGCACCTGCTCCGCTGTTATTTGATTTGGCTAATTTAGCGACTGCGTTCGATTCTGCATGCAATACTTCTGGCCTTGTCTTTAATACTTGACCACCATCTTCATGCTGCTCAATGACTTCCTCACAACCGTTATCCCATCCACTAGGCATGCCGTTGTAACCATAACTGATTACAGTATCATCTTTTACAATAACAGCACCGACTTGCAGACTTTTAGCATGACTTAGTTGCGAAAGTCTTTCGGCCCACGCCATGTATAAATCAATAAACTTTTGTTTCATTAATCGCCTACAAATACATTGTCACTGCCTCCAGCAGTTACCGGACTGCAATGGGCTCCGCCCATTGCAGGACATAAATTGTCCGGAGAGGCTGACTCCGGAGTGTCATTTACAACAAGTTTTCCATTAATGTAAACATTGTTGTTGGCGGCAACTAGATTCCCTCCGCCATGACTATTCTGATCGTTGTCGACACTGACCAATAGACTGTTGGCCCAGACATTCGATTGTCCGGAAACAATAGTTGTTGCTCCGCAACTTCTTGAATCAGTATTTCTGTGTATTGCTGGCATAATACTATTTAAGCCAGTGCAATACCAGTTGTACCTTGCATGTACTGATTAGATGCATCTTTCTTACTAGGAATAACAAAAAATACATGCGACTTTTGCAATGTGATAGTTTCTGCATCGCCAAGAAATACCCACGGAATCATACCTAGTCCTTGAGCACCCATGGTAAGGGCAAGTGGTTTGTTTATAGTAACAGTGTCAGCGGTTTCATCTTCGTAACGAGCAATAATTTCATCGCCGTTAATAATTTTAATACTAACTACTGATCCTTGTGTGATTGGTTTCTTTAATAACATTTATAATTCTCCTGATTGTGCTAACTTTAACATTAGCGAATAATGTTCGTATGCTTTTTGTACTGAGGGATACGTTTCTCTCAGTGATTTCTCTTGTTCTTTTTGTGCCATTAATGTTTCAAACATATTATAATGACCTTGACTACGCATGTGATTAAACACTTTTGTTTCAAAACTTGCAATTCGTTCTATTTCGCTTTCTGAAATCTCTACAGTATACAGTGGTTCTGTTTCGAATACCAACGGCTCATTTAGTATTTTATTGTAGTCGTCTTCAAAAGTAAAAAAACGAGTGTCCATTTTGGTATGACGATGTGCTCGCTTATTTGAATCCACTAACCGAATTCTATGATCATTTAAGAATTCTCGAGCATTACCGCTTAGGTTAGACATACTCGTCGGCCATAGGAAAGATCTCAGCAATTACTTTTGCACATGCACGAGCAATTTCCATATGTTCTAATTGAGTTCCGTTGCTTGCACGTAGTTGAATATAATGAATCCAACTGCGAATAGTACCATTCATATACATGCGGCTTACTGTATTGCCTTCTGGAAGAATAGCACGGGCTTGTTCTTTGGCAATTCCATTTTCTATGGCCCAGGCATAATTTTCTTTTACAAGATCAATTACTGCTTTCTGACGGCTGGCCCATTCTGCTTTCAACTTTGCATCATCAGTTTCTACACTGTTCTGGCGGTTCCTAGTATCTTGCAATCTAGCATCACGCAGTACAAAGTCTAGATCCTTAGTAGGGTCAGCGTAACGTTGGCTAAATTCTTGGAATGAAAAACTTCGATGTCGTAAGATTTGTCTAGCAATATCTCTAGTAGTTTCAATTTCTAAACAGGCCGACACCATTTCAAGTGGACTCCAGTGTTGATGTTTAACAAGATACCGAATCAATTTGTCCGCTGTTTCCATGTTAAATTGATTACTGGGATTACTTACTCTTGCACAAAATGCCACAAGGTCTTGGGCATCCATAAGACCTTCATCGTACATATCACGACTAGGTTTGCTTGAGGAAATTAGTTTAACTTTCATTCTTTATCTTTCTTAGGTAGTTGGCAAAGTGCTTCTAGTGTTTTATAATGTTCGTATGCTTTTTGCAGTGCGTCGAAGTGTTCTAGTTTTTCTGGATCAGGTTGTAGAATTGCCAAACGCTTTTCTAAAGTTTCCATAAACTCAGTAAGGCTTTTTCCTTTAACTTTGATGTCTCCGTCAAAGTTAGCATCACCATGTACATCAAGACCGGAAGGATTACTACTGCCTATGCTAATTGTAGGATTAGTTGTATTATGACAAAAATAACTGCCACTAGTCTCATTGAACTGGCTAGTGTTAATAGTGTAACTACCACTAGGAATTGCTGAACTTTGAACACTTGTTAGACTAGTAGGCATAACATCCCAACTAAGATCAATGTCTTCTAGATTAATTTCGTAATCTAGAATTTTATCAGTCTCCATAACCGCCTGCTGTCTCTTCTAAGTATCTTTGCAATTCAGTGAAGCCGCCGACTAGTCGATTATTAATAATAACTTGGGGAACTGATCTTGCTCCGGGAACTGATTCTACTAGTTGTTCTTTAGTCCATGTACCTTGAGTAATATTTCTTTCTTCGTAAACAATACCTTTGCTGGTCAACAATGTTTTGGCTCTATCACAGTAAGGACAGGGATCCTTACTCCATATAATTACGTTCATATTATTTTTCCTTTTTTATATGTTAACAGATTTGTATTATTTGTGTCAACACAATTGGTAGAATTAAAGATCTGGCAGTTCTTCGTAGTCCATTTGATCACTCATTACACCGATGACATAATTAGTTGATTCGTTTTCTTGCAATGCAGTTTGCTTCTTATTGATATTAACATGTTTGTTAAACCAAGGGATAGGACTCGACTTCGGGTGGTCTTCTACATACTTAATGCCGATATCTTTCAATCTAGTAAACGCTGTAAAATCTACAAAGTCTTTTAGAATGTTTGCATTAAGACCAATAACAACACCTTTGCTGAATAGGTATTCGGCCCAGTCTTTTTCTTCTTTGATAACTTCGAGGTACATGGCATATACTTCGGCTTCACATTCTTTTTCAAGGACTACAAAGTCTTCATCGTCTTTAGTTACATTGTTGATTAACCAAGCAGTCCATTCTGCATGCAACAACTCGTCTTGTAAGATAAGGCTAATAATGTTGCCGTTACCAATGTAAATTTTATTTTCTACCATTGCAAGACTTGTAGCAAACGATACCATGAAGCGGAATGCTTCTAATGCGTAACTGGCATGCAAGGCCATCCAGATGGCTCGTTTATGTTCTTTAATGGAAATTTTTTCGCCTAGTTCTTTAC